>Ga0214478_100799_pt1 | contig 17618 bp, 10 predicted proteins | sample M1_20Mar14CPVII9_2_FD_178001 | JGI IMG/M metagenome (GOLD analysis project Ga0214478, IMG submission 178001) | Marine eukaryotic communities from Monterey Bay, California, United States - M1_20Mar14CPVII9sort6BwellD7 | ecosystem: Environmental > Aquatic > Marine > Unclassified | place: USA...
TATTACCACTTAATATAATATAAATGCAGCTGATGATTTCAGTTCAGAAAGTGATAGCGATGAACAGATGGAAGAAGACAATGATACAAAACAAGAGCCTATGAAAATGAATTATGAAGATAGTAATAGTGATGGCATGAGTGATTCCGAAGAAGATGAGAACAAAGCGACAACATCAACAGACGCACTACCACAAATATCCAAATCATGGGCAGCTATAACAACCAACTGTCCATGCTACACGGGTGGTAATGTTGCCTTTTCACACGCTCCAACCATGACTTCATCATCTACTACCACCAGTACCAGCGAGTATGAACAACACTCATCACAACATTTCATATTAGCACAACGTGGTGGGGATATATCAATTATAGAAGCATCGACTGGACTATTACTAAGGACTGTACGTAAAGGGAAGATGTTTCAGGGTGGGTATGACTTATCTAATAATGATGAAGATGACGACGAAGGTGAAGGAGATGATGACGATGAGGAAGAAATGGATGCAGAGGCAATTACTGCATTTGCATTATCACCAAACAATATGGATTTAATCACAGTTACTCGAAATCATTTAGTTCGAAAGTATAGTTTGGTTGATCAACAAGCGGGTGGAGATTCAATGAAGAAGGCGGGTTTGAAACAACCATCCAAAAAGAATGATGATAATAAGAAAGATGTGAAACATCAGAGTGTTACATCTGTTACTGATCCTGCCAAGGTATCATTCTCATTTGGCAAGTCTGGGCATAAATTACCAGTCACAAAAGTAGCCTTCCACCCGTCAGGGATCTTCTTTGCCACCGGATCAGTTGATGGCCTTGTTAAGATTTGGGATGTTCGTAATGGGGGGTATGCTACACATGCCTTACATGCTACATCAAATTCCTCATCTGGTGGTGGTAGTAGAGGGCGATATGGAGTGACATGTATTGAATGGCGACCTACCTCAACATCACTTATATTAGCAATTGGACGTGAGGATGGATCAATATCAATTCATGATTTGTTATTAAATGCTCATGATACCAAGCAGGCTTCATTGCCCGTGGCGGTATTGAGAGATCATTTAAGTGCTGTGACATGTGTATCGTGGTCATCCGAGGTTGGAAGTAGTAGTAGTGGAGGATTATCATCAACTTCTGCATCAGGATCACGAAAACATGGTGGAGGGATCTTTTTCTCATCAGGACGAGATTCTGTGATTAATACATGGTTTATATCAGAGGAGGAAGTGAAATCAGATTTCACTCCAAAGCGAAAGAAGAAAAAGACCAATAGAGATGATACTGGGCAATCACAAACATCGATTAAAGTATCATACCGAAGAATCCGGACATTGCCAGTTTATGAACAAGTTGAGAGTATGGTATTATTATCTCGCAAGTTCCGTCCTGCTTCGGAAACAAGAGATCAACATGATATACTTGACAAGAAAGATATTGTCTTGGCAACAGTTGGGACAAAGGGCAACGTTCGTCTCTGGAAGGCTACGCCAGGTAATAGAGACGGAAGTATTCAAAATGTAGTATCAGACTTATCGCCATTGGCAACTCAGAGTGATGATGAGGCATTTGGAGAAGAACATGGTGGTTATACATCACTCCACCTAACTAGTTTATCAACAACTCATGTAAGTCCAATGCTTGTAGCTATTGATGCAGAGCACAACATGACCTTTTTGAGAATGTCGTGGACCACTGGGGATGGGGGAAAGGTGAAACTTGGCTTCGTCACAGACCGTGCGATTGTTGGCCATAATGGTGAAATCTTAGATCTTTCGGTCGTACCACCACTTCGTGATTTGGAAAATAGTAATGACAAGCACACGGTTGCCATTGCTACCAACAGTTCACAAGTTCGTATCTTTGGCCTGGGGGAAGCAAATGAGGATGAAATGGGAGAGGATACACAGAAGCATTCGGCACTCTCTCCATTAGGTCTACTGGATGGCCACGAAGCTATCGTATTGTCTCTTGATGCCAGTCCCTGTGGAAGATATCTTGCAACGGCATCGAAAGACAAGACTATGAGGTTGTGGCACCTTCCAACACAAACATGTATTGCCACAGCAACGGGACACACTGAAGCAATTGGGGCTTGCGCTTTATCCAATAAGATTGGCTGTTATGATGTTGGCGGAAAGGCTGCTGAGAACGGTGCAGGTGCCTTTGTTGTCACGGCCTCAAAGGATCGTACACTAAAAGTTTGGCCACTCCCCGGCTCGGCTATTATGAATCGTTGGGCAGACAAAGGGGGTGGAGAGAACCCACTCAATGCAAGGTTGAGTGCCAGAGCACATGAGAAGGTGAGTAGTCGTGCTATGAAGCAATGCAGCTTTACCTCATTGAAATTTCTCAATCATTTCTATAATTGTTCGTTTGATATCACTACAACATGTAGGATATAAACATTGTTACAATAGCTCCCAATGATGGCCTAATAGCTACCGGTTCACAAGACAAGCAAGTCAAGCTTTGGAAAAGTACTGACCTTGCATTGCATGGTACTCTGAAGGGGCACAAAAGGGGAGTGTGGGATTGTCAATTCTCTCCACAAGATCGAGTCGTAGCAACCGCAAGTGGTGATCGTACTCTTAAGTTATGGTCACTCGCCGATTGCCGTTGTATCCGCACATTTCAGGGTCACATGGCTGGAGTTCTAAGAGTACGTTTCCTCAGTACTGGATTGCAGCTAATGTCATCTGGCTCTGACGGATTGATAAAATTATGGACTATTAAAACAAATGAGTGTGAAAGTACGATGGATGGTCACGGTGATAAGATTTGGGCACTGGACATATCTCCTTGTGGCACTGCTCTCTTCTCTGGCGGTGCAGATTCAAAGATTGCTGTATGGAAAGATACAACAAAGGAACGAGATGACGCATTACGAGAAGCAGAGGAACAAAATATATTAAAGGAACAACAGCTATCTAATCATTTACGGCACAAGCAATATGAGAAGGCACTAGAGATTGCACTCGAGCTTGACAAGCCAAATCAAGTATTGAGGGTACTAACTGAGATTGTAGAAAAGGATACAAAGAACAACAAGGGTATCCAGACTCTGCAGAAACATGTTGGAAAGTGGTCACCAGACCGTCTCAAGCAAATGCTCAAGTATTGTCGTGAGTGGAATACACGAGCGAGAAACTCCCATATTGCAATGTTGGTTGTCAAAGCAGTCGTTACTACCATACCCGCAGTAAAGCTTGCAACATCATATGATGGTGTACCAGAAATACTTGCTCAAATAGCCCCTTATGCAGAGCGTCACTTTGATCGTCTGGAACGAATGGTTGGAGACTCGTATCTCCTTGATTATACTCTTTTTTCTCAAGGCAGTCTACATGGTACTACTAGTAACGAAACTTACAATGACTGGGCAGCTAGGAGTAAGCATGTATTACCACCAACAGAAGCCGAAGGTAAGATTCAAATTGGGGGATCTCTTATTGTCAATGGCGGAAAGACAAAGTCTAATGGAGATACAAGCGATAGTGACAGTGATGTAATGACCATCGGTGACAGTGATACAGAAGACGAAGATAGTAGTAGTAGCAGCAATAAAAGCTAGAATTAAGCAGCTGTAAGTAAACATCTATGGACTGGCTTGTTATCAATAGAGCAAGCCACTTCGGTTTCTGTTCTTCCCTTTTGTGGTAGTAATGAATTATCACTCCAGTACTTTCCAATTGGCCTTTCTCCTCCACACTCAACCCATTTCTTAGCTCTCTGTGTGACAGGATTCAATTCTTTTACAGAATCAGTGAAAGGAATCGATCTGAAGCCTGCTTTTACTGCAAGATTTTTCATGTAAACAGAGACGTCCTCGCAGTTGGATTGAATCAAAAGCTTGCCATTATTCTCTGACAACATATTGTAAGTCAAGCTGACAAGATTCTCTGAAACCATAAAGTTATCACTTGCTGATGATGGAAGTTGTGAGTTGAATCCTCTTTTCGCAACTGAAGGAGACACTTCTTCATTCTCATATTGAAACTTGTACGGTGTAGGGAATTGTATCATGGACAGGGCTACATCACCAGGGTATGACTCACTAATGTGACGCAAGCAGTTCTCTGCAGAGTCTACAACAAAGTGCAAGTCAGATGATAAACCAAACCTACGACATGCACCTCGTGCATATCCAATTGCAAGACGGCTTAGATCTACACCGAGGAAGTTGCATTTGGGCAGTTTGTCTATTTGTAGTTCACTATGATTGATACTTTGAGAGCTGGCTAGACCAAGCAATGAAACTCCCATACCGCAGCCCATGTCGATAATCAAAGGACGTGAAGGATCAGTATACATTTCTGCCCACTTATAATATTGTTTTGAAGCACTGATATCCTCTGTTGTATTGCCCTCTCTGGTATGTTCAAAATGCTGAGCCGCATTATATAGGAACTGCTTCTGCTTTCTCTGTCGCGAGGAGAACCTCCACAAGCCTAGCAGAGAACGATCAGAATGTAAACCAAATGAGCCATCTCTCAATTCTTGTATAATGTTTCTATAGTCCAGATTACCCCAAACTATATCATTGGAGTTTATGTCGTGATTTGTACGCTCTTTCATCTTGTATTCTAAGCAATCTGCTGCTGTTGTGTATAGTTGTTGTGTACCTATTATACTTGCCGCCATTCCAGCTCTTTCAACAATATGCAAGATATCTTTTGGTCGACAGCTCGTGTTCCTACCAAATCGATCTAATTCCGTTCTAGCTATTTCAAATAAATCACTGAACAAATCATCATCATCTATACCTGCCAAAGCAAACCACAGTATGGCATCTGCTGCTTTTCGGCCATGTAGCTCACCGACACCGACTGCTGCTCCAAGTAGAAAGTAGCTTAGCGCTTTCCTTTGTTTCAAAACACACAATCTATTATTTGTTCGAGATATCAATTCGTTCATAACATCTTGATTGACGTTTACTCCTCTCTCAGATGCTGATACAGCAAGTCCTAAAGATGCATGTGCTAATTGTAATACATTATCTTCCGTTTCATCAATGTTATCAAGTAATGGATTGTTGATTGGTTCTAATTCCCAACTCGAACTACCCCCTTCAGATCGGGGATAATCAGTAACTAATACTTTGTATTGAATCTTAACATCTTCTTGTATTTGTGGTATAGAGATATCCATACCATGTTGAATTGTTTCTATTATTTGACTTAGAGAAATACTCACACGCAAATCATCTATTGCTGCACGTATATTGTCTGCTTTATTATAATCTCCATTCCATCTTGCCTCTGATCGTTTATTTACAAGCTCATTTATATGATCATATTCATCTTTTGATATAAGTTGAAGAGGAGTAGTTATAATTTGTGATGATTGATCTGATGAACGCAATATAATATCATTATCATCTTTGATGGAACTATATAATTGATAGGCTTGTTGCACCCGACAGAAGCAGGTAAAGGCCGTAACAGTATGAATATTGGCCAATAATACAACAATAATGATAGCCATCAACATCATCTTTTATCTCAACTCGAGACTAGCACTACTTCTGACAACAACAGTAGGGTAGCTGTATGTCTCACTCCTCACTCGAATTTACATCGCGCCCAGCCAGCCATGTGCCCAGTGCCCGTCGGCTCAATGGTCCACCTCATCAAAATTCAATAAAACCAAGGTACATAACAACTTAACAACCCGTACCGTCATAACGATATATCAAACAGCCCCGTCGGCATCTATTAGTACTCCCGTTCTCCTCATCACAACTCTTGTCTTTGGTTGGTTTTGTATTTACAGAAAACAACACGGAATCAGATTTTTTTTAACGATATCAAACAGCCAAATTATAACAAAGTACAATAATTACAACAACACACGCACTACCACTACCATGTCCTTTCCAGAAACACCCGGCATGCACCTGCAGCATTTAATTCTTGATACTAAAGCAGTGGCAACGAAAGAACAAAAAATCGCTTGCCTCAAGACATTACGTATCGTTGTTAAGAACCTTGCCGACCCGTCCAAGAATTCAGATCCAAAATATAGACAATTAAAACTTTCGAATGAGAAAGTCAAGGCAAAGATATCACCGTGCCCCTCGGCAATTGATTATATGAAGGCAATCGGATTTGTAATTGTGAATGAAGAAGATGGAGAAGAATATCTACGAATCGAAAGCTCTAAAACAATTAATGTATCCGACATGTCAGCATCATTATGTGAACTGAACAATGCTATTGATATGTTACAACCAAAGGAAACATTTATCGAAGAGAAGAAGACTCCCGAGGGCATTATCATTCCTCAAAATAGTTCACTCTCAACAACTGCAGGCGCCAAAGCCTCCAGTAGTAGTGCAGCAACAACTGGTAAGATGTCAGAGAAACAAAAAGCAAGACTGTTAATGGAAAAGAAGCGTGAAAGAGAGGTACAGGAAGAGAAGGATGCACGGAAAAAGACGGCAAATTTGATCAAGCAGGGTGAGTTAGTATTGCCGTTATCTGTTTCTTTTGCTCTTTATCTGTTGAGCTTACACACTTGGTTTCACTTTGTGTAGACAAATATGTCCGTGAAAATGATCCCAACTGGACTAGTAAACAATCTGCAGCTTGTGTAAAGAGTGGAAGTGGAATCAACACATTCCGAGATAAGTTTGGAGAGAACTAAGTATGTAACATTATATGAAGGGAAGGCTTTCAATTATAGACATTTGTACAAAAGAAGAACACGGGGATTGAAAATAGACAAAGGGGTAATTGCAGTATCCATATGGCATATTCATGCTTGGATTATAGTTGTTTATTCAATGCACATATAAAACCTCCAAGATTTACACCAAAAGCTCAAGTTATATAATTTGAGATACAGACTATATATAATGAACAGAGTATAGAGTCAGTGTTGTTGAAAAGAAAGTTGTGTATTTATATAGTTAGTCCAATTTAGAGAGATAGTCTAATACTACTACTTATCCTCTCTATTGCACTTTTGCTTTGATATCAAATCATTTTGTGTCCTGTTCTGGCGCATTTCATTCATGATTTCAGCTTTGGGTAGTTGCAATTCTTGTATGCTGGTACCATATTTGATACTTACTCACTTAGTTGGTTTTATATTAGATGACATCTCAGTTGTTGATTCATTAATTTGAGACGTCGGAGTTGATGTTTGAGAAGCAGCCTTCTTTGCAGCGGCTTTACGCTTTGCCTCTCTTCTAGTACCGCCATCTAATCCTGCAGTACATCCCATTAATAATGCTCTTTGTGATAGATTTGTATTTGCCTCACGCAGTTGTCGTTCTTCTTCATGTAGCTCTTGTAATGTGTTGATCATTGATGAACACTCTTTTTTAATTTTCTCTAACTCTACTGAGTTATTATTCCCTTCAGTACTACTACAACCATTACCACTTATATCCATATCGTTCATAGTCATTATTAAGTGCTTCTTATATAATGTTGCGGCTGCCTACTATCAGTTATCGACATCTACCACGGATATAGTACCTCTACCTTGATTGTACTTAGTGCTTCATGCAGCTGGAGCTTCCTCTCTCTATTGACCGATTGATCGTCAACTTCCATCCAAGTTTGTGGTAGTTGCAGGTTGTATCGCCAAAAAGACTGACACTATTCCCGCCTTTTTGCCAACTCATCATGGGCATTGATACCAACTCACAGCACTTTTACATTGCAATGCATTGAGCAATGATACATCTGCTGCGATCAACTGAATCATATCAATCAGTAGTCTTAGTCACCGATGAATTTAGGTATTGCTACAAAGACACATATAATCTCTACCACCACGACACATATACTCTTAGTCATCAGTTTGTGCATATATAATGCACACGGTTCATTGCTCTCATAAATAATATCAAACAAATATATAGACGATAACATATCAACAAATACTCGATACATATCAACAAATACTCGACGATAAAACAATGAAAGACTTAAAGATAATGAATATCATCCTACAAATCGTGAATGTGCTGTTGCTTTTAGGTCTCATCGTTCCAGCATTTTGCTTCTCTCCACATGTCTACCATCAACGAACAAGATCTTCTTCTTCTTCTCCACTTGCATCATCCACAGAGACTGCATCATTATCACAAGTTGAGGAAGAAGCTAACGCCACTGACGATGAGGAGAATGTAGTAGTACGATCTCCACTTCGAATGCTTGGGCCATATCCGACAATACCGTTGCGTTTCCCTAACCTTGCTACGTCATCACAGAGAGAACGAAATATCACTGGAGTATCTCTTGATTGGGTACTTGACACGGCTGCTAATACAAATACAATAAACGCCGAGGTTGCAAAAGAGCTCTGTCTGGAGAAAGTCGGAGAGGCTCCAGGAGGGGTTGGTAGCGGAGGAACTATCAGTGGAGGTGATACCTTCTTGTTGGGTGATTGTGAGTTGGACATTAAGATCAATGATTCCAAGCCATCTGAAGATGATAATGCTGTCGCAGAAGATGACGAGCCAGAGCCATTTACTTTCATGAAGAGATTGACAGCTAGTGCATTGCCTGTGGCATCACCAGCTGCAGCGGGATTGTTAGGCTTGGCCTTCTTCTATTGTTTCGAAGGCGGTGTTGAATTCAATTGGCGCTCGAACAAACAGCAGACTCCATCTGTTTTATTTTATGGCAGTGAAAAGCACTTAAATGTTGATGATCTTACGCTGGTGCCATTTGAATCGCTTCCAGAATCAATGCTCCCATCTGTAACTTTGATCATTAACGGCAAGGAGATACCAGCGTTATTTGATACAGGTAGTCCAATTACAGTCATTAATCAAGTAGGTGCCTTGGAAGTTGGTATCGAAACAATCATTCCCTCAGATGTGGTCAATCCTGATGACAAAGAAGGAAACTTCTTTTCTAAGATAGCATCCAACTTCAAATCTGCGAATGAGATTGCCAAAGCAACTCAATCTGGTGATATATTGACGATTCAAGGCACGGATGGTAAGCCCACACGCCTTGTAAAGACAAAAGACCAACAGGATATACATATCAAAGCATCATCTTCCAGCAAGAAGCTATTGCCATCATCACAGATCTTTGTCGGAGATATCCCGGGTCTCGTGGCATTAGGAGGAATAGGAGGCGATGCACCAGCAGCCATTTTAGGTATGGACATCTTATCTCGTTGCGACAGAATCATATTCAGAGCAAGGCAGAACGAGATATATCTGTAAGAAGGCGTGTAAGAAGGCGTAACTCAAATGTGTTTGTTAGGTTTAAGTTTAATAATTATTGTACATTAGATATACTTGACAGGTGTTGCATCGCATATCACTTCACTTCACTTCACTTCACTTCAATAGTAGACAACCAATAAGACTGATACAATTCGAATATAATCACTGCACCAACAATAAACATAGCGGCAATGAACACAAAGTATACCAATGTGGCAAATGATGAAGAAGTCTGTACTTTCGTCTTCTTACTCTTGGGCTTTGAAGGCAGAGCTTCCCTGATTGATGAAACTGATGATGTACTTCTTAGCCTTCTTCTGCTGTTAGAAGATGGACTTGATGTGTCTACCCCCTTCTTTGGCGACAAGACTTTGTCCCAGACATCTTGATCGCTACTGCCCCTCTTAATTGACGATATACTAAGCGGAGTTGGTCGAGTGGAATCTTTTATCTTTTCTCCTTCTTTTAGTTCACTTGCCTTATCTCCTGCTGTTTTCCCAACGGATTGATTGAACGACTTGTCATCGTTAAGAGCCAAAGACTCCTCGTCGTCATCTAATTCTAGTGCTCCTTCTTCCAGCTGAGATGCAACAGCAGCAACCCACTCGACGAGTTCACTGTGCTCGATATCAGGAACATCTGTACTTTTATCTTCACCAAGTTTTCCCTCTTCCTCTTCTACATCAACATCCAGACTCATACCTGGACGGAGGGTGACACTCTTGGCTATTACATTCTGAATCTTTGTCACTGTTGACTTGATAGAATTATCAGAATTACTTTCAATCCTTGCAATGGTAGTGAGCCTATCTCCCACCTCAACACACCAGCGTTTGTATTCCGAGCTCGAACAATATTTGCTTTTCATTCCTTCTGTAATGGTGTGTCGCATCTGCTGTTCAACTTTTGGAACAGTTGACCGAGCCGGGTGGAAGCATAGATCAAGAGATTTGGCCATTGACAAACTGGCCTTAACAATGGGTGATTCATCAAGGGTGCTAATGTCACTTTCTGACCTGGCAGTTGTCACAACATCCATTCCTTCAATCGATGAAGTACGTTCATTGACCGAGTCATTCTCAATCCCTGGAAAATTGATATGCAACTGATGTAATAGCTTCTGTTCCTCGGTTTTACTGTAACCCTTCTTCCTTTTGATAGTAGCACAAGGGTCAATCCTTGCGTCTGCCATGAACGCCTTTTCTATTTCGGTCAGGCTCTTTCGTCGCTTAATCTTGCGAGTTATATCGGAGTGCTCATCAGCCGAGTAAAACATTTGTCTCAACCTAATCTCATTTAGACCAGCACCTCCGTCTTCACCTCTTCCATATCCATAAGATACAATGGCGCCATCAAGATCATGTTCTTCTTTCATTACTTCATCTTCTTTCTCCTTCAACGTCTTCTTGACTTCTTCTGATTTCTTCCCCAGTAACTTAAGTTTTTCCTTCAGATGTTTCATTTCCTCGTCAATTATATCCTTAGGACGTGGAATCACTCTAGGAATATTGGGCTTGACTTCTACCGCCCTCAGTGTAACCTTCAACTCGACGCCCCATTTCATAGTTTGCGAACACGGTTCTTGTATCAACGTTGCTGTAAGCTCACTGGGCTTGAGAGGATCTTGTACCCTATCTTCCATACTTCGCTGAACCATTACTATTAACATAACGCATCTGTCAGTTAAAAGTACATAAACAAGACAACAAGGTATACATTGCACACTATCACATCACTCACCTGACGCAACTGATATCGGAAAGTTGGCTATAACATCATCATTATCTGGAAATGAAACGATTCTGATATCAATAACATCATCCAGTAGCAGAACATATGGCACTGGCTTGACAACAATGAACTCCTCTTCCTCAAGCGACTGATCCACTGACACATTGACATCTCTAGTATGTGTATCATCTTGGTCAACTGCTAGATGGCTCGACTCGGTAGCAATACTTTGGCTTCCGATTGATTGATCATCATTACCAATAGATGAAGCTACAGATCCATCGATTGAATTCCCATCATCATCCTTCTTACGACTTCGTCGTCGGAATTTACCCCCTTTAAAGAGGTTCTTCATTTTATCTCTCTTTCTTGTCCTATGCTCTTTACTAGGTGATACTTGTGTCGTTGTCAACTCTTTATCATGTGGGATGGGAAGAAGCTTATTTCCATCTTCTAATAGACCCTTTGTTCCCTTCACGACTTCTTTCGTACCCTTTTTGGTAGCATTCCAAGTTCCCTTTGACACCTTAGTTATACCCTTTGCCATTCCTTTCATACCAACTTCCATTGTATCTGCAAATCTACCTCCATAGTATTCTGCTTCAACCATTCCCTTTGTATATTGTGGTTTAAGTTTTGTAGGGGCAGATCCTTCTTCATCAGCATTTTGTACCCATAAAGTAGCACCGATACACATCAAGCTCTCAGTGAGCTCTGTTTCTTCCAAGTCAGCATTCGATACATACTCAAATTGTCTAGAATCTATAAGAGGGCAACCCTCATTTGCTATTTTGCTCAACATTTTATCTCGCGCATCCCCCCAAATGATATGCGGTGCCTCACATACTAAGGGTTGTGTACTTGCGCATCGTCGTTTACTCATGGACTTTCGTATTTCGAAACCAATCGAGTGATCAGGTACATTACATGCCAACTCGGGTAGATATCGTCCGTAATTAGCTGCACCATGTCTTCTCAAGAGGTCGAAGAAAGCTGGGCCTGTTTGCTTTGGGCCGACATATTGGTATTCTATATTGTCAAATAGATGTTCCTTCTTGTCATCCTTCCTCTTCTTGTCATGTCCACTCCCCTCATCTGTAGCAAAATCATCATGTTTTGTAAAATCCCAAGATCTACTACTCTCATTCCGTAATGTTTCAGCGCTTGACGATTCAAATGAATGTGGATTATTGCGTTGTTTTAACCTTGAAGACTTTTGAGTTGTTGATAATTTACTACTAGATACATTTGCATAATCTGACATGGACGAGGGTGGTGATGGTATCTGTACATCATTTGTTGGCACGGCCGATGATACGACCAATCTACGATATCCTTTGGGCCGGTCAGCACATTCTTTATAATATCTTGCTACCTCTTCGGGATCAGATGAAGAGTATGGAGATAACATGTTGGCTACATCCCGTGGACTGTTGTTGCCTTGAAGTGAGTTAGACGTATCATGTTTGAGTGATCCCGGTCTGCGCAATGAAGTTGGTGAATTCGAAAATCGTTGTGCCGGAGAGAATGTCGAACGGCGACCATGTGTTGTTGGAGATGATGGTCGTTGATCAGTCTGTGACGATGGTACTGTATGATTTAATGCATAATGATGTTGTATAATTCCATCTCTTGATAGTCGAAATGCTTCGGCGGCTATAATTTCTTGTACTTCTGAATCATCATTATCAACACCCGTTTGTACTTTTTCTCCTCCATTATCCTTTTTATTTCCAAGTCCAGCAAATGGTTTAACCTTTGGATTTAATGGATTCTTCCAATCACCTTTCTTACTACCAAAGTGCATTAAACCTGGAGGAGATGAGGAGACTTGTTTCTTCTTCTTTCCAAATTTCCATCTCGAACTACTATTCTGATTTCTATTAGCAATTGTTGCTCGACCTCCATTATCTAGCCCAGGATGTAAGAATGCAACATGATGTACACGAACTGATACCCTAACATGCATAGGACGTAACTTCTTGGACTTTGTTTGTGTCTCGAGGTTAACATTATCATATGTCCACCCTACTAGCTTTGTCGTTCCTGAAGTGACATCATTACCCAACTTTTTGGTTTGCTTATCTAAATCGACTGGGAAGATATTATCATTAGTACTAGGTGATACCATATCCTGATCAGCCCATTTGATAGTAGTATTTGTTGCAATTGTATTAGGCGAAGTTGCTAGTAGTGTATCTGGAAATTGATCTTCAGCCCGAGCTATTGTGCTTGCCGAGACGCCACTATCTGACGGGATTGTTGTATTAATGGACGATGGTTCTTCTTCTGTTCCCGGAAAATGCAAATCTCGAGCTAATGCCTCGTTTGATATACCACCAGATTCTGTGAACTTCATCTTCTGTGGCGAAGACATATCGATGGTGAAGAACTTTATCACCTAACTCTGGAGATAATTATTTTGGTATACCGTGACGATTATGTATCAATCGAAAGAGCGTTAAAAACTAATTTATGACTGTATTGTTGGTACACTGAACTGTTGTTTATCGATACCAATTGCATATTCAAGTGATGTTCAATTGATGAGTTCGTTTGGGTATATTTCTAAAGATCAATAGCAAATCCTTGCCTAATCATATAACTATGGAATATCTCTTCTCTAAGGTGAATTAACATGTATTTGCAAGTTGGAGCGGCGATCTATATCTCTTTGTTAGGTAGGTACTAGACTTTGTAGACACTCACATCATTCGAAGTGAAGAAATCTTACCCAACGGTATCCTTTTATGAGAGTGTAGCCCTTAGTATGTAAACGAATAAACATTAATAACACTGTAATATACTATGATTATACTGGTAATGATTCTATAACACCAGACAGTTAATATTTGATTGTTAGAACTTGCCGCCCCTCTTCAGTTTAACATCCATTGTCCATTGTATGGACTTAACTCATATATTACATGATTCTCTGATTAACAAAGCAAGCTTCCTTTACGTCAAAAAGAGAAACCAAATTGATTGTTGATTGAATTAAATTATTATATTATATATTGTATAATAAAAAATGGTGGCCAACAATGGTGATGATCCCTACTTCTCTACTCTCGAGTCTATTATGAGAATAACTCTCGCAGGATTTGGTGGAGCTCTTGCTGGTTTATCATTTGCTAGACGACGTGGTGGTAGTGCAATAGCTACAGCAGCTGCCACAAGAAAGGCAACAAAAAAAGAACAATCTGCCAAGTTATTAGGAGGTAGGAAGAGACTAAAGCGACAAACACAAATAATTAGGTCGACACCTCCAACTACTACACCATATCAAGATAGAGAATTGCCAACCGCTTGGGCAGTAGCATGTATGTCATTTGCGGGTGTAGTAGAAGTAACAAGAAAGCTTTCACCAACCACATTTGGTTGGGAACTTGCAAGAGAATTAAAAGTAGAAGGAACGCCTGAAACATTAGATTCGTCTATAACACAAATATCAGATTATATAATTGGTGGAGCAATTGCTGGGGCATTATTCAAAGGATCAGCTGTTCGGACAAAAGCCGGTGCTCGTCTCGATGCTTCCATTATGGGCAACAATTTATCAACGTCACCTAATAGTACTTTGAAAGCAATTACAAGACCTCTCTCTGGTATATTGCCAGGCGCAACGTTAGGATTAGTAGCTGGGATATCAATGATTGCATTAGATCGTGCTCAGATTATGGTAGAAGAAAAGTTTGGCACTATAGAAGATAATGATAACGATGAGGTTCTAGTTGATAGACAAGAAGACGATACAACAATAACCCCCCAGGATATAAAACAACTGACCAATGAAGAGTTGATGAAAGAAATAGAGAGGATAAAAAGTGGCAATATACCAACATCGCAAATAGATACATCTACTGCAGACAATATTGAAGTAATGGATGACGAACACAAACAAGTTCATGACTTGCTATATGGACTCGGATTTAGGAAACACTTAGAAGAAGAAAGATAGTTGATAACCTTTTACAATCTTTTACTAACACAAAAAAGCTATTTACATGACCTGATACTGTGGTCCACCGCCGCCCTCAGGAACAGTCCAATTAATGTACTCTTGTGGCATCTTGATTGAACAGCACTTACAATGAATGCAGTTCTGAGCATTGATAACCAACTTCCCCTCGGGATACTCGTACACACCAGCAGGGCAGAAGCGAGACTCGGGCGCAGCATATACTTGCAAACTAATGTTTTCGGGCACATTGGCAACATCTGCCTTTATTCTCAAATGAGATGGCTGATCGTCTTCATGATATGTACCTGATCTTTGCAAGTTGGTTAGCAAATCAAATGTCAAAACTCCATCAGGTGCAGGATAGTTGATTGGTTCAAAGTTCTCTGCTGGTTTCGTTGCGGATGAATCAGTATGTGCACCGTTACCATGGCTGTCAACAGAAGAGGGCAATGTCCACGGTTCTTTACCCTTTGTGATATGAGCTGCAATACCAGTGTAGAGTAGTCCTCCACCGACACCCCACTTTGAGAAAGCCTCATGACAATTGCGAACCTCCTTCAGCTCATCATATACCCACGACTTCTCCATATTCTCTGCATATTCTGTTACCTCCTTTGGTGATTCTTCATTATTTATTTCACCCATTGATGCAACAGTTTTCTCTTCAGCATCATCTCCACTCGTTAGTGAGTCATACACTGATTCAGCAGCAACAATTCCACTTTGGATAGCACAATGACTACCCTTGATTTTAACTGCATTTAGAAAGCCAGCCGAGCAACCAAGGAGCATACCACCAGGAAAGGTAAGTTTGGGTAGAGAATGATATCCTCCCTCATTCAAAACTCGAGCTCCATATTGAACACATGTGCCACCATCCAAGTGTGATTTGATTGCTGGATGTGTTTTCCATCGTTGGAACTCCTGATAGGGGTTGAGATATGGATTTTCATAGTCTAAACCCACAACCAAACCACATAATACCAAGTTTGGTTCTTGATGATATAAGAATGATCCTCCATACACTTTATCAGTTACCGAGCTTTGCAATGGATATCCCAATGTATGTTGTACAAATCCAGGCTTGAACTTGTCTTCTGGTACCTCCCATACTTCCTTTATTCCAAGACCATAATGCTGGACATCTGCTTCTGCTGCTTGTCGCAAGTCAAACTTTGATATAATTGCTTCCGAACATGATCCTCGTGCACCTTCTGCAAAGAGTGTTTGACGTCCAAGTAATTCCACTCCGCGTTCAAATGTATCTTTACATTCTCCATCCTTACCAATACCAACATCTTTGGTAGCAACACCCTTGACAGCTGCTTTACTTCCATCTGTGGTATATAATACCTCATCGGCAGCAAAACCAGGATATATTTCAACACCCAATCCTTCAGCCATTTCACCAAGATACCGTGTTAACTTACTTAGACTAATAATGTAATTCCCATCATTATGTAACTGTGACGGAAGTAAGAAATTAGGAATCTGATAACTCCCCCCCGATTCTGTTAGTACCAAGAAGGCATCTTCTTTGACAGGTGTTGCATGTGAATCTTGTGATTCAAGTAATGCCTCTGTCCACTTTTGATTATCTCCATCTTCCTCTTCTTCATTATGTGAAAGTAACTCTTCTAATGCCTTGGGATCAAAGACATTACCACTTAGAATATGTGAACCAACCTCACTTCCTTTTTCGAGGATACAAACACTTAAATCTATACCCCTTGATACACAAAGTTGTTTAATACGTATAGCTGCTGATAATCCAGCTGGACCGCCACCAACGATGACGCAATCATAGTACATCGCTTCACGAGGCTGATCAAGTGGAAATTCATCATCACTTGAAAAAGTTCGTAGGAGTTGTTGAGCTAATGTGCTCTTATTTTGTAAATTGCTATATGGCGATTGTACAGCAGTTGAACATGTTCTAATTCTTCTATTCTCGTGTGATATAGATGCACCATTGCCAATAGTTGAGTAGGCAGCCACTGCAGAAGTTCTGGCAATCTTATAATTTTGAGTTCTAAAGAATGTGGCTCCTGTGTCGGTCGTAAGCGACTTTATGCCGCTCGACCTCTTAGATGATGATGCAATTCTTACACCGCAGCGTATCATGGTATTATAATATTCTTCTGATTGCCAAGTATGCTTTTAATGTCTATCAACCCGCCTCCTTCTAAACAAAGTTGTCAATGATGATTGATGATGATGACAAAAAAGTGAAAAGGATACCAAAAGATTTGGGCTAGCGGTATCTTTTATGAGAGTACATGCAGTTCGCACCCGCACACACAGGTACTAAGAAGCATGAAGCAGTACAATATAAGGAGGTGATTATTGATTCTCTCGTTAGAGTTTATGGTGGTGACGATGGTATGCATCTATTGACGTAGAAGAAGAATGCAGTAATTAGGAGTTAGTTAGTGCCAGAGGAAATTAAAGTTGCCTTTGTAGTATTTGAGTTAAGGGTCATTATAATTATAAATTATATTATTGTATATTGTATCGATCATGAGCTTATCAACTACTACTACCAAAGAGGTATCAACATTAACTGGCTTGGTACATGTTGCCTCATTAACCAACAAAGAACTCTTTACTTCTGTGACTGCTGCAATATGTAAAAGCTTTAAGAATAAGAATAAGAAGGATGGCAATAATAAAAACAAGAAGAAAGAATGGCAACCTATTGCAATCCAAGTTGCAA
>Ga0214478_100800_pt1 | contig 17610 bp, 14 predicted proteins | sample M1_20Mar14CPVII9_2_FD_178001 | JGI IMG/M metagenome (GOLD analysis project Ga0214478, IMG submission 178001) | Marine eukaryotic communities from Monterey Bay, California, United States - M1_20Mar14CPVII9sort6BwellD7 | ecosystem: Environmental > Aquatic > Marine > Unclassified | place: USA...
AGGGTTTGAAGGAGGGTATGATCACAAGTAACGAACCTGGTTTCTATGACGATGGCAATTATGGTATTCGAATTGAAAACTTGCTTGAGATTGTTGCCGTCAAAGGTACTGATGAAGAAGCTAAGGATGAAGAAGAGCCTCCAGCAAAGAAGCAAAAGAAGGTAGAGGGAAAGAAGTTCCTCAAGTTTGCTAGGCTTACACAAATTCCTATCCAAAAGAATCTCATCAATCAAGAGATCATGACAGACGCCGAGCTCGATTGGCTCGACGCATACCACGAGGAAGTTTTATCGAAGGTAGCTCCACTACTGGAAGAAGGCTCACCTGCAATGAATTGGCTTGTAAAGTCCTGTGAAAAGATTGAGAGGAATGCGGTATAGACCTAGACTAATTATGTACATATATTGATTGACACATACAACTATTCTTTATAGGACATTTAATGACATTGACACCCTATTTACTACTGTTGATTATGTTCACTTTCTCACCTATGGAGAGCAGACAATATAGATCATGGTTAGATATTGATCATCATATCACAACAAAGATCACAACTAGCACGACGTACAAGAATAATATCAACACCAAGAGATGTTATTCTCTTTCAACTTACACTCCACTTGTACCAGCCTTTGATTCAGACGATCGTTATTGTCACGCAAGTCTTCATTCTCCATCAGCAAGGTCTCTAACTTCTTACTTAATTGCATGATGAGTTTTGAATCATTAGCTTGAGTCTTATCCTTCTCTGCACATTCAGCCATTGTTTGATGAACCTTATTTCGTAAAGATAATAATTCGTCTTCCTTCTCCTTTAGATCAGAACTTCCCTGAAGCATGGTAAGTAGTAGCTTATCATAAGACTCTCTTTCCCCATTAATAAGGTCATGAACCTCCGCAAGAGGCACCATGATATCACCTCGTTTGCCCTCTGCCAGAAATGGATTGGGTCCAGCATTCTTATGAACAGAACCAGGCATCCGTCTTGCATGTTGAGCGGCAGCTGGTGTTTGAATTTGTGATATGCTCACTCCCTCACGAACTTGTAAGTCTGCAAGTATACCTCGGAGGCCAGCTAGTAGATCATTTCGTGTTGCTCGAGACTTCACTCGGAGATAGTAGGACCTTGATGATGCCATAGGAGTTGGCGTTGCCTTGATAGTCAAGAAGAGACTGCTCTGCATATTCTCTGATTTGACCTTGGATGATTTTCCTTTTTTGGATGAAGAGGTTGGCAGCTCAGCATGATCATAACCAATGCATCCTGCCTTAACCTCGAGGATATCATTCAATGGCAATGGCTCATGGGCCGCCTTATCACGTCGTCTTCCGAGAGCCTTGCTCAAGTAGCCACCAGTCGAATTGAAGGTCAAGACCGTCTGAACAAGTAAGTCTCCATGACGATGAAGCTTGAGTGTCATCGAGCTTGACTTAACAGCAAATTCTTCTCCTCCTTGACCGATATCAGCACTCGTGTTTCGTTGCCACAGGGTGACATCAACACCTTCCTCCAACATCGCAAAGAACTTCTTAGTCTTGGTCTCAAAAACTCGAACCTCGTCACTGTGTCAGTTTAGAAATGATGACGTGAACGATGAGCTGTTGTTGCTTGAAAGACACAAAATATTATACAAACCAGCTGACACTCACCGAAGACCTTCTTCTCTTTCCTTTCTACTTGCAACATCATGTTTCCATCCCATTGCTACAACCTCAGGTGCGCCCTCTTCTTTCTCGTCACTGAAACCTCTCTTGATCATTGGGAAATAGTCACTAACAGATCTTTGGAGCTCGTCCATCTTCCCTCGCACGTCCACTTGTGCATCGACGACAGGAGTTCTGAAGCCAATAGTATTTGCCTGCTCTGGAGTTTTTGGATCACTGCTATCGGGAATTGCCCCAAGTAAACAAAAATAGCTTAGATTTTGCCATGTAATATACATATAATATGAATCATAAACGATACGAACACTGTATCTTGACCGACTCCAAGTCGACCAAACAACAGAAATGCTGCCGCCAAACGAATTGCATAATTGCGAGTGAAGAAACATTCAACAAAAGCAATATGAACCTTTGGCAGATGACCTGTTGCCAGCCTAAGCTGACAACAAGTCATCAAAGACGCTAGAGGTCTCCTCAGCAGCAAAGGATATACTACTTGAGTCGAACGAAACATCATCTAGCGCTAGCAACGCCATCCCAGCATTGATACGATGATGCCAGCGAAGTATTAAGGCAACACTTCCAAAGAAGATTGCAATAATAGCAAACACTAGCAGCAAAACAAGTCTAAAAGAAGAAGATTGTAATAAACAGACAAAGCATAGGGTAGGTGAGACAAATCAGGTGTTTATCAGTCCACTTCAAACTATGGAGGTCATCACTGAGATGGGCATAAGCCATCTCTAGACACACAGCAGATATGGAATGACACAACACTCTTGACATGAACCACCACCCTAAATGAAAAGAATTTACGTACCGAGTTTGTGGTTCCACTTCACTTGGATGCGGTATATCACTTGCATCCATCTCACTTCCAGACATTTCACTAACAGCGTCTGAGATTTCGTAGGTTGAAGCAGTCACATCCACCACGCCCTTGTCTGCAATAGCCGCCCGAAGATTCTTGATCTCGATTCTTGCTGCTCGGCTCATTCGTCGTTCCTCCTCCACTTGTTCTTCTAATCTAGCAACTTCAGCACGATGCTGAGCTAGGGCCTCCGGTGTTATAGTGTGACCAACAACTACCGCATCTGCAAGTTGCTCAGCTGGGGCAGAGTCGGCTCGGGAGTGATTCTGTGGCACTGGACTTGAGGGGGCGGCATTTAAGGACTTTCCTCTGGAGTGTTTTCTCTGAAGAGGAGTATCTGGTATACGTGCAACAAGCTCCTTCTGGTACTGCAAATCTTGTGACAGCCTGGTATTTCCTTCCTTTTGTACATTAAGTTCGTTCTCTAACTTCTTTACATTCTCCTTCTCCTTCTCTAACTCAGCCTCTAGTTCTGCAATACGTGCTTCCAAGGCATCAATCTCCTTCTGCTTCTCTGCAACAGCCTTTTCACTTTCTTCTTTCCCGGCATCACTGGCAGCTTGTGCTTGTAACATTGCCTTGAGACTTGCCATCTCCATTTTGAGCTTTTCATTATGCTGTTTGATCTTACCCATATCTTTGGCTGCACGTTTGAGTTCATCGAACTCCTTCTTTGCGATATCACGACGTGCACAACACTGTAATGCAATCGTAGCCGACTTGAGTTTTCTGTAGGCACTGCTATGGACGTGCATGCGGTAAGCTGATTCAATCTTTGTAGCAGCATTAACCTTTCGAACAGATCTTCCACGACATTGAGCCTGGAGACGAATAGTACCATTTCGAGCACGGACATACTTTCTTCGGTTGATCTGCATACGGAAGGTGTTGGTAAGAAGTAAACTGGCCTGAGCCTCACGAAGTCTCCACCAACGAGCACGTCCCAAGCAACCACGGTACCATCTCTCAATGGTAAGAGCTGCATCTCCTGTAATAAGATATCTCCGCTCTTGCTGCAAGCCTCTAATCCAACTCTGAAGCAGAGTAATAGATGCATTCTGATGAAACACACGATGACTCTCCAATTTATCATGCGGCCCCTTTCTCATAAACACCTTCGATAGACCAAGCTGTACATCAGACTTAGGAAAGACCATGGGCTCTGGTTGACGTTGTGCCATACGAATCTTATTTGCACGTGTCATGGTTCCATCCTCATTTGCATAGTTGGCTGGCTTAGCACCCTGCTCCAAGACAATATCCAAGAACTTGACACACAACTTCTGTGGCTCCACATCGCTCTCTTCCAAGCTCCAAGGGAGAACATTTTCAGGAACAGAAGGGAGGAGTGTACGATAACGTTTAAAGAAGCCAGTATGATCTAAACGAACGGGATATCCCATACGAGCGACACGAACAGCTTCCAAAACACCGCCATAGCGAAGTTGCTCTGTAAGACGCTTCCTTGTTAGCAATTTAGGCTTCGCCGCATCATTAGGTTTCAAACACCTAATGTAGTGAGGATCTGTCTTTTCAATCATGGCAATGAGATCATCGAGTTGAGCCTTGAACTGTTGTGATACTGTCTTTTGCTTGGCAGGCTTGCCTTTCTCTGCAGCTCCATCGTGAGATTGTCCTTTCTGAACAGCATACATGTCCTTGATCAAATCAGAAGAATCCTCCTCGAAAAGTGCAGTAGCCGTTAGAGGAATTTCATCACGATTCTTCTCAAGAAAGTTAGTTTCGGCAGTGTATTGAACATTTCCTGCAAAGTGACGGACACAGAAGAGGCCTTTTGCCTGTTGCATTGATGTGGCACTGTATCGAGTGTTCTCCGACACTTCCTGTTTCTTCTCGGGTAAGTAAGTCTGATTCAAACGCATAGCCCAATTTCTATCACTACCTCGCTGTCCCAATTTACATTCATCGTCCAAGAGGGCTAGAATACCCTTAGGCCTAGCCTGGATGGTATCTAGACAATCCTGATTATCGGGGAATTCAATAAAGTCCCAGTTGATTTGCTCCCGTTCATATTCCTCCTGCTCCAACTTGAATATGAATTTGTTAAACTGCTGTTGTAAAGCCTCATTGGTAAAGTTGATACAAAGTTGCTCGAACGAGTTGACTGCAAAACTCTCAAATCCAAAAATATCAAGTACACCAGCAGATGAACGAATATCAGAATCATTCTCCCACATGATAGAGTTGTTCACTTCACGAACTACCCAAAGGAACATGGCACCGTAGAACGTTTTGGCCAACGAATCACGTGCATCAGCGGCCTTATTGGGTGCCAAATCGATACGAATCTCATCACCCCTCGTGACCATAATACGCACCGTTAGGGCAGTAATCAACTTCTCTTCATCAACACCCAACAATTTGGCAGCATCGGCAACAGTTTTCTTCGCCTCATCACCGATTGTGGCAATTTCTTGTCCTCCGTCACTCATTGTACTATCAAACTTAACCTGGCCAAGGTGGAGAATACCGGCAATAATACTCAAGACGTTGTCAATCTTCTCCTCAGTCCAACCCATACTACGCATAGATTTTAGTGTATACTTGAGACCCTCCTCATCTGTAAATTCACGTAGTTGGGGTGCACCACCCTGTCCAGTCAAATGGAAGTAGTTGGCTAATTCAAGACCACCAGTCAATCCATCATGGAAGCAATACTTTTGATGTTGTTCCTCAGTGGCACCACGGAGTAATTGGTAGAAAATGTGATAATTACGTTCACCAGAAGCATGGAATCCGATACGAACTTTCTCAAGGAGGTAAGTTTGGACCTTGGCACCCTGGAGGACACCTGCACGGTTAAAACCTAGCTCAATGAATTTACCAAATCGGGAACTGTTATCGTTTCTCAGTGTCTTGGCATTACCGAATGCCTCAAGGATGGGATTTGATTGTAATACACGTTCCATAATGCTCAACTTTCCATTGTCAACAACCTCCTCGACTCCAACTTCCACCTCGGGAGTTTCAGCACTTCCTAACGTAGTAAGATAAAGCATGACAATCTTCGTAGTTTCCGTCTTACCAGCACCAGACTCTCCACTAATGAGGATACTTTGTGATTTACGTTGTTCAGACATCATTTGACGGTACGATCGATCAGCAACGGAATAAACGTGCGGACCGAGGGGTTTGGCATTTGAATCTCCCAAGTTTTGTGAGCGGAGTAACCCCTCTTGACGATAGGATGCAAGAATTTCCTGTAAATGGAGTGTGGATTAATATAGTATAGCATAATAGTTGTAGATTTAGTGGAGTTTGTTTCATGTGTAGGGTGCACAAGAGAAAAATAGAGGTAAATGTGTGTGAGCATATTGAATAAGAGATTTGTGCGACTTCACAGTATCATTCTAAATTATTCCAAACACATCTCCCCCCAACAAGTTATACACATTCTTCAAATTAACGTAATCCCTTTCTCTTATCCCCCACCACCAAATCATATCAATGAGTATATCTCATACTTTTATCCCCAGCTATATTCTTTCAACATACAAGCTAACAATATTCCCCACATTAACATTTCCCACATTCACCAAACATATTTACACTCTCAACAAACAATAAAAACCTTTAACCGCACCTATTTAAACCTACACCCCTTCAAATAAATTCTTTAACAATTCTATATCCAAACACAGCATTATAATCTCCATTTCTATCTCCCAACCACACACTTTAACAAAAAGTATAACAAAAGAAACAAATTATAAAGTAACTCACCCTAGTATAAAGTGGTAATCTCTGGAAAGGATTAACAGCAATTAATACCGGTCCAGTCCATGTATATATCTCACCCCGAAAGTATCGTTCACTAACAGCATGTAATATAGCCGGTTCATGTAAATGCTGTAACGCAATCATATCATTATCAGCCCCCTCGGCAATATCCGCCGCACTTAATGGTGCATTGGCTAATTCCACGCCTTCATACTTGGCACCCTCATCTGATGCTGTATTGGTTAATAATGGTCGTGTAAAGGGAGTTGAGTCGGCATCCTTGGCTGTATGTTTGAGTGTTAATGTTTCAGATGAACGGTTGATAATTTCAGATAATATCCATGGATCATCACCGGATGATTCGTAACTCCAAACTTGTGTGCCTGCCTCCATCTTGGTTTAGTTTACTTATATTTATTGGTTGATTAGCTTGTATATCTCTTATTATTGGTAAAGAAGAGGCTGATTTATATTGCCCAATGACAACTCCGTGTTGGTTGGGTGTTGTTCGAGTGAATATCGAGCTTGTGGGAATGAACACTTCTCTCAATATGCGAACTAATCACCGATGAATAAACTGAGAAGTCTCTACCGACGCTATATACAATGGCTCCTAATTCATTGAATAGTAGCAGTACAAGCAACCACTTTGGTAGAATAATGAAATCAACAAACAAAAAGCAATGAAAATTTGCCTCTCCACATTATTTTCGGCGAGTCGCCGAAAGAGAGTAAGTTTCATGCGTGGCAGTCATCGTGCACACCAATTGAACCACACAAACTCTACTACCACAAATTACTATCCTACTATGCTCTCTATCGCTACGATTCTTACCGCCATACCAATGGCAAACGCCTTTGCAACTCTCTCAACATCACATACAACATCTACTTCATCTTCTCGCATATCATCAAGCATCCTATCAGCAAATAAAGGAGATAGTATCGAATTTGCAAAGTATGAAGGACTTGGTAATGATTTTATATTAATTGATGATCGTGATAAGGTTTCTCCTAGTTTAACTCCGGAACAGAGTGAAAGGTATGTTTTTATTTGTAGTTGATTTTGCGTTGCTGTGTCTAGTGTATGTCATTCTCATTTAACCATTTATTTTGCAATAACACTATTTTGTGCACTACATTCAAAAACAGACTTTGCGATCGTAACTTCTGTGTTGGTGGAGATGGAGTTATCTTTGCTTTGAAAGCACCCGAAGGTAAGATATAAACTGTATTGCTTTGTGTCTATTCCATGCATGCAGTATAACATGTTAACACTTACATTTGCAATAAACAACATACTCATATGAAATTGAAATCTCAACACAAATGCCAACAATACAAATAAACACAAAACAAACAATACAAACACACAGACGGAGATTATGACTTTACAATGAGAATTTACAACAGTGACGGCTCCGAACCTGAAATGTGCGGTAATGGCATCCGATGCTTTGCACAATTCTTACAAGATTTAGGTGAAGATGCCGAATCCTACCGAATCAATACACTCGCTGGTCCAATCATCCCTGTTATGAATGACGATGGTACTATTACAGTTGATATGGGTGAACCAATCTTAGATGGTCCAACTGTACCCACGACACTTACGCCCAACTCAGAATATAATAGTGTATTAGAACAGACACATACCTGTAATGGTAAAGAATGGAAGATATCAATGGTATCAATGGGTAATCCACATGCTATTATCTTTGTGGATGATTTAGAGAAGGATATTGATTTTGAAAGTGACGGTCCGGCATTGGAAAGTGATGTTAGTGCGTTTCCTGCCAAGACGAATGTGGAGTTTGTACAGGTAATGAGTCCAAATCATTTAAAGATGAAGGTATGGGAACGTGGTGCTGGTCCTACACTTGCTTGTGGTACAGGGACTTGTGCATTAGTTGTTGCCGCTATACGTGCTGGTAAGATTCCAAGGGCTGGAAAGGAGGGTACTCGTGTTACATTGCCCGGAGGTGATTTGTTCATTGAATGGAGGGAAGAGAATAATAAGGTATACATGAGTGGACCTGCTACTTTGAGTTTCAAGGGAACTGCTTCATTGAAATAAAGAGGATAGTATAAACAGATTGATAAATAGCAATTCTTAATGAGTTTGATTGTAAGGTTACTACAAGTATAGATAATCTAATAATGCAGTCGCTTAATTTGCAGTCAACGCGATATCACCATTAAGCCATCCAGAGGTTGATCTCTCTCCTTTCTTACTACCAGGTAGCTGTCCACCGGCATCTCTTACTCTACGACATGCTTTTGTTCTTTCATCTGCTCCACTCACTCCATACTTGCAAAGTGCTTCGTCTGCTGTGAGCTTTGGTATACATTTGGGATCTTTACTATCACACTCTGTAGTATCTTTTTCTATTAACGAGTTCTCAAATGAGTCCATATCAAGTGCATTTGCTGATTCTGTTGATGTTCCAATTAATACTGCACCTACTGTAGCCTTTGTAAATATATTGATAATTTCTCTTCGAGATGAATTGCAACTCTTCTTTGGTGAGGAGGGGGAAGAGAAAGCGGAGACGTTTGATATAAATACAAATACGGAGGCCACAAAAGCAGCAGCAGCGATAAACCAACTATTACTTCTTCTTCTAATCATCATTATACTATATCTCTTATCGATTGGCTACAACAAACAATGGATCTTGACTACACTATCATCGTCATCACTCAAAAATAGCAATGCTGACGCGGAAAAAGTAAGTAAAGATACCATGGCAGTCATCGTGCACACCAATTGAATTAGGTTGCCCATACTTAATATCAGTCAAGCTGTCGCCATTCTAGTATATAAGAGCAACTTTATGATCAACACTAGAGGATTTTCAAAGGAGCAACTCCCTTCATAGATCAGGCATATCAGGAACGACGAGGCTAGGATACCACATCAAAATAAATGATCAAATAAATGCGATTTACTGATATTCTAGAGATTCGGTGATCGATATAGGTATCGTACTTGGTACCATGGAGATTGGATATGCTTCAACTACTATATATTCTAGCAGTTGAATTGCGCAGAGTGGTATTGGAGGATTTCAATTGATATTCGAGAGAGAAAAAGATATACACAATTCCAAAAGAGAAATAATAGGAATTTCTGAGTATGAGTATGAGTTGCACATGATATATAATATGCACGACATGATTATGAATAGTATTGAGCTGGTTTAATACCTTTGTATTATATTGCCGGGTTCAAAGTTCAAGTGGTTAATAATATTCTGCGGATGTCGGAGCTCCTTGAACTCTACTAACATACTATTGATATAGAACCTATTGCAATAAGACAGAATAAGATATTATTACATATAAGCTCCGGAAGCAATCATTATGGCGGATAATGATACTAACAACGAGGAAGGGAATATGTCAATGAATTATTCTGAAGAGGATGTATCATCATCTTCTCATGAACCATTGCATAATCATGATACGAGTTCAGATAATAATAATGAGGCACTATTGCCAAGGAAACGAAGTCAATCTTCTAAATCACCACTTGATACTAATAAAGAAAGTGGTACATCTATATTATCAAATACGAATGATGAAGAAATAGAGGCAGTATTGGCAGCGGGAAGAGAATCATCATCATCTTCCTCTATAGATGAACCAGCTAAAAAGAGAGAAGATCTGAGGAGTACACCTTATGAGATGAAGCAGACTAATATATCTCAATTATTGCAACAACAGCAACAACAGCATGATATAGATACTAATAATGATAATAATGAACAAGAAGAGGAAGATGTTGGGATACAACAAGCTGCAACAGCAGGATTGTCACATTCATTCTCACATCCGAGTTTAGAAGTGTTAGAGGGTAATTTAGTAGAGGCAAGAGGTTCGTTAAATGCCTCGTTTGATGCAGCTTTGCAACAGCAGCAACAGCAGCAGGCAACTCATAATAGCACAGCTGGTGCAGCGAGCAGTAGTATGAACAACAATCCAATATATACGTCACCCAAACGACGAAAGCAAAGTATAGATTTAGATGAGGAAGAAGAAAAGGTAGCAGAAGCTGCATCTCTTCCTCAACAACAAAAGAAGCCTCATCCATCATCATTCACGCCACTTAGACCACCCAATACAGTACAAAAACAACGGAATAGAAGAAAAACGGGAGATGGTATATTATTCTCGCCTAAACCTGTTTATAGCGATAGGAAGAAGAATAATGCACGTCCGCCTCGACCATCTTCTGGGAGCGGTAGTAATGGTAATGCTAATATATTAGCTGCCGGAGAAAGCGTTGTTAATAACAATATGCAACAACAACCCAGTGGGCCATCTTCTCCATTAACACCATCACCAAAATATGGCGAAGCACAGAGTAATTTGCATAGTCCTGGGGGTACTCCATATAGATTCAAGGATTTTCCAGCTTCATTACCAAAAGTAAATCATCGGGAAAGTCGAGACAATGTAGATGAAAGAAAACAACAGCCACCGGGTACAGCACAGAAGTTGAATCTACTACCCAAGCCAACTCCTAGGAAACAACAGGACTATGAAAAGATGGTAAATCCACAATCCTCACGACGGTTATTCATGCAACAACAAAGTGGGAAGAAACCACCGTCTGCATCCTCATTAACAAACAATCCTTCATTCGACAATAGTGAAAAGGGAGGAAGTGATTCCAAAGATTATGGAGGGGGAAATCAAGCTGATATAAGTGGTGATTGGAGTGAAATGATGTCATCTACTGATAAGTCTGTGACGAATCAACAAATTCGATTATCAAATGTACCCAGTCATGTCTTTCAAAACCATCAACAACAAGTCAGATCTACTACGAATAATGATAATAATACAGAATTGGAAGAAACGATAGAAGAAGAAGAGGATGATACTGTAGTTATGGATGAAGGAGAAGACGATGCATTTGGCAACATTGAAGTTGCTGCTGATACAGGATTCTCGGGGACTAAATTGACATTTAGTAGTCCTGATCCTTCACCACTTGATCCATCAATGAGTAGAGGAGTAGCAGCGGTTGAGGAAAGGAAGAATCCTCCTCAACACGAGTTGTTGGAAACGGCATTACATCCACATACTCCTCGAGGATTGGCCGCTAGTGCTATACATAATTTATCACCCATTAATCGCTTGCCAGAGGATGGAGACGATCATGATATGGCCGATCATGATGATACTGATGTCTATGACACTGGAGAAGAAGAGGCGACATCATGTACACGAGGTGGAAGTACGCAACCCCCTCTCTTTAGTCATGCTGCGTCTCCCATCCTTCGTCAATCGATAAATGAGGGAGTAGCGGATACATCTGTGAATTCATCGGCATCTATATTCTCTGCCGGACAAAACATGTCTGCAGTCAATACCACTACATCAACAGCCAATGTTAACAATACCACACTTAACAACTCAAACTTATCCGGTTTATCACGACCTACAGCACGAAAGTTACGCCGTCCAAAGCCTGACACATCAGCATTTAGTATGGGCACTCCATCACAACAAAGTATAGGTTCAAAAGATAGTGGATTTTACTCTCATCAAACGGGTGATGCGTCAACTGATAACAACAGACTATTATGTCCACCAACACCTGTACGAACACCTGCTTGGGCTCATCATGCCAGTGTTGAACGAAGTCATCAACAGGTCGGAGGTATGAAACGTCAAAACTCATTAATTGCTACAAAAGTACTTGCCGCTGCACCTCCTCGTGTTGTGAATAACTTATCATCACTTGAAGATAGCATGCTGGAGAATGATATAAGTGAGAGTATGGATACTACTGCATCAGGCCGCGGATCATCTGGAAGAGTGGCTGGCTTCTCATCGATTGATGAAGGTAATGCCGAAGAAGTTATCTCATCGGCGTTGAAACAAGGGAAAAGAGCAGCCTCTCTAGCAAAGACTCCAGGTACAGCTTATAAAGGGAGGAAGAGTACTACCCCATTGGTCAATGAAGAAATTAACTTCTCTGACTTTGAGAATCTCGGTATACTAGGCTCAGGGGCATTTGCTGATGTTTACAAGGTGAAATCGAAGAAGGATGGTAGATTATATGCCATCAAAAGAAATAGAAGACAGTTTAGAGGTGTGAAAGATAGAGAAAGAGCCATGGCAGAGGTCAATACAATGAAACGGCTGCAGACAGCCTTATTGTCAGAAGCAGCCGCTTCTCCTACCGAAACAGGCTCGCATCAAAAGGACAATTCAGACGGAGATTACCACTCTAAAAGCAAGTATGGCTTGTATCTGCTCTTCTTCATTAGAGCATGGCAGCAAGAAGGGTTCTTTTACTGCCAGACTGAGCTATGTAGTAGAGCCACAGCTCGTCATTTGAGAATGTCGATAGTAAGTGAATGGGAGAGGGATATGTCAAGATATCCAAGCTTGCAATCGTGCCTTCTCGACGAGCAGACTGGTGCTTCTTCTGATATCCAAGATCGTTTCATTCCTGAAAAGACGATTTGGCAAATGTGTCACGATATATCTCGAGGATTGTATCACATTCACTCATATGGAATGGTACACTACGATATCAAGCCATCGAATATCTTCTTTGTATATAACTCGAAATGGGGCACCATATGCAAGATAGGAGACTTCGGTTTAGCAGGAGATATTGGCACAAAGGATGATGGACAAGAAGGAGACACTGCCTACATGGCCAATGAACTCTTGTCAGCTGGCAGTGCTAAACATTCTAGTGCAGATATTTTCAGCCTAGGATTGACCTTATATGAACTTGCCTCATCACAGGCATGGTCTCTTCCACGAGAGGGCGATCGATGGCATGAAATACGTAGTGGTACACATCGTCCTGAATTGCATCCAAGTCGAAGTGAAAGCCTTGTGAAACTTATCCAGGCAATGATACAGCCAAGTGTAAAGGAACGTCCCACGGCAGAAGATATTTCGGGATCTGACGAGGTTAAGCGTGCAAATGCCCGAAATGATAGCTTTCTCTCTCAATATGTTAATGATGTAGAGATATTTGATTCTAAGAGAGAAAAGGAACTGGCATCTGCGGAGGCAGAGGCGAGAAGAAGGTGAGTTATCATATATCTTGCTTTCTTCATATCACTGTCAAATCCTGATCATTTACTCTACTCTATCCTAGGAGCTCTACCCCAATTGTAAACAGTAATCTTGGTAGTGATAATAGTAGATTGAGAAGAGTCCGAGACTTGAGCACACCCACGGATGATGAACAAACTCGATTTTTTCACTAGATTTGATAAATGAAGATAAGGGTCGAGAGGAATGATTATATTGTATTGATATGTATATATGTTTGCTTGTAGTTTAGTATGTAGCAGTAATATTTAGTAGGATTAGACTGTAAATGAAGAGTATAGGGTATTGTTTCCTATTAATTATTACCATCTAATCTCTATCCCTTAATCACTGCAATAGGTCTCAACTTAACAACCTTCTTACTAATCCCAGCATCTTGACATGTATCAATAACATCTGATACATTCTTATATGATTCAGGTGCTTCTTCGGTAACAAGCTTTGGACTTGCAACTCGTATTGATATACCACTTTTATGTAACTGTTCTAATACCTCATCATGCTTGAGCTGTTTCCTACTTTGATTACGACTTAATGCTCGGCCTGCTCCATGACATGTTGAACCGAAGGTTTCGGTCATTCCTTTGTCTGTTCCCACCACTGTATTTGTTTGGCATGAGTAATAGACAAGAATGGGAAAGAGGAGTTGTAAGATCAGGTCGCATCCAACATACATAACACATGAAAAAGACAGCATCTACTTACAGACATAACTACATGTGCCCATAGTACCACCAATCAAAACTGGCTGACCAATCGATTGATAATCTTCGGGTATATTCTTATGATAGGGCGGAAAGGCTCGTGTACTACCCTTTCGATGAACAAGTAAAGTCTTCTCCTCACCATCAATGGTATGCTTTTCAACCTTTGCAATATTGTGGCAGACATCGTAGACTAAATGCATATCCATTTCATCTGCTGTACGTTTGAAGACTTCCGAGAAAGCTTTTCGTGTCAAATAGGTTATGCATGCTCGATTTACCCAGGCAAAGTTGGCAGCTGCAGACATTCCAGCTGTGTGTGTGAGAAAGAAAAGATGTATATAATATGTGAGTATCCAATACAACAAGGAAATAGTGATCAAAGTATATCAACTCACCAAGATACTCTTTTCCTTCTTTGCTGCTAATTCGAGCACAACTGAGTTGCCGATCATTTAAGTCAATCTTGTCTCGTGCCATTGCCCTCTCCATCACAGTCAAAGCATCAGTCGCAACTTGATGCCCTAGTCCTCTAGACCCGGTATGTATCATAATGCATACTTGACCAACTTTCCCTATACCCATTGTTTCTGCGGCTTCGGTATCATATATCTCATCAACTACTTGAATCTCGGCATAGTGATTGCCTGCACCTAAAGTTCCAATCTGCTTGAGCCCTCGTTTCTTTGCTCGACTAGATACACATTTCGGATCAGCAGTATCCATACATCCATTCTCTTCACAGTGTTCTCTATCCTCTTTCCATGCATAGCCTTTTTCTATAGCCCAGTCTATACCATTTAGTAAGAGTTTGTCTAATTCTTCAATGTTGCACGGTATATCCCCACCAGCACCCACACCAACCGGTATGTTGCGAAACATTGCCTCTGCTAATTCCTCTCGAACACTTTCTCCCACATCATCTTCAGTCAAATTTGTTCGTATCAGCCGCACACCACAGTTGATATCAAAACCGACTCCACCAGGAGAGATAACTGCTGTGGGATCATCCATATCAAACGCTGCTACATTACCAATACAAAATCCATATCCGCTATGTACATCTGGCATTGCGAGACTTGCTCGTACAATCCCAGGTAAAGCCGCAACATTAGCAGCCTGACGAATCGCAGGGATAAAAGATGCACCAGCCTCAGACTTTGGATCACAACATGCATCACGAAGCTCTTGAACTAATAAAGTTTGTAAATCATTATTCACGATTATTTCAGCAGGTACCTTCATATTCGGGACAAAGCCAAGTGATACCTGATACCGTGTAGGTGATATACGTCTAAGGTATGATAATTCCTCATCTAATGTTCGTTTCTGTTGTACTTCCTCTTTGGGACCGCATGGCTCACAGAACTCTCCCTCCATTGCCTTCATGGGTGTGGTGGTCGCCATGCTTGACGGATAATCATCATCATCTTCATGTGGATCATGGACTTCTTTCTCATCATCTTCGTCAATCTGTTGTTTCTGCTGTTGATTGGGGGATATACGATTCTTTTGCTTTGTTCGTTTCGGAGTCTGCTGTGATTGTTGCTGTTGTACAGTCGTTTTCATGGGAGTATGACAATCAAGCTCCTCCGCCTCTTGCATTGAGTTTAGCTGTTGCGGTGCTTCTGGTTGTGATTTCTTGGCCTTGTTAGGTCGTCTCCGCGTTCGTTTCTTTTTAGATGATGATTTTGTTGGTGGTAATGGTGATGATTTGGGCGTGGTGGGTATCTCCTTATCATCCTTTTGATCAGTAGAAGTAGTCTTATCTCCCTTTACATCCATCAATGAAAGTTTCTTTGTTAATGCACCGAATTCATTATCCTTATCTTCCACCGCCTTACCACCATCTGTATCATTATCTCTATCATCTTCAGTTACTAAGTAATAATCTGTATTATCATCTTCCGTTGAATGCCAGCCAGTATCATGTCCTGAGTTCTCATAACCATCGGATGTTGAATATCTCCTACCAGGACGTCGTGGATTGTTATTATGATTCCTTCTAGGATGTGATCGTTGTGGTAACACTGTTTCCATTGCTGGCATATTATTCATTGGTTCTACCCCCTTACTATCAGTTCTAATGATGTATGATATCAGTATAGGAATATTATATAGCATGCGATTGCAATGAAAAAGTGAGCACAAGATATGCACAAAATAGTATTGAAGCACAAAAGTACTCTGAAGTACTTACAGATAATCAGATTCAGAATCTTCCATATATTTCTTTACTGGATACATTGCTGTAGCTTTTGCACGTTGTCTAGGAGGTCGCTTTTGTTTATTATGATGTTGATGTATATTTGGTTGTGGGGGAGATACAATAGAATCATCTAAACCGCTGAGAGGCTCACAGGAGGAAGGCTGACCATGAAGAATTGCATTATCATTAACGGGACCTCCTGCAGCGGTATTGATACTATTCTTAGTATACTTCTTTCTACGCATAATCTTCTTCTTCCCAAAGATCTTCTTCTTCATTGATTGTTGTTGTTCGTCATCATCATTGTCTGCATCTTGTGCAAGATCTGTATCTGAAGCCGCTGAGCTTTCAGCCTCTCGAGTTTCGTCATTATCATATGATACATCATCCACTTCAGAAGATGGCGATGATGGTGGTAGTTGCATAGTAGTAGACATACTATCGGCCTTCTCCTCACATGTGAGTTGTCATTGAGATAATTTTGATGGAACTTTTTATAGATACCGGTATTTATTTGTAGTTCATAATAGGTTGCCCGACGAATTTGGCACCGCCAGTTTGTCCTTGATAGCTCAGTAGGTAGAGCGCGAGACTGTTAATCTTGAGGTCAAGGGTTCGATCCCCTTTCGAGGAGGTTTACTTTTTGTTGGAGCTGCTCTGGTCGTCCTCTTTTGTCGTATAATGTGTTTGGATCATTAGAAATGATACCATATGTATAAATGGTCGATCAACTTCATCCTTTTGTGTTGAGTTTCCCACTTATGTCTGAGAGAGAGAGAGAGCCGAGTGGAAGTAGATGAGAGAGGATGAGAGTAGGAGGCAGGGGACTGGCACTGGCTCGACTGTTAATCTTGAGATCAAGGATTCGATCCCCCTTTCGAGGAGGTTTACTTTTTGTTGGAGCTGCTCTGGTCGTCCTCTTTTGTCGTATAATGTGTTTGGATCATAATCGTTGCGGCCTTCGGCCGCAACATGAGGTAAACTACCATGTAGAGCCAAGCATCCAATATTGAGAGTAAAGTAATAACATGCAATAGAATGGCACGTCGTATTTTCTAGTGTTATACCCTCTGTGTGTTTACTCCTAGCCTCCTCATAGCATTAGCCTTGCACTGCTGAATATGCTTGAGCTTCTCCTGTTGTGATTGATAGCCACATAATTCATCTTCTACTGATGTGTAATACTCTATCTCCTTCTTTGTCACTGGTTCAATGTATAACATTGGGAACTCTTTGATAAAATCATATATGACAGAGAGTCTCATCTTTTTGATTTTCTTATCAACTGTACAAGCAGCAGCCTTTGCAAACCAGTCTATCAT
>Ga0214478_100801_pt1 | contig 17606 bp, 9 predicted proteins | sample M1_20Mar14CPVII9_2_FD_178001 | JGI IMG/M metagenome (GOLD analysis project Ga0214478, IMG submission 178001) | Marine eukaryotic communities from Monterey Bay, California, United States - M1_20Mar14CPVII9sort6BwellD7 | ecosystem: Environmental > Aquatic > Marine > Unclassified | place: USA...
TTAACACTCATTGATCCTCTACGGAACCTATGGAGCAACTTAATAACAACAAGTCCCAATTCTAATACAGAAACACCTCAAAAAGCAAATATCAACACAGCAACACAATACGCATTCAAAATGGATAGAAGAACGGGGTGGATGCTAGTTTATAAACAAATAAACATATAGAGCAACCTAAGTTGCTGAACTAGCATCACTATCACCCTCATCTCCTTCCTCTTCACTTTCAGTCTCCTCTTCTTCACTACACATTCTTCCTCCTCCTCACTCTCACCTTCACTGAACTCCAAATCACTACTAACGTTAGGATCACTTGCATCACTATCCAAAGAATCGACATCGTCATCATTGGCATTACTATCATCCTCAACATCTGAACTACACGGACTGACATTTGGAGATTGGTTGTTCTTTGTCTTCTTGAAGCAAGAGAGAAGATCTGCTTTCCGAGTTGGCAAAGGAGTATCACCCGGCTACTCCTTCCACTTGCACATGGCCTTGAGCTCGGCCACCTTGAGATTTGATAACTTGAACTTCTTCTGCTTCATCTTGCGCTCATCAACCAACGCAAACACGTCAAATGATCACTTCTGACATGTTTTGTGCAATAAATCAATCGAAAACGGACGGCGTGGAGTCGGAGAAGTTAGATAACCAATTAGAGAGGTCATACCAAGCATTTCGAATGCTCATTGCTGCATATTGGACGACTTTTGTATTTCGATGATGCTGAAGTTTGGCTATTTAGGGCGATTTGTTAGTGAAAAATGTCATTTTAGAGATCGGTAAAATAAGATCGGTAAATTTAGAAGAGCTAAAATCTATACTACTGCCTACTACTGCCAACTACTTGACGAATATCGAACCAATCGACAAACCCAAACATGTATTGCAAAGCCAAAGAGCAATAGAATCATCTCCTAGCTGGTGATGTCTAAAACGGACTTGTGTACCAGATTCTCACTGCGAAAGTCACTTGTCCGAAAGATCATCAATTTTTGAGGCTTGTCCGAAAATTAGTTTTAGACTTGTAGTACAACCACAGAAACGTATTGATATAAAGAAAACATTGGAATTGATTATTTGTAGAGTCGTCAACTTACGTTTTCTTTTAGTTAAATGGCATCCACCAAATTCAGATGTTATAGTTAAGAACGGTGGAATCCAACCTTCATTTCCATGGGAATACTTGGATATTACCAAAGAGTTGCAAGAATTATCAATCTCTCCTTCACAATTGATTACATGTACACCAAGTTATTTCAAAGAGGATCAATTGGAAGTGTTGAATAAGAGAAATGCAAATGTTGTTAGTTTGTTACAAGAAACGTTTGGGAACGAGGTTAGATTGTTAGAAGAGAAGAGTTGGTTGGTCGAGTCTTCTTCTTCATTGGCTACAGATGCCGCAGATGCTGCTGCTGATGTTGCTTCTAGTAGTGTAGATGTAGAAGACAATACCATTGCTCTACTTGCTGAAGAAGAACCTACTCTCCATGATGATACCAATGAGAAGAACCCACTGTCAGAACAAGAGGCAGCAACTAAAGTTCAATCTACAATCCGAGGTCATCAATCTAGAAACAAGACATCTGAATATAAAGTATGGTTAGATAATTTAGTTGGATTATCCAATGATAATAGCAGTGATACAAAGAATGAACTACATTTACTTGAGAATAATCTAAGTGAGAATCATCAACAACGATATCAAGAACAAAAGTATTGTAAGGAAAGTTATGAGAATGATTTACATCGATTAAAGAATGTTGTGAAGGAAGAGGAAGGGTTTAACATGTCTAATCAGTTACGAGACGAAAGGACAAAGTGGATTACTGATTATACAATCAAAAACAACTCATTACCGGATTCATTTGAGGACTTTTATAAGAAGGATTTACCACCTACGGACGAGGATGATGATAAGGAGAATAAGGATGCAAAGGGTAGTAAACAAAAGAAGGATGCATCTGCTGATAAAAAGTCCAAGGATAAAAAAGATGCCATTGAAGAGGTGGAAAGGCCAACATTAGCCGCACCACAAACAATACTAGATCCACTCAAGGAGAGTATACAAATCTATGAAGAACGATGGATGCATAGAACAGTAGGTGAAGATCGTATCAAGTCACAATCACACGATGTTGAAATGGCAAAAGATTTAATTGTTCGAGATCAAGTTAGGAGTGAATTAACGATTGGTGTTGAGGAGAAGTTGCTATCTAATATATTGAAGATTAAAGACATGCAAGAGGCTGCTAATACCAAAAAGAGTAAGTCCAAGAAGGGCAAGGATGGTAAAGGTAAGAAGAAGGGTGGTAAAAAGGCTGGGGGTAAGAAGGAGAAACCTTTACCGGGTGCCAAGTTACCTGGGATGAAAGATATGAGTGTTGATGAAATGTTAAGTATACTTGTAAAGAATGGTCTTGTTAGTTTACCAGACGAAGAACATAAGCTGCATGACTTTATCGGAGGCTTTGATAATGGTCGTCCAAAGTTATCAACAGACATGGACAAGCAGGAGAGATGGATTCCCCAAGATCCCAGTGCACTACAACTTCAAAAAACTATAATGGAGTATTGTATACTACCTCTTGGATCCGATGATATCAAATCAAAGATTCAGGATGATGAGAATATTCGCTCGTTGTTATTCTATGGACCTGAAGGTTCGGGAAAGACTCGTATGGTACAAACAATAGCGTCAGAGGTTGGTGCTCTATTGATCAACTTATCATCTTTATCAATTAAAGGTGACTCGTTTGAGGGTAAAGAAGGTGCAACCAAACTCATTCATATGGTATTTACTATTGCCAAAGAGAAGTCATATGCCCCTGTGCTAATTCATATCGATGATTGTCATGAGTTTTTCATGGGCAAGGGTAAATTAAAGAAGGGAGGAGGTTCGAATATCAATACAGAGATGCAACGCTTCCAAAAGGATCTACTCATTTACAAGAACCAGGCTTTGAAGAAGGAAGATCGAGTTCTTGTTATTGGATGTACCAATATGCCCGAGGTTGGTGATATCAAGTTACTCAGAGGGAAGTGGTAAACCGGAGAAGCAAGGCTTCTTTGAAAAGTCGTTATACTTTCCCAGAGTTAACAATGCAGATCGTGCCATGTTATGGAGGGAGTTTATCCAACGAAGAATATCTCAATTCAATCAACAAATATCAGTATCATCAGAACTTTCACTTGATTATGCCGCATTAGCTTTCATATCTGATGGGTATAATGCAGGTCAAATATCATGGATGGTAGATATAGTTTTAACTGAGGAGAGGGTTAAGACTTTGTCAGCCGAGCCTCTCGTCGAGGTGGAATTTGCAAGCCATATTACAGCAAGAGAGGTCAATGATGATCGTTTCCTCAACTTTACACGTCAGATAACAACTTTGGATACTGTATGGAAGAGCATTAATGCAGGAGATAAGTCTAGTAGCGGTGGTGCCAAGAAGTGAGGCGGTGAGACACGACAAGGTTTGATAACATAGACTGATTCGATTTTAATTATAAGATATTACTAAGGCTACAAACTACTATTTACCACAGATCAAAACGTGTATCTGCATCTTCATGAAGAATCACTCTGCGGCAAAGAGGACAGTCAGAATGCTCGTGAAGCCAAGCATATAAGCATTCTTGATGAAAGATATGATCACAACCCGCATCGGAATTGTTGGTACCGCCGTCCTTGGCCCAGGCAATTGTATCATTTGGTGAATAGCATTCAAGGCATAGAGCATTCAAGTTGCTTCGTATTGTTGTCCTTCTTTACCTCTCGCTTCTTCTTGGTGTTCTTGGTATTCGATTGAGGCTCTAGTGAAATGTTCAAGAATAGGCCATCCTCTCTTTCACTACCGATCAGATTTGCCAATAGCCGATGGACTGGCATCAAAGTTGACTCTGTTAATTGTTCAGTCTGCACTGCTGTAGCATCGTTAGTAGATCTGATTCCAAAGAAGGGGCGGAGGGTGAGGGTTGTGAAGACTCTAGTACTGATGGTGAGGAGGTTTTCGTTCTATCCGCCGCCGCTGAGCCGCATACACCAAGCTCCTCATCTACTTCATAACCACCTCGTGATATGGATAGAACTTCATACAACTCACGAACACTCTCCTCCCTTTGAATGACTCGAGTAAATAGATTCTTCTTCATGAGTTCCTTTCTTTCCGCTGCAACATCTGATGTATCTCCGCTACTTGCTACACCACGAGGACGGTTGCCTCTTTCTGAAAGACGTTGGCGAATCTGACGTAGGTCTCGATCATGTTGTGTGTTACTACTATCATTGTTTAAAGATGAAGAACTTTGAGATGCCTTGTAGTAGCAGCATCCAAAAGTTACCAAGAATGCACCGAATATGAGGAGAATCAATATGCCCTCACCTTCTGAATTTGAATCGACACCATAATAGTCGTCATCATAATCATAATTGTAGTTGTAATCGTTATCAAAGCCGTTGAAGATGTGATCGTTATTTGTAGCCATGCAATGTAGGGTAGATGATGTATGGGTTTTATGAGAGATGATGAATGATTAACAAGTTGTGAACGGTGTTGCTTTTAGTCGTGCAGTATTCCTTTCAAGCCATCATGCATGGTCTTGGTTAAGGATACCGACAATGTCTCATGTTTACATTTCATGCAGCATCAACTTCAGCTCAACATCTAAATGTCTCCTACATCAAGACCAAGAAGCTCAACACTAGAATGGGCAGTTGATGCATCCGTGCACGCCTCATAATTCACTAATCAACTGGTTTATGCTCATACTCATAATTCAACCCCATTACAATAAATTACAGTTACAGCCACAATGTCATCTCTTCTCGGAATTACACGATTTTCTGCCGTATTCTATGCCTTGCCTACAGTGTGCTTGCCTTTGTATCGATTCCCTTCACCCTCCGCTTGATGAGTGAAGATACAAAGTTGACCGATGATACAGTAATTGTTCCTTTGAAGGTATGCATGCCCAAGGATTTCTCGGATTTTAATATTGAAAGTACTTCTAGTAGCTTGTCCATGTCAATGGAGTACAGCTCCTCCGAATATACTTGTAAAGGCGTTGATGTATTAATCTTTGCAGTTGCTGTTTCCTTGGGTATATCTGGTGTTGCATCTTTGATCTATTTATTCAAGGATATCCGATCTATCAGAGAGAAGGGTACTTTAAACCTTTGCTTCTTGCTGCTTCAATCTGGATTGGTATCGGCTGCTTTATTACATGAAGTGACATTCTGGAAACATTCATATCAAGCCACTTATGATGCCATGTATGATAACAAGCTATCAGTTCAGTTTCCTTCGAATATGATCCTTACTAGTATTGCTTGTGGATTTGCCTTCATTCTAATTCTGGGGTTGACTATTCGAAAGATGTTGTCCATATTCTTCCCACGGTCTAGAGATGTTAATGTGCCAGTGGATGAGAAGAAATCTATCCCCGACAAAGTTGGTTCATCATTAGTTGCAAAGGTGTCTTCTCCCTTTAAGAAGAGCAGCAAGACATCCCAAAGTAGTATCGAGAACACGGATACCGCCATGGTTGTAGGCGGTATACCATGTGATGACAGTTCACCATCATGGACAAGTGTGTAGTGTATATTATCAGAAGCAAGTAATATGTAAAATAGTGAGGATATGATGTTCAATTCTTACCTAATGAATGGCCAAACTATTCCTTACCATACTACTCATAGATATGATCACTCTCAGACTCATACCAACCACTGAATCTCGTCTTGGCATCTTGATGTACAATCTTTCTAATGCATAATGGACACTTGTCCGAGTTCTGTAACCAAGATACTAGGCACTCTTTATGAAAGATGTGATCGCATCCAACCGCATCTTCGTTATTATGAGCAGTAGAACTGAGTGTAGGTGGATCTCCGCCATCTTTTGCCCATGCTATTATATCGTTTGGTTCAAAGTTTTCTAAACATATTGAACATTCTAATTTGTGTGTAGTGACATTGTTATAATGTATAGTATTTCTACTACTGCTTATGCCGTTTGGTGTAACCGTGTTGATATTTGCTTTTTGAGGTGTTTCTGTATTAGAATTGGGACTTGTTGTTATTAAGTTGCTCCATAGGTTCCGTAGAGGATCAATGAGTGTTAATGATGGTCGTCTAGGTTGTTGTGTATTGTTCTCTGATGCCTCTACTACTGCTGATGCAGCTTGTGTAGATCGTTTAGTAGCGGTATTCTCATTATTATTATAATTTGATGATTGATATGATGTTGCTGTTTGTTCTACTGATACCAAGGATTCTGCTGGTTGTGTAGACAGTGCAGTGGCTATTGTATCAACACAAGCTGATGTTTCTTCATCATTAGTAGCAGCAGCGAATGATTGAGGTGGTGCAGAAGGGTTGGGCAAAGATGAAGTGACATGTGATATGTCTGATTCTTGAGATTGAGGAGCTGCCTCTTCTATTGATGGCGTCACTACTATCTCTGGCTCTTCTTCGCCGTCATCCACTAAAGCTGTTTGTTGTATATGAGATATATCTTCTGCGGGCGTAGTAGCAGTAAGTGAAGTATCGTCAACATTGCAACACTGTCCAAGCTCCTCATCTATGTCTTCATTTACAAATCCATTCTCTCCACCTCTTGATATTGCAAGTAGTACTTTCAAATCTCTAACACTCTTCTCACCCCTAACAATCCTTCTACTAAATAGATTCTTTTCCACTAATACTTTTCGTGCTTCTCTTGTAGCTGCATTTGTTGAATCACGACGTGTTCTATACATGTTATTTCGAGTATGTATCCTTTGTATATCTACTTGTATTTGTGGACTTCTTCTTTCCTCATCATCTTCTCGATTACTACTACTATTGCCTTCCATATGTCGTCGGGCTCGTCTAGCACCACTCTTACAGCATTGATAGAATAATAATACCAAGAAGATACATAGAAATACTTCTATTATTAGCATGGTCTGAATAGTATATGATGATTATATTATGCTGTCGTGCACTTCACTAACTCAGACTTTCGCCGCTACTATAATTGACTCTATCTAACTACCGATAGCACTGACTTCGCGTTGTTATTATTATCTCTTAATCTGTAATATGTTCTTCAGTGTTAATAGAATCCTCCACAGAGGCTGCTACAGATGATGTAGTGTAGGTTGCGTTGCTAATAGAAGAGTTCTCAATATTAGGAGTGATGATATGTGTGTGTTTGTATTATTTGGTCTCTTTTGTTTTGAACTTCCAAACCAATGATTGCAATACCGGCAGAAGACGTAGGGGAAGAATATACATCTACGGAATATATCATAGATTGTTCCGTCGTTGAGGCACATTGAATAGAGCGAGTACATAGGCGAATCATAGTTTTAAGTGGGAATCTGCTAATCAATAAGCGACCCAACGGTTGAAAGATCACTTAGCTCGCTTCTCAACGCGGCCGAGGTGTGTTTCCTCCTATCCATTGCATTGGAGGGAGGCCGCTAAAGTACCTAGAATACAATCAATAAACAACTATATCGGTAGCTTTTCAGGGGGTAACGAGTTGGACGGTTGAAAGCTGTGAGTATAAAAATGAGCATATGATGTGCACTAAATATCTTTTAATGTGAAGTGATGCCCCCAGCTCTTTAGTGTTGGCGTTTTTTGGTACTGCTGTGTTATACCGTGTGTGCTACTATTTGATCACGGGTGCTCACTAAGATATATTATATCATCTCTCGCAAAGAGTTTATCTGAGTTTATCATAGTCGAATATGAATAGGAAATAACAACGCACTATCGACATCGATATATAACATCAAATTGAGAATTAGATAAGTTTAAACACACGGATAGAACATGAACCAACAGGTTATTGATTTGACCGCCGATGAAGTGGTACCTCCACGACGCTCGATGCGTCTGGCAGCAATTATACCAGCCTCATATTGGATTAGTATTGGCTATTCACAAGCTCAAGCCACCGCAATGGAAGAGTTACAGAATGATATTGAGAATTATTATGATGTGGACGGGGGTGAGACAGATATAAAACTTCAGCGACCCGGTTCACTAATAAGTATTGATGAAATTATACCTCATCATGAGCTTTTGCTACCTCATTGGGACAAGTTTGCAAATGAATTAAGAGGACGTGACTCTGTGTCACGTTTACGGTTACGGGGTATTAGTCTTCCACCCCGTGTGTTAGATATTGTATTTCCAGCATTGCAATCAATGAATAGTTTGATTTACCTGACATTATATCGAAACGATTTAGGAAATGAGGGATACCAACGCTTAGTTGCTTTCCTAGAAGGAAATACAACATTACAAAAGCTGACTATTGTTGAGAATGTGATTGATGATCTTCCTGTTGCCAGTTCATTATCAAATGCCTTACTGAATCACGCTACGCTGAAAAATTTGGTGCTTAGTAAGTGTGGGCTAAACAATATCCCTATTCTAGAGGAAATCCTCAAGGGCTGCGGAGGGATTAAAGTTTTGGGATTATATAATTGCAATGTCGGATTGGAGGGGGTTGCTCTCGTTGCAGAATTTATATGCAGGAACCATCCTACAGTAGAACATCTCAATTTGAATCGTAGCAAGATTACAGATAATGATACACTAGTATTGGCGTCAGCATTGAAGAAGAACACAAATATGAAACAGTTGAATCTGAAAAATAATGACATTACAGAAGAAGGGGATAAGATTCTACTGAGGGCACTGTATGATCCAACAAGCATGGATTCAATCATTGAATCTAATCACACGTGTAGAATATACACATATGATAACACAAATGCTACGGCCAAAGCTCAGCGGCCATTGCTAGAACAAGAAATCATTAAGATCAATTCTGATGAAGGAAATTATGTTAATGGTCATTTAAGTACTAATCAAAGAAGAAAGATCAGGCTGAAAGTAGTACTTGCTCTATGCGGAGTGGACGGGGAGTTGTTTGATCTATCTCTTTTGAATGACCTCCCACTTCAGTTAATGCCTCGTGTGTTGGAGATGATTCAGGAACATTCTGTCATGAGGGAGGAAAAATACCACTGGCGCCAAAACATGCCCGAACAATTAGAGAGAGATACCTTATCAAGACTACTCCATACTTTGAGGGGATGGGAGCTACCATTGTTGTTTGAGAATTTGAGCCCTAAGAAAGGAATGGCCGGGAAGAGAAAGAGGAAGGCTCGTCGTTAAGAGCACCACCATCCACCAACGCCGAGGCCGAGAAGAGAAAGAAGAGAGAGAATCCCAAGTTTCGTGCACATGATATGCTCAAATAAATATGTCTGACTTACTTCTTGGGTATGTCAAGGTAATTAGAGATACAACAGTAATGCTAAAGATGATAGATTGAGCATCTGGTGAAATAATGTAGCTTTCTATTCCCATAGTAGGATAGCTTCGTTCAATCAATATCATCTCTCTTTTCATATTCATATCGAGATAAAAGTTAAAAGTAGATGATGTAAAATCTTTTAATTTCAATCTATTCGTTATCCCAACCTATTGCTCTAGCTCCTCAACTCGTACAATCTTGGCATGTGGAGCCCACCATGACTCTTCAATTCCCGAGGGAGCATCTTGAGAAGAGACTTTGGCACAAACGGATACAACAAACACACCACTTTGAAAGAAGGCAATTCGTGCCAAATGACTTTTATCTTCATTCTTGTCTGACAGATCAATAGTTCTTCGTAGTTGACCACACCACATGTATGGCATTCTACCTTCATTGATAGATGAACTGTTTCCAGGCTGCTTCTCAGCACAGCAGAACTCGAGTGTTACTTTACATTTGGCAATTACATCTGCCGGCACCCAATCTTTAGATCCGTAATATATAGAAAGTTAGTGTGCATATGATATGAGCAAAATCATAAGAAAAACAGATTTCACTAACCTTGAACACACATATTAGCATCAACTTGGATTGCTGACCCAAGAGGTAATGAAAGCTCCGATTGATTTGGTTCACCACCAACACTAACACTCAAAGATACCGGAGGTTTACAAATACGTGAAGCGAATGACTTGTGCTCAACGATAATCTCCCTTAAGCAACGGGATGGAATTCTAACCCTGCCAGTCCTCTTAATCTTTTCTGTCCCGTCTGCTCCTTCCACAGCTTCACTTTCCCATTGTAATGCAGTTCTTGACACAAGCTCGGCCGCAAGATCTGTCACTTCTCCATCGTCATCAAATCGGTCAATACGAGGAATAACGACAGGGATCTTAACACTAACACCCGATGTTATCCGTACCGTTGGCATTGGACTGCCTTCGAATCCGCCAACTAAACCTTTCCTATTTGATAATATAATCGTAGAGTTTGTTTCATTAGCCACTGCCATGAGCAGTACTACTTCATCAGAAGAAACATGAACACCCTGATCCATACCCACTCTATTCAAGATGGAATCATCAATTTCATCACTTGAAACTACTGGTTCTAAGCCGCTTCCATCTCGTGAACCGAAGGAATGAGATCGAGATAGTTCTCGGTGTCTATTGTTGCTACTTTCCCATTTCGGTGCAGCATCAAGACGTCGTCGTTGCTTCACTAATGAATTGCACAATTCCGTGTACGAACTCCCCCAACTAAGATCAGATCGGAAAGTCAATGATGATATCCTTGGCCCTTTAACACGAATGATTCTTAGGCTGACCTCTCTCTTCCTCCAAATCTCAGTTGCTGGATTAGGAGAGGGACCACGATATCGGAAGCGAATCCTAACATTGCCACCGTTGGCTAGTTGGTCACCCATATCATGTGTGGCTGCCATCTGAAACTTGACAATGCTTCCCTCACCCTTGTTCTTACTCTTATCATTGATACTTTTAAGATTCAATCCCTTTGCAATTACGTTCATCTTGAGAGGAGGGAGTCCATCACACTCCATCATCTCTTCAAACTCTTCCTCATCTGCTTCCGAATCAGTTTCTGTTAAAACATCTTCCTCCTCTTCAAGTTTAGCGGCTAGGGCATCAGTATCGAACAATGTCTCATCGGGAATACCTGGGAGACCCACTGCAAGAACTTGTAGACGTTCAATCTCACCCATACCACTCCTGCCAAAGTCATTCTCTAATCGGAATGGTGGGATAGTAAAGATTTCACCATCACTCAAGTGCACGGGTACAGAGGCCTCCTCATCCATTGGAGATTGAGAGGCGGCAAATGAGATCAAGAGATTGGGCTGTGCTGGAACAGATTCGAGACGGACCACCATCTGCTGCTCATCCTTCTTTGGTTGGGTATGCTTGCTTCGTTGGTATACAGAAGCCGATGGAGGAAGTTGTGGGATTTCAACCTCCTTGTCAACCTTCTTGACTTCACCTTCCGACTTGCCCAATCGAATTGGAAATGTACGGTTAAGACAGGTCACACGAAGTCCAACAACATCGAAAATGTCCGGATCAGGAATGACAACCTCTTCTTCTCCTTCTGACTCTTTACTTTGATTCTTCTCCTCCCTAGGTGTCTCTGTCTTTGAAACAGACACGATGAATGGAAAGTGCACGGCAAAAGAAGTAGTTTTGGCCGGCACCGTAAAGGAAAGCGGAGGTGCCTCGATACGATCAGCTCCTTTCCCTTCAAACTCAAGTTGACATGATGGTACAACTAGGGGAACAGCTAGTCGATTTTTAAACTCAATCATGATGGTCCTCTCTTCACCCTCGGCGATTAACGTTGTCTTGATTTCATTCTTTTCCTTGGCATCCTTCTGTTTCTTGGCATATGGATTAAAGAAAGTGGACATTGAATGTGTTGCAAACTTGGCAGAGTAGCCAAGTGCTTTCGTCCTCTCGAGTAACAAGTGTGCATCGCCCTTGACAATCTTTGCTGATGTAATGATAAGTGGCGGAGGTAGGGATGATTCGTCATCATTCCCTTCGTCGTATACCCCAATAGTTCCAGCGTCTTGATCCGAGGAGGCCCCCATTTGTTGACGTATATCTTTAATGTTTGACATACAAATCTGTTGCACTCGTGCACACTTTTCAAAGTTGATACGAGCTGTTACACAGCTCATGGAAGAAACAGTGGAGGATAATGCAGCCGATCGGTCTATGAAGGATTTGTTCTCTCCAGTGGTATTTGCCGCCATCATGTTGTTGGCATTATTATCTCCAAATGGTAACAGCAGGTGAGGCACCGGCTCATCCTCCAACCATTTGGATTGGGATAGAGTAAGAGCAGATGGGGGTGCCTGTGTAAAGAAGGGTGTTTTGTTCATGGATGCCAGTGGCCTTGATACATGTTTCTGTTTAGTAGTATCCGCTTGATTTCCCTTCGTACCATGCTGAGAATCATCTCCGATTGATAATTCACGGTTATAATCACCTGAATCAAAACTACCGCTAGCCATATTACTGTAATTGGTAAGATCTTCACCAGGCATCATCTGGGGTGGTAACAGAGGTCGTTGATTTGCCGATATTTCATTAAGTAGTGCAACAAGCAGCTCCGTTGCTGCTTCTGCAACCTCCTTATCAGCAGGCTGAGACGAAAGACCTTGAAGTGCCGCGGCACGAAGTGTTGCCCAGCCATATCTCGTAACGCCTTCATCACCATGTTCAAACTCATTCCCCATTCGAGAGTATAAATGAGATGCAGCAAGGTACAAACTCGATGCACGTTCAGCAGCATCATCACTTTGACATCTAGTCATGGCTTCTGCTCCAACCAAGGTGAAGAATGCAGCCTTACGAGGGAAGCGAAGACGAGATTCGGACTTGTCATTCACAGAATCACCCCATTTAGTCTCCTTAGTCCCCATCATACAAGCACGTGCACAAGCTGCGGCAACATCTGCTCTACTACGATCATCTAATCCACCAACAGAAACTGCCCTATGCAACAATTCCGTAAACTTTCGTCCACGTTCAATTGAATCCAGTGCCAACATATCATGTACTTCAGTACCCCGCAAATCAAGTTTAGACACAGAAGTTCTTTCCCATCGTGGTGGAATACAATCACCCGTCATACTTGAATTTAAATCCCCACCATAACAATATTGACCCTCACCCCATCTACAACGTAAATGTCCCTCCTCCTCTTCCTGGACATATTCAGCCAACTTCATTAATAATCCGGCATGTAATGGTGCCAACTTCTCATGACGACATAATACACTCATTGCCTCCTCAACTAACGCGGTTACCGCCTGGGGTAATGTCGTTTTAGTCCTATCCACAGTCATTGTCTTACCCCGTCCATCACCCAAGTCTGCACCGGCGGCCACACCCTGTGCTATAGCCAATGCCATAATCTCTTCTGGTAATTGAAAATTATTCTCAAGATATGCATCCACGCCATGTCCACCTGCATCTGCCATGGCTACAAAGGCACATGCACATCCTTCTAATGCAGAAGCATACCATAATGGATCATGAGAGTGACGTGTTAATTCAGCAGCACGTGTATATCGTTCATACGCGTCAATGGGTGATCCTGCCAATAATGATAAGTCCGCCGAACGTTTCTCACGACGGCCTAGGTCACGTCGTTTCAATGCCTCCAAGTCACGTGATGAGATTTGAGATATGACATCATTGGTTGCATCTAAATCTAATGGTGTTACCAACTTGTTGCTCCTTCGATTATCTGATGAATTGTTGGAGGGTGTTGATGGAGTACCGCCACCAACACTGCCACCACTTGATGTTGCCGAATCTTGACGATTGGCAATTGCCTTACGGGTATTGTCAAATGCATTCCTTGCAAATCGACCAAATCCACCAGCTTGATTATTGGCATTACTACTCTCTCCTGATGATACCTGTGATGTATCATCTGTAGCAGCCGTTACTGATGAATCAGTCCGTACACTCTGCTCATCTGCTGCTTGTCCCGCTCCTGATGTATGTGACGAACCACCATGTGAACTAGTACCGTGAACCAAACTTTTACCCAACAAATCATTCTCACGAATTTGTTTCTCAACATTACGAAATAATGCCACTGCCAAATCATTCACTACAACATTCCAATGTAATACCATCATTTGTGATAATGTACTACTCCCTTTATTATTGCCATGAGATGAGGAAGACATGTCCAATGGTGGAAAGGCAACTAACTGATTACTACCAAACCGTGTTGAATTTAAATTACATCTTTTAGCCAAATGTTCCTCAAATGAATCAAATACAAATAATCGTATTAATATCTTCTCACTCCTAATACTACTATCACTATCAGCCTTCTTACCCTTTTTAGAATTATCTAAAGTAATACTTTCATCTTGAGTATACAATCTAGCCCATTGAATTAGTTGATCCTCGGCAATATATAAATCTTGTGTATTGGTACAGTCTTTCATGTTTAGTATACCGATTATTGCAGAGGTTGAGCGGTGTGGTTCTAGGTCTGACCATGGATCACTGTTGTTATAATCTTGCTCTTTAACTTGTTGTTCTTGCTGTTTGTTGGCTGATTTGCCACTAACTGAGCTAGAAGTACTACCACTGCCACCGATACGATCATACGCCATTCGTGAATAATCAGCACTACCATCAAATATTCTAATACGTTGACACCCGCTCTGCCAATCATGTGACTTTAATGGAGTAGAATCATATCGCCAATCACCTGGTCGGGTTAATTGAGAATGTGGTAATACTAATGTTATTTCCGAGGATTCATCTGACCATTTTCGTGATGCTGCTGCTGAGTTATTGGAGTTGTTAGAAGAGTTGGAGGGATCAGTACGCTGATGTGAGTTACAACCCTGTATTGCAAATTCTTGTAATGAGGATAACAAGTGTTGGAATGATTTTTCAGAATGACTTATTGTTTGTTTTGTCGAGTTGCCGGCCGCAGTGGTACCATCTTTAGTAGATTTAGAAGGTATAGTTAACGGCACAACGGCCACAGCATGCATTGCCGAGTTGCGAAATGATGGACGTCCTGGTAGTTGACTGTGCATCATGTTATCGTTGCTCTGCTGTTAGTTGTTTATTTATGAAAAGCTGAGGTTTGTGCGTAAGATGTGCTCAATATTTGCAATCAATTGATTAGTTAACAATTAAACTAATGTATCTACCATCTATTGTGTATATTGTATATATTGGAGAGGGTAGGAGGTCGATATTAAAGGCCGATAATACTACTTTGTGATTTGTGATACAAAGCTCAATAATTGTATTGTGTAATTTTGTATTTGTTTATACGGTTAAAAAGATACGGTATAAACTGGATCTTGATTGAGGATATTGCATCAACTAGAAGCGCAGACAGTATGAAGTAAAGAAAGATAAAGTCTCAATCTATTATCTTTAGTATTACTGTTGCATTCTTAATCACTTTCACATACCTCGAGAAGTAAGTCAGACAGTATTATTTTGTGCATATAATGTGCACAAACCTCCCAATGCCAGGAATCAACGGCGAGTTTTTCTCCTCTTCCTCTTTGCGTTGGCGGATGGTCTGTTCAAATTCTCAAATAATACGGGAAGCTCCCAACCCCGTAGCGTATGAAAGAGTCTTGACAAGGCATCTTTCTCCAACTGATGTGGCATGTTATTGACTGATGTTGTTCTGGTCCAGCTATGCTCCTGAACCAACTCTAACACCCGCGGCATTAATTGTAGAGGGAGATCATTAAGATGAGATAGATCAAAGAGACTACCGTCCACTCCACATAAGGCAAGTACTATTTTCTTCCTGATCTTCTGTTGAATACTAATGTCATCATCCGTATTTATACTAAAGAGTTCTTGTTCTAAGGGAGGTCGCTGAGTTATCGAAGTATTATCGAAATCATATAAGAAAACTCTGCATTTGTGGTTTGATTCAATAATTGAATTCATGCTTGTTGGATCAAACAGTGCCTTTAGTAGATTCTTCTCACCTTCTTCTGTAATATTATTATTTTCATTCAAATCCAACCAGTATAGATTAGTATTCTCTTTCAAAGCAGACGCCAATATTGACGTATCACTATCTGATATAGTGTTACAGCCCAAACCAAGCATCTCAAGGGGATAGTTGCCGCGTATGAAATTTGCAATGAGAGGAGCCCCATCGGACCCGAGATTGTCTCCCTCTATAGCCAAACCTTTCATCGATGTACACCCCTTGAGGATTATCTCAAGGATGCTGATATTACTTAGACCACATCGACGCATACGAAGAACTTTGAGTGTAGGATGATTTCGTACCTTATCTGAGAAGGACCGTGCAATAGAAACATCAAATGGACCCCCGACACCTATACCTAATAAGCTTGTGCTCTCTTTGAGGAAATAGGTTAAGCGCAGTAATCCATCATAATCAAGTCCACATAGCTCCAGATTTGTCAAATTTATTGATTGTAATACCGGGAACAAAATATCTAATACCGATGTGGGTAGACTAATGGTAGTGATTTGTAAATCAACCACAGATCCACTTTGCAGATATTTGGCAAGCTTTTGCCAGTGAGGAAGTAACATGTCATGATGCGGAATTGGATTGAAAGAATAATATCGTCCTAAAATTGTTATCGAAGTCTCATCACCCCTACTATCATCACAATACTTCTTAATATCATTTTGTAGGTCTTCCATCAACTGTGCATTCTCATTCGAGTAACCAATACTAATCCAATGTGATGCGGGGATGAGAGTTGCAAGACGTCTCGATCGTCGAGGTAGTACCGCTGCTTGGTTATTGTTTTGTTGGTTCATATTGGTATTTATACTGATAAAATTCTGTTAATTTTGGATTACTTATCTGTTTCCACAAATTGCAATGAGGTTTTTGGTTTGCGTGGTAATTAAGTGTTTAAAAGTGTACCACAACATGTGACGATATATACCCTATTCGATGCCAAAATAATATAAAAAGAAGTTCATTATACTGTGAGTAACTAATAGCGAAATAGAGATACATGTAGGTACTCACAATAGCATAGATGCAGCCCATAAGTCGGTGCAATCAAAGATAAGTGCACATGATATGCTCAAAATAATACTCACAACATTATCACTCGATATACACCACCTGAAATTTTAAGCTCCTTATGATACACCACCACAACAACAACAACAATATCTAATAACCGGTTTATTATTCTCGAGTAGCAGCTTCTTTAGGTACCATGTTACTACATACTCTTCAACATAGATAAATCGTTCTATCGCTAAATGAGAATTTAAGTCACGTTTCTCTTTGTGTCTTGATTTGCTGTGAGTATACTCGTAGGCCTATGTGTTGTAGAGGAGTGGCTGGGTAGTTGTCGACTTTCTATCCTAAGGGTGGACGTCTAATCTAGTACTATATCATGACGTCAACATCTATACAACCAATAAACATAACACTCGCCCCGGGGCCGCTCGGGGTAGGCATTACCAAAAACAAAAATGGACAATGCCAAATTTCAAGCAAGGCTAATCAGAGTTCACCACTAGAGATTAATGATATTATTATATCATTGAACGGTATCAAATTAGCTGAGTGTGATGGTGGTGTTAACGCGTGGGTTACATTATTTGGTGCGTTTGGTAGTGGTGAGCGTAAGTTGGTGGTATATCGAGCACCAGTACAATCACAAAATAAAAATAATGGTGCATGTGGAAATAATCCTCAACAATTGCCGGCTGTTTCGTCTGCTGCTGCTTC
>Ga0214478_100802_pt1 | contig 17595 bp, 12 predicted proteins | sample M1_20Mar14CPVII9_2_FD_178001 | JGI IMG/M metagenome (GOLD analysis project Ga0214478, IMG submission 178001) | Marine eukaryotic communities from Monterey Bay, California, United States - M1_20Mar14CPVII9sort6BwellD7 | ecosystem: Environmental > Aquatic > Marine > Unclassified | place: USA...
GTAACTACCCATCTGACCGCCGTCATGACTTGAGAGATACAGATGATGGAGAAGAGATTAGAGTAAAGGGCCAGTATCCTCACCCAATGTATAACGCTCAAAATACTGATAATGATCTCATGTTGATACTTCTCGAGAGTGATTCGACTGAAGGTACTATTGTAAATGTCAATCCAGACTTTATCGGGGGTAATCAGGCAGTAACGACAATGGGCTATGGAGACACTGACCCTTCTAGTGCAAGTAGATTAGCACCGATTCTCCAGCATACAGAAGTCTATACAGTATCCAAGTCAGAATGTGAAGCTTCCAGTGGTACCATCGGAGGATTCGAGATGTTTGGCATGTCATTCGGCGGTCAGATGGGTAGTTACAGTAACATGATTAGTGATAACATGTTATGTGCGGCGGATGTTGGAGAAGACAGTTGTCAAGGTAAGCCGGTCCATGATCGTAGACTCTGAAGATAATCAACTAACTTTTGTTCTCCTTTGATAGGTGATAGTGGAGGACCCTTAGTCATCAGATCTGAAGATGGAAATGATACTCAAGTAGCTGGAAAGTCCGCGTTAGTATTGTTTCATCATGTGAATGTTTGTGATTGATATGGAGTGTTGGTGATCATTTGAACTTGGTTTGTCTTGATTTGATACCTTTGAACCAAGTAACCTAACAAATGTTACTATCCTCTCTCTTTCATCATCACAAATCGCGACAACGCGCATCTTCCAGTTGTGAGCTGGGGTTATGGTTGGTGAGTTGTGTTGCTGGTATTCGGAGAAGCTAATCTTGTCTTTGCTCACTTATTGCTCTCTCATTCTATCTCATGCAGCGCGCATCCCGAGTTTCCTGGTGTTTATGCCCGACTTTCAGCGCAATACAAGTGGATTAAGGACAATGTTTGCAGTACAGACAATCCTCCTTTATCATTTGATTGTGATGGTACTGGTACTTATACTCAGACTCAATCAACGACTCCAGCAACTACTACTCCAGTCCCTCAATCAGCTACCAGTACTACTCCGGCTACTACTCAAGCTGCTAATGATAATAATGTCTTGAACTTTGATGGGCTTGAAAGCACTGGTGGATATATTTCTATTCTCGAAGATAACTTCTATGATGAGTTCGGCATATTCTCCATTCAAGACAAAGCAACACATTATGTCTCTGCATTAGAAGGTGATAAGAAAAGAGCTGGCGTAGTACGAATTCATGGCGGAGCCTCCGGGGGACAGTCGGAGGTGAAGACAAACGAGTTATCTCTTGGCGGAAGCCCTTTCAATGAGTACAAAGTGACTCTTTCTACCTATGTCGCGACTACACTGGATCCATCTGATAATCTTTGTCTTAAGTATGGCCTGAATGGGCGTACAATCACTGGAGAAAAGTGTTGGGGTGGCAGTTACTTCACAGAGCGTAAATGGTATGAAGACATGAGTATTCATTTCAAGGCTCCAGATGCTGATAATTTGGTGGTTAGTATTAGTGTAGAAGGTGATGAAGCTGATGAGGAAGTGTTGATAGATTACATCAAGATTCAAGGAAAGACTTCTGATGTGACCCATCGTAATCATGTGGAAGCTTCAAAAGAGATGAAGGCTCTTGATTCCGACACGAACTCTTCAAACAGTAGATTTGGACTCATATTATCATCTGTGCTTGTGATTGCAGTCTCATGTCTGTTGGTATAGTTGCAAAGATCTTTCCTTGTATGTTGTAAAGTAAAGTTTGGTTGTTGTCTCATCTCTTTGTAGTTATAGACGTTAGTGTGCACATCTATCTTCTACCACGCCGTTGAGCATCATAAGCAATCCTTGATTGATCATTTCCCAGCACTTCATACGCCAACTTAACTCGTCGGAATATATCTGCTGCACCCTCATCTGAATTCTTATCTGGGTGGTACTTCAAAGCCATCTTATGATAGGCCTTCTTAATCTCAGCTGATGAGGCTGTGTGATTCAACCCCAAGACATGATAGTGATCATTTGGATCGGGCTTAGCGGCTGCGGGAGGATGCTGCTGCTGTTGGTTGTGTGTTCGATTATGATTCCTTCGTGATGCGCTAGGGCCACTGCTCGGTTTACCTCCTGCCGGTGGCTCCCTCTTACTCCTCGAGCCTCTCGTTTTAGGTGAACTGCCACCAAAAGTATCCCACCGATGTGGTTGAGGCCCTCCTCCTGTATTACCAGCGTCCCACTGCTTCTTTCTATTGTATGCATTATCACTTCTACCGGGAGGTGCCTCCTGTCGTTGACGTCTCGCGGCATCATTTGCAGCCGCCTTAAAGTTCTTGTTAAAGTTGAACTGGGCATCACGCTGCTTCTTGCGTTGTGCTTGGTCATTTGCAGCTGCATGACGCATTGACTTTCGTACATCTGCCAACTCTTGCTTGGCCTTTGAATACTCTGCTTCGGTGATATCAATAGGACGATCAAATGTACATGCTGCATTACTATTGGCTGCATTCTGAGGCGAGCGGCGTGCTTCTTGGACTAATTGAATATAACGCTCGTACTCAGCAATCGCCTCTTGATATTGACGTATACGGGCAAAGCACCGTCCACGACGAAGCATAGCTTTCATGTAATGAGTATGTATACGAAGGGCAGCAGTACATTCCTTGACGGCTTCACGGTACTTCTTCAGTGCCATTAAACATGCGGCACGGTTACAGTGAAGCACGGCATGTAATCTTCCTCCAGAATCTTCATTCTCGGGTGTACTTCCATCGTTATCAATGGTTAAACAAAGTGCATACTTCTCGGCGGCCCGTTCATAATCTCCATTACGAAACAATGTATCTCCCTTCTCCTTCCACGACATTGTTCGACGCAGCCTATCCCTCTCACTTGACAGCCAAGCCATGGATACGTTACCTCTATCACCCTTATGCTTGCTATTACTCATGTGCGTTTCTATTGTGGCACCTGCCTTGGCTGCTTCAGTATATCTTTCTTCTAACCGTAGCGAGCGTAAGTATAATGGTAGTATCCCGTTAGGTAGACGTATCACAGCATCACATACAGCCTTTGGACTTAAGATCCTCAATGATACAGGGTCAGATAAATCATCCGAATTGCGTTCAAAGAAATCTGGCTTTAAGGAAGATGCAGGTCGAACGTCTGGAAATGGATTCAATGATGCCAAATCATCTTTAAACAGACCATCAATCTTGACCATTTCGGCCGCTAGACGTTCACAGTGATTACCCAACTCCGCCCATCGTTTGAGTGATGCTAATGCATTAATCTTCTGTTCATGTAAATCCATGCTACCAGGACTAACACTAAGAGCTGAATTGATATACATTAACAGTTGAACGTTGTTCCTTCTATCGGCTGCGGCACTCACACCCTTATTCATTTGTATTTGTTTAGCACTTTCGGCAGCATCTCTATAACGTTTCACATCCGACAATCCCAGTGTTGCATCAGTAATACTTTGGTTCAATATCTTTTCCATACTACGAGTCTCTTCAGTGCCCTCGGCAATATTTGACGCTGCAGCTGATGCGCCGACGATTGACAAAGCCTCCTTGGCGCTTTGGATACTATTATTGAAGGCCTTATCAGCATCCCATATACTACCAGCTTTAAGTAACGCACGTGCCATTCTACAGAGTATCTTAGACTTGAAGGCTGGGCCGCTCTCTACTCCAGTTGTGGAGGTTAGTTCTGTGCATGATAAGGCACGTTCACAGTCTGCAGAGGCACCTTCATATGCCCCCGTCATCATTAGTGCCGCGGCACGATTACCATACAAGGCTGCTAAAGTATCATCATTATTCGATGATGTATATTGAAAGTTATCAGTGTGTACCCCGATAGCCTCAGTATAACATAGTACACTCTCCCTATATGCACCATTAATGTAGTATGAACGTCCTTCATCACGTAATGTTGCAACCCGTTGACGCTTGATATTCGTATTCTCATCATCCTCATCTGGTGATATTGTCGATGCATCCAACTGATCTTCATGTTCAACTTGCATACCAAAACCATACATGGGCTGTTGTTGCTGTTGCTGTTGTTGAAATCCTCCCATGTTTGGGACTGATCCTGTATTACGATGCTTCCGACTTCCCTTACCACCACGAGGTCCTTCATTGTCAGAGGCAATATTCTGACCTATACTAAATTCTCTACGGAGTGATGGATGATCATTATGTAATGCAGATGCCGCATCAGCTGCGACCCGTGCACCGCGTGCAATCTTTTCCTCCCATGAAGGCTGTTGTTGCTCTCCTGAGGTATCAGCATCTACATCCATTGGTGCCTCTCCCATAGCTGCAGCAGCACTACTAGCCCTAGGCGGTGGAGGAGGGGGTGGCGGAGGTGGTGGAGGAAATTTGCTATTCTTCTTCCGTCCCTTCTTCCCAGCACCAGTAGCAGCACCATTACTCTTGAGATTAACACGAAATACTGGATCTTCTGGTACCTTATTCACATTATCATCCTCGCCATCTTCTTCTTCTTCATCATTATCATCATTATAATGTGATTTATAAACACCATAGGCAGTATCCTCATCTTCATTATCATCCAAGTCTTCTTCACTAGTACGTCCTCCTCCCATCATGACAGGTTCTGAATCATTAAAGTCTGTACCACTTTCGCCTGTAATATGTCCCCCTCCCATGATGAAACTATCATCATCTTTTTCAGCGTCTGAACTCATTGGTGTAGATGGTGCCGATAAGTCATCATCAGCATGTATATTCTCCTCAGTATCGGTTGTCTTATCTGTATTGGCACGAGATCGTCTTGGTTTTGGTTTTGATCGTCTAGTACGTCCTTGTTTACCTTCATAATCAGATTCAACATTAACGTTCCCCATACCCTCTGAGATTCGTGTTAAATCTACTGAATAATCAGATTCTGCATCATCATCATCATCATCGTCTTCTTCATTATGTTCATACTCGGATTGTGATTCAACACCATTATTCGTAAATTGGGCAGAAGCGGCACGACGTGCCTCTCTCATATTCAATCGTGACATGCGTTCATTCACATCACCTTCCTCACCACTATTAGTCGGCTGCTGTCGTGTCGGTTGTCCCTTATGCACAGTTTTCATACTAGCACCAACACCACCAGTACTTTGCTGTTGTCTATCTCTATTTTCAGCAGCAGCTCTTCTCTTTGCCCTCTTCTTCTCTCTCCGTTTAGCCCTCTTCCTTTCTCTTAACTCCTCTCTTCGCATTCTCATACGATGTCGTTCTCTACATCGTAAGAAACACATGGCCACCTCTTCATAGAATAAATCATCCGCCATTGGACCTACATTTAATGTATGTAATAATGCCTCTGCTAACTCGGCACGTTCTTCCGACGTGCCGCCGATACCTCCGTATTGATCGAATAGATAATCTTCCTCGTTGGAATATCCGGCTTCTTTATATGATTTATTGGATTCAGATGATGATGTAGTATATTGTGATTCATCATCTGATGTTGTATTGTTGTTAGTGTTGGAATATGGATGTTCATTATCTGTACTACTACTTGGTGGTCTATTATTATAATGCTGTTCATCATCGGTACCATCTAAATTGGAATATTGTCTACGTTGTTGTTGTTCTTCTGAAGATAGTGGATGAAGATTAGAATCATCTTCACCAAATATCTGTCCAGATTGTTCATCGTCATACTCCGGACCTTCTGCATTATCAGTTGTTCTACGAAAGTATTGCTGCTGTTGAGGATGTTGATTATCAGCTCCCTCGTTCATATCATAATCACCTCCTCCTTCATTATTAGTGTTAGTATTATTATTGTTAGTGCCACTCATATCAAACTTTAAAGACTCTAACAAATCTCGTAAAGAACCGACTTGTCCATTATTATTACCTGTTTGAGAGCCTCCTGTTGAACTTGCATTTGCTGTCATTGGTATATCCTTTGGTTGCTTGGTACTGTTTGTAACATGTACAAATTCGTCACTACTCATGTTGTATACTTAATTGATGGTAGTTGGGGGTATCGTGTTTATGGCTGGTCCAATAATTTTCGATGCACAAGATGTGTACCTTCTCTCTCAGCTAACTACTATACACCACCACCTACAACACTTCTTTCAAGTATAATAATACAAAGAAACAAGTATAACAACCGCACCAAATAATATATGTTCAATCTCAATACCAAATACAATATCGGATACTTCTCGAAATAAATAATTGGGATTGGTATCAAGGTTGTTGAAAAATGTTTCCAAGTTGCCAGATTCTTCGTTCTTGACGAACAGTATTGCAAGTGATATACCAAATGCTATTATGAAGAGTAATGTGTTAAATATTAGGAATAGTCCTAATATATTCATCTAATTTGTATCCAGCCAATTGCAAATAGCAAGCCTTCGATTGTTGTTAGAGTGGCCACGTTATATTTTTGTGATGGGGGTTGATCACGCAAACTTCGTGATGGATACATTTGAATCAACATAAGCTTAAGCCCAATACGGCAGTGCCTAACAACTCTACCCCTCTTCTCTGCCAATTTGAGATGCTCTATATTAAGCTGCAGGTGCAGTTCAGCCACAACTTGCAACCGTATAGAAGATAGTGATCTTTTTAATAATAATCTTCTTTGCATTATCTAAAACTCAAACAAATAAGGAATAAGAAGCAAAGTTCATATAGTACATTGTATCTTATGCAAACAGTACTTTGGTGATAAGGCAACTTAACTTATTTACCCTTCACACTATCCCATAAAAAGCTTCTTTCCTTGAAACTTAAGTAGTTTCACTTCGTCATTACCATACTAGTATCTTCTTCTCCACTCTCTTCAAACTTTTAATGCTCCTCACCATCATCTACATATCCCTCTGGTAATTTAGCCTCATTAGTTAATACATCTTCTGATATCAGTCCCCAAACGGGTACATGTTGGATCTTTTGATTAGTAAATAATTCTGTTCGATTTGGCAACCCACTATCCTTGGGTGGATCTATAAACATCTTTAATTCAACAACACATGCACATTCCACAACTTCACCGCCTAGCATATGCACTAAGTTAATTGCTGAACTTAACGTACCCCCTGTGGCAACTAAATCATCAATAATTAATACTCTATCACCCTTCTTAATCTTATCACGTTGTACAGTCATACCACTTCTTTTACCATATTCGGTATCATATTCATCTGATGATATAGAATTAGGCATCTTACCCTTCTTGCGCATCATAATGAAAGGTTTCTTCATTGCAAGTGCAATAGGCGGACCTAATATAAATCCACGTGCGTCTAATCCTGCAATGGAATCGATACCAATTTCATTATATCTTTCAACGAATATATCAACAATTTGTTGAAATACTTCTGGCTTTTCGAGGAAGCCTCCAATATCATAGAATCGAGGAATACCCTTGAATGGGAAGTAGGGTAGATATTGTGCAATTTGACGTGCCTCATCGCCATCTTGTTTATACTTTTTGTTATCGGATGCAGACATAATGATGTTATTTTTAGTATTGCAATTTTGTTCACTAGATTCAACACAACTCTTGTCTAGATCACTATTACTGGTACTACTACTGATACTGAATTCAAATAAAGCCACGAATACTATGGCAAGGCGTAGGATTGTTTGGTATTGCATACAACTTAAACTCAAATTCCAACAGTATTATCTACACCACAAGTACAAGTATTAGAGTTTTCATGTAGGTAAAACGTCCTTTCTCGGCTAACTCTCACCACTTTTTTGCATCCACACATCTCAGTTTGAGTATTCCTCATAACTTCCAAACAATATAATAACAATCAAATAATATACAACTATGGTACTAAGAACGTTTAAAGCGATGGGTATGACATCTCTGGTTTGTCTGGGTTTGATATTGGTAAGTCATTAAGTTGTTGAAGGATGATTTCTTGAGAGAATGATGTATATGTTTGATTTCCACGTTTCATGCATCATTGCATCAATCTAATAACCTTTTGCAATGTACTTTTGCAATGAATATCTATATCGTCATATCTCTAATGAAATTTGCTACTCGGTATCATATATGTACAATCAACATGATGCCCATATCATATGCACAAAACAACAACAAAAATGTAGCCTTCAAATGCACAATTCGGTGTAGGAGGCAACCGACGTAATAAAGGAGCTGCATCATTTGAAGAATTGAATAAAATGGCCGCTGATCGAATGGCTGTTGAAAAGAATGGTGGAGCAGCAGGTGGTGGTGGTGGATTAGCAGATTTGGAATCATTAATGGGTGGTATGGACTTGGAGAATCTCGATTTAGGATCGCTAATGAAGGATTTAGATCCAGCACAGTTACAACAGTTGGTTATGGAGGGTATGAATGATCCACAGGTTAAAGAAATGGTGAGTTGCTATTATGTATATGTTACTTTTGTGTACCATACGTATCTTGTACGCTGACTCTAACTCATTCTTTATTAAATGCGATACATTACACATATCAAACAACATATCTATCACCACACATACTCATAACATACAACGATACACAACAACATAATGATAGTTCTCTGGTATGCAAGGAGCAATGGATGAGTTACTAAACATGGACGCTGATCAGCTTAAAAATCAAATGACCGAGGCAATGTCAATGCTAACATCTATGGATATGCAACAAAATATAATCGATCAAAAAGATGAAGTCCTTGCCATGATGGAAGCACAGGGTACTGCCACACCAGAGGAAATTGCTGAATATAGAGCTGATCCAGCCAAATTCCAAGAGGCAATGTCTGCAGCATTTGGACAAATGCAGGAGATATTTAGTGACCCACAGGCTATGGATACGGTAGTACAAATGATGCAAGGGTTTGGTCAGATAATGAAAGATCCCGCCGCTGCCATGAGTAAGCTGGGTGGTGTACTACAGGATGCATTAGCAGATGATGATAAGATTGAAGAGGCACGATTACAATTGTTAAATGATCCATCTGTCGCTGGGAATAAGGCAGTTAGTGATATGTTTGGTACAGAGGAGATGAAAGATATATTAAATGATCCAGAAAAGTGGAGGAAGAGTGTGAAGGAAGGTCAACAAATGATGATGGGCCAAGGCGGTGCTGGGGTTGGTGGAGCTGGTAACGTTGGAGGTGGTATGGGAATGGGTGAACTGTAATGTGTTAGAGGGGATATTGATGGGAGTTACAAGTTAGTCTATGGTTTAATATCTTGTAATTCCTATAAGATTTCAACAGTGCTAGCTGCTACTCTAAAGGTTACTTTATACTTCTATAATAAAAAGGTATATGACAAATATTATATATATTATTCATGCTGAAGATCTAATTCCCATGCTGAAGAGAACACATCACAGTCCGTATTGAGAACTTCCACACGTGTTGAAAAGGCTATATTTTCCTTTACTTTTGGCGAACCAGCAGGACGTGGGCTTAACTTCGTATTCTAACAGTGCCAGCTTTTTTGCTTGAAGCTGTTTCGTGAATAAAAAACTGCCAACGTATTTCAGACGAAAAATCTTGTACTACTGATTCCTATGTAGGCGGAGTACCGCCAAAATATGCCGCGAGTTCTGCTAAAAAATGAGGAAGATATCAAATCATGGGCCTAATCAACAACCCATCATTGCTCTCATAATATTTCAATTGGGGTTGCAACTACTACCATCAATTACACAATCAATAAACAACCATCAATATGAGCGCTCCTGACTACTGTGAGGATACATCCGCACTAGACCCTGCCTCCGCCGAGGCAGGAGTATGTGCATCATTCGCTTTCACCGGTGAAACAAATGCAGGACTTGATGTATTCTTCCTAATTTTCTCCGCCACTATGGTCTTCTTTATGCAGGCTGGATTTGCAATGTTATGTGCTGGTAGTGTCCGTCAAAAGAATGTTAAGAATATTATGCTTAAGAATATATTAGATGCATGTGGAGGTGCATTAGGATTTTGGTCTGTAGGATATGCATTTGCCTATGGTGGTTCTGACGCTGACAAGAAGGGTTTCATTGGTAATACTGGATTCTTCCTTGGTAACTTTACCAGTGGTGGTGATTTAGTTTCGTGGTTCTTCCAATTCGCATTCGCTGCCACCGCCGCTACTATCGTTGCTGGTACCGTCGCCGAGCGTTGCAAGTTCGAGGCCTACCTATGCTACTCACTTATGCTTACTGGATTTGTATACCCCGTCGTTGTATACTCCATCTGGAGTTCAAGTGGTTTCCTCACGGCGTTTAATAATGATCCACCATTCGGATGCGGTATGCATGACTTTGCCGGATCAGGAGTTGTGCACATGACAGGTGGTATTACCGCCCTAATTGCAGCCAAGATTTTAGGACCTCGTATTGGACGATTCTACGATGCTGATGGTAATGAACTGCCCGAGCCACACGATTTCCCTCCCCACTCCGTTGCTCTTCAGGTACTTGGTACTTTCATCCTTTGGGTAGGTTGGTATGGATTCAACCCCGGTTCTACACTTGTTATTGCAAGCTCAACTGCCGGAGATGTTGCTGCCCTATGTTGTGTAACTACTACCATTGCCGCCGCTGCTGGTTCAGTCTCCGCCATGTTCACTGACATGATGCTATACCGTCGTAAGACTGGTGAGACTATGTACGATATTACCATGTGTATGAATGGTGCCCTCTCCGGTCTTGTTGGAATCACCGCCGGTTGCTCCATCGTTGCTCCATGGGCTTCCTTTGTGATTGGTATCGTTGCTGGATGGACTTACATCTTCTGGTCGAATCTCCTTGTTAAGTTGAAGATTGATGATGCCGTTGATGCCATTCCTGTTCACTTTGGTAATGGTATCTGGGGATGTATTGCCGTCGGTCTCTTCGCCGAGCCAGAACGTATGGCCAAGGCTTACAGTACTTCCCCCATTGCTGAGGGTGGCAAGGCAGGATGGTTCTACATGTGGGGAGCAGGATCAGGTGATGGATCACTCCTTGCTGCTCAGATTTGTGGTGTCCTTTGGATTATTGGATGGGTCAGTGTTATCATGATCCCCTACTTCCATCTTCTTAACATTTTGGGACTATTTCGTGTTGACTCCCTCGAGGAAGAAGTTGGACTTGATATCTCCCATCATAAGGGTGCTGCATATGATCTTTCAGGACCTACCGAGGAAGTTAAGGAGGCATACGAGTTATCTACTAGTCAGCGCAAGTTGGTAGTTCCCAAGGATGATGATGAGCCCGCCGCTGAGGAAACTGCCTAAGTAGCCAATGAGCAGGGGTTTCTCAATCCTTGTCGTACAATTTTGTTTATATCCAAGTTATACTGCTGTCACTGAGTTTTTCCTGTTTGTGTATGTGATACGTTTGTTTGTGCACATTACACTGAAGAGAGAGTGTTTGTGCGAGCGAATCTGTTTGTACTTAATTGTTTATTAAGTTTTCCAATAAAACTAATAATAAAGATAAAAAGTCTAGAGATATGATTGATATCTTTTATAAGTACATATCATATTTACAGGTAAGAGTACTGCCTTATGATGGATGACCTTGATGAAACATATGTAGTATATAGAGAGAGGAGAGAAGTTTGACACCACGAGGACTGGATAGGATCTTACTTGATGAGGAGAACTTGTGCGGTATCCTTTTTGCATAGTAAATCTTTGTCTGAAAATATGAGAACACCATAATATCGCTTATTACTTCAACATCTAGTAGCGGGTAGTAATAGTATAGTCGACGTCTCTGGTGATAAGTATCAATATAGTATACTTGACACATATATTTGCTGGAGAGATTACAGTTTGATAACATACAATTCTTCAAAGATACCACAACTCAAAGATACAAATACGAATATCTTCTATCTCCATATTATAATACTCCTCTTACAATAATAAAACACAAAAGATGTCGGATGATAAATGGATAGAACTTGAAGATACTCAAAATGGGGGATGCAGGCCATGTTGTTCAGTACCTCATGGTAAAATCTCCTGTGGTGCTGCAATTTTTTCTACGCTAGCATGGGTCTTCGGTCTAGTGGGGATAAACAGTTGTCATTTCTTAAAACCTAATGAACCTGGATTTCTATATTGTCATCCCCCTCCCGAGCCAAAAGCTCAGTATGGATCGTGTGGTGATTGTCACTGTATTAATGGCGACAAACCCTGTCCTTCTGATAAAGCAGAGATTCCCCTAACGAGCGTCAACGACGATTGGATTAAACAACTAAAAGCAATGGATGCAGTCAACCCCTATGAAATGGTTTGCAACCCATACAATACCACTGGTGCAACGAAAACAGGAATTTGTACTTCTCCTGCTCAAAATGCGGCACAGTTGGATCTATGGGAAACTGCAGCTTGTGGGTTGACGTATGATATGGATTCTCTTGATGTTAATCAGTGCCCCACTAAGTACTCAATGAAAACATACAACAGTGAAGAAGAGATGCTTGCTGCTGATGCCGAGATGACACATTGGGGTGCTGTAAGTATATGATAGATTTTCTCGTATCATCTCATATGATAAGTATACTCACAATTGATTCCCCTATTTCCTCTGTGAAACATTCATTTACATATACTTATTTGTACAGTGTGGTGCTTGTAGTTCGACCAAGGACTTTGCTGTTTATTTGGAGTATCCCGATCTTACTGGAAAGGGACAAGAATGTGCAGTCCGAGCTCTAGCTTCGGGGTTTAATGAAGGCGTTTCGTGTTTCAAAGAGGTAAGAAGATGGTTCATTATTAGTTTGATTGATTAAATGTTTACACTTCTATTATCTTCTATTCTAGGTTGGATACACCAATGAATGCGCAACTATGTGGATGCACAACGTCTTCTGGAGTAAGTTATCTGAATGAACCCTTTCAATCTTGTCTCTATGTGCCTCACACTCTTTATACTCATCTTAAATCCTCAGCTCGTGATCATTGCTTTGATACATGCTTTGATTTTACCTTCCTGTCAGAAGGAATTAATAATGGCCCTCCTCCTAATTGTAAACTTGCCGATTGTTTGAACTGTGATGAAGTCATGTCGGGTCCAATTTTTCAGACTGTGGCTGCTCGATCTCGTCGCCGTTCGGGTCTATTATCAAAGATTGTTCGATCTTGTGATAACCTACTTATTGTAGATCATAAACCACCATGTGAAGTAACCCAAGCAAAGGTGGCGGAGCAACAGCGTAGTCTACAGGGTCAACAGTCAAATGAACGGCCTGAAGCTCCTGCCAAGTATACTCCCCCAACACCTACTGAAACTTGTTTGTATATTGGGGCATCATTAGGGCTCGGGGGATACTCAGCAACAGAGGGAAACACCCTTTTATCTCTCGCCTTTGGAGGAGATAGATATGACTCACTCTATACCTCTTGTGTTCGATACAATTTCAACTCTGTCTTGTCTGGGTTTTGGAAAAACCAAAAGGAAGTATTTGGCAGTGGTTACAGTGCTGCTCTGGCTTTTGGTGTTCTTGCTGCTATCCTCGGTGGCATTACGATGGCCTTTGTTTGGTGCTCAACGTGCGTTGTCTATTCACCCAAGGCTTGGAAGGTAATGACCGGGTTGTATGCAATGTGCTCTCTCTTCATGTTCTTGACAATGGTCTTCTTTGCCTCTGATGTTTGTGAAAATGGTTGCACTCTCGAGAAGGCTGGAGGCTTTGCTGTTGCTTCTGGGTTCATGTATCTGTTAGCGGCTGCTCTTGCCTTCAAGTCAGCTCCAATGGATAGATCAAGGCCGAAGAGTTCTTGTTGCTGCTGCCCCATGCCAATTGAGCCAGTCGAAAATGCTTACAGGGCAATTTCAATCTCGGATGGTGTGGAAGGAGAAGTCGAAAAAGCCCACCTTGTAACTGGAGATAAGGAGCCCCCAAGTGGTAATGTGGATGGAGGTGTAAATCCCACTGAACAAGCTGTTGAGCCGTCAGATTAAGATACAAGCTTTGATTGGTGTTTGATAACTGTGAACAGCTGCATGAGGATCTCTTGTATAATATCTATGTCATAACAAAATCTAAACAAGTAGTATTGGCAAAAAGATAGTCTACTTCCTACAAAACATTATATATCTATCATATATGCCAAAATAAACACAACGTTTCTCGATACATGGATTCACAACACACCTACTCAAAGGAAATGATATCTCTTTCAACTCCCTTCCATTGACTTATATCTATAACATTGATCAAACAATATACAGAGCTTTTGATTGCGCAATTTGATTTCTTAACTCTATCATCACACACCTACATTCCTGTCTTCTTCTTCAATATAATATAACCTCGCATCTTTTGTTTACAGTTCAAAAGGTCTAAAGATCTAACATAATCTTCCTTTGATATTGGATTTATAAACTTGTTTGTGCCATCAGAAGAGGTTGTATTCAATCTTGCTTGACCATGAGGATAATCCCAAGTGCCGCATTTATCATAAGTACTCAAACTCTTCCACAAAGTATCGCTGCCTACCCAAACTGGTGGATATTTATACTTAGCAACATCCACAATGAGGAATGAATCAGTTGAAGCATGGTATCCACCCAAGGGGCTGAAGTGGCCTCCACCAACTTGTCCTAACTCCTTTCTATCATAATTTATGAGTACCCTAGCATCAGGATTGACCAATGCAGTCTTCAAGTCGAACCTCATCTTATTCAATGTAAGCTGGGACGGGTCAGCTTCTTTGACGATAACCTCCCACTCATTTGAGGTATGACATTCCAATAGTTTAGCCGATTGCTCGAGACTGAGTCCATATGGTGGCTTGAAGATACCATTAACATTCCCGTGTATACCCCCATCACCATGTTCTATAACATTGTTCCAAACACAGTCGCCCACTAATATATCTTGCTGGGTAGCGTAGGGGTATGGATCATACCTTTTGTCAAGAGGTAGATCAAATGATAAAGAATCACCCTCACGGAATCTTTTTGCATACTTTAGACTGTTGAGTATAGTTGCAACTGTGGCCACTGCACAATATGCTTGATTTATCTGTACATCGAATCCCCCGCTGTTAATCAGGAAGTAATCTAGTGAGTACTCTGAGATATAGTTGTCACTTGCTTTGCTTGTATCATAAAGAAGGCTGAATGATGATGGATGGGCGTGATATAATATATGTGGACCAGGAGAAGACTGTGTAGTACTACTGGTGGAGGATGATATACTTGAACTCAATAAAGATGTAGAGGCTTTTAAGATATTACTCTCATCTCGAATAGCTGATAGAGCAGGGTTGGATGATGATAGATCTGAAGTTTTCTGGCGTGGTTGAGCAGGATTCCAAGATGATAAAAGATCTGTGTGATTCTTTACCGGTTTCAACGGATCATGTTCTCTTGGTACAGCTGGATTCCACGATGTCAACAATGGAACAGTGTCTTCAAATGGTAGGGAATCGACAAATAATTTCTGTTGAGAGTTGGGGGATGATACACCTAATAATAATATAGGTTGAATAGTACTGCTATCATCTCTCCACCTCAAAGGCCCTCTTGAACTAATAATTCCAATTATAATACCAAATGCAATATATCCAAGTCTGCTTGCCAGGGATGGGATGATAGTTGGAAACTCAAATAATGTCGGAGTTGATGGGGAGGAGGGGATATCATTGGAGTTTTCTATCGGTGGACCATTTTCTAAGCCGTCATCGTCTATAGATGAATTTGCAATTGACTGATACCCACGCATAGCAGTATTATAGTATTTATAATCTTTAATGGGGATATCAGTGGGCTCTTCACACGCTATTGGAAGTTGATAGTAAAGATTTTTTGGATCTAATAAAATGAAAGAAAAAAATGGGCCAAAAGGGGAGGATACCAAATATCCTTAATCCCTTCCGCTCGCTTCGGCTCTATTCCCATGCTTCGGCACTGATAGGTGGTACTACTCACTGGCATTTGCTGCCGTAGGATATGTACATCTTTGCTACCCCGCTCCTACTACTAACTATTGCTCCTCTAGCATTGATGATCTCACCAGGCTATAGACTCAATTGTATCTAGATAGATGACTGTATTATTCTAATACTGACAACAGACTGTTATGTTTTTGTCCTAAGTCATCGTCATTCTATTATACATTACTACTTGATACCTAGTTCATTCCGTACTGAACTATCTTCTTTCCTTGTATTGTAACTGAATCGAAGACGACTTCATCTTTATTGTCATCGCCCATTATATGGAAATGCAGTCTCAAATCCGTAGTGCTAGGAGAAAGATCAAATTCCAAACTCACATCATCATACCATACTTCATTGTCAAAGATAGTTCCACTCCAACACTTCTTACCATTGATAGCTCCACCATTCATCTTGTACACAAGACAAAGTTCATCCTCTTCCAAGTCAATAGGCAAGAATGAGAATGTGACTTTGCAGATTGCAAAAGGATTGTTATCCATAGTGATGAGATTGCTTTTCATTTGTGAATATCCATTCTCGCCACCATGAACGTGTACAACCCCAGCTCTTCCATAGGCACCTTGATATGATGCGATTGTGTTGCTCCCATCAGTTTGGTAGAACAATCCGAATGGACTCGAAAAGTCTTCTGTATATATTGTCGTCCATTCTTCTTCTTCGCTTATCACCAACGGAACGCCATTGTAGATTGTTGACCAGTCTTCGTCACTCCCGGAAGACTCGTCGGTACTTAAATCTGCAGTAGAAACTGTATAGCTAGGATCGCATCCAAATGATGAGGGAGGAGTAGAGCTTGCTTTGCAAACATTATCCTTGATAAATGTATATTGAGATGAGATTCGGGCATATACACCTGGAAAGTTTGGATGAGCGCTGTTTAAAGAAAAGAGATATGTCAGTAAGCGGCGTAAGTTTCCATATACTCATAATAATATGTCCTCAACAGCTACGTAACTTACCACCCATATCCCCACGAAACAACACCGACTGCGGAAGATGAGAAGAGGGGTCAATTATGTTATAATTAGTATGTGACCATTATCGATGATGATCATTCACTTTGACTCACCTTGTAGATCATCCCCTGTATCAGATAAGATGACCAATGGTCCTCCACTGTCACCGAAGCAACTATCTTCTCCATTTGTACTATCGGTAGCACATAACATATTTGGGGTTATCATCTCTTCATAAGTGGCATCAAACCCTCCAATATTCCAACCACTCTCAGTTCCTCCCACTGATCCTGCACTGGATTTACAATCCTCATGAGTAAGGGTATCTACATCTGTATGCATTAGTATGGGTGCCGGATATTTCACTTGATCTCTAGGATCTGTTTCTCCCCATCCCATGGTAGTGACACTCTGACTACCACCGATATAGTCAGGATGGATCTTGATAAAGTCTACATCTTCGATAGTATCACTCTCTAATATCATTATCATGTAATCATTATCTGTTGTGGAGGCATTGTACTCTGGATGAGGTATCTGATCTTTAACTATAATCTCTTCTCCATCAGCAGTATCACGCAGATCATGTCGACCAATAACAACTTTCACTTCAATTTCAGATTGTTTACAATGTGCAGCACTTAGCACAACGTTCGGTGCAATTAGCGATCCACCACAGAAATGACGACCTCCTATGTTGTCTTGAATTGAAACAGCATATGAATATCGTCCATCTACAGCTTCTTC
>Ga0214478_100806_pt1 | contig 17471 bp, 8 predicted proteins | sample M1_20Mar14CPVII9_2_FD_178001 | JGI IMG/M metagenome (GOLD analysis project Ga0214478, IMG submission 178001) | Marine eukaryotic communities from Monterey Bay, California, United States - M1_20Mar14CPVII9sort6BwellD7 | ecosystem: Environmental > Aquatic > Marine > Unclassified | place: USA...
TGATAAAACCAATACTGGTGATTTGATAAGTCGACTGACATCCGATTGTGGGGAGATGGCCGGTGATTTGACTTGGTTCTTCAGGTTTTCTATTGAGGCTTTAGTCAGGATAACAGGGATTTCTATCTATATGATTATAAGATCTCCAGCACTTGGCGGTTGTACGCTAACAATTGTCCCCGTTGTCGGAATAATCAATAAAGTGTACGGTGATTGGTTGGGGAAGAATGCAGAGAAAGTACAAACAGCACTCGCAAAGAGCACCGCTTGTGCACACGAATCACTGTCATGCATCAAGACAGTAATTACATTGGGATGTGAGGAACATGAGAGTAAGAAATACAATACTCAAATCGAGAGGCTATACGATCTGAGTATGAAGCAACTCATTGTATCAGGAATTTACTATATGGGTGTATCGACATTCCTAATCAACACTTGCGTTCAGGAAAGTCCGCGTTTGTTTTCTTTTATCATGTGTTCGTTTGTTCGTATGAAAGTCTCGACGAGTTGACAGCTATATTTGACCTCGTTTGACTTTATTTAATTGCCTTTAGCAAACCACTTGTGCTAACAAAAGTTACTATCATCTCTCTTTCACTTTTACATCGTCCAGGCATCACTGCTATTGATTGGTACGATCTTTGTCCAGCAAGGCAAGCTAACTCCTGAGATACTGTTAGCATTTATGCTTTACCAGGGACAGCTGCAGGAATATACTCTCAATCTCTTTCAATCATATTCATCACTCGTGAAAAGCAGCGGAGCTGGGGATAGAGTCTTCTTCCTTCTGGATAGACATCCCCCGTCACCAGGAACGGGGAACTTTAAAAACTTTCATGTGGAGGATACTGATGAAAACACTAGTGAAGATATCGTATTTGATAATGTTAGTTTTTCATATCCTACTCGGCCAGACATCAAGGCATTGAATGAATTATCATTCAAAGTGAAGAGTGGTAACTTAGTAGCTTTGGTTGGTCATTCGGGCTCCGGCAAAAGTACAGTGATTTCACTTTTAGAGCGACTATATGATCCCAGTGATGGGGCTATCAAGTTTGGTGGTATTGACTTGCGTAGTATGAGCCTTACCAAACATCGAGATAAGATAGGGCTGGTAAATCAGGAAACTGTTTTATTTGAAGGTACAATAGCCGAGAATATCGGGTATGGCAGCTCAGCTAGTATTGGGGAGATTATGTTGGTTGCAAGGATTGCTAATGCACATGGCTTTATTGATAAGTTCCCAAACAAGTATAATGAGCAAGTGGGCGAGAGAGGCCAGAATCTAAGTGGTGGTCAACGACAAAGGATTGTAATTGCACGAGCATTAGTGAGAAAGCCAGCTCTATTGTTGCTTGATGAGGCTACGAGGAAAGTCTGCGTTTGTATTGTTTTATCATTATGTTTCAAGTGTTCAATATGAAGTCTGGTTGATTTGGCTACTTCAATGTTTGACTGCCTTTGAAAATATATGTACTAACAGATGTTACTCTCATCTCTCTTCATCTATATGAACTGTTTAACGCTCTTCTTCCAGTGCGCTAGATAGTGAGTCAGAGGCTGCAGTTCAAGAAGCTCTCAACGAGCTGCTTAGCAATCGTTTTGGCATGACAACAATCGTCGTAGCTCACCGACTGCAAACAATCCGGAGTGCTGATAAGATATTTGTCTTCAAGGATGGTGCAGTTATTCAAGAAGGATCACATGATGAGCTTCTACAACAGGCCGAAGGGAATAACACATACAGAAGAATGATAGATAGAGCAGATTCGTCGGGAGCACTACCTGGTTAAAAATGTTATAGAAGATCACAAGTCATTCATAGGTATGGAAGTTGTCTATCTCGAGTATATATTATCTATCCTGTGGCATCTTAAGCATCCACTTATCTTATAATCGGACCCTCTGATCCCACTCCTAACCAAAAAATAAAGCTAGAACAAAACTAAGCACCACTTATCTCTTGGCTGATTGGATACCGTTTGATCGCCAAACTATTCATTTGATAATGTCACATCATGTCAGTGCAGCGCGGCAGGCGATAGTGATGGATAAGATGAGCTATCAGCGGCGGCGTCATTCATTATATCCGTAACATTTATATTGTAGTATGATTATCAGTTTTAGTATTATTGCAATGTTATTTTACTTCATTTTGACAATATCGCTTTGCAGTTCATTTGCTATTCATAATTATAATCAACCATTGCAACATACGTCACAACGAAGAAGAATAGGAATATCAAATAATAATGATAATATCAATATAGACCAATCGGTACCTTCTGTATTGTTTTCATCATCAGATAAGAATAATGATAGTAGTAATGATAGTATAGTTGATGCTATAAATCATGATAAAGATACCACTATACAAAACACATCTACAAAATCATCCATAACGACAAATACAGTGGAGGATGAAAAACTCTCAATATGGCCCCAGAATGATGAATTGGATAAGCGAATGATGAAGATTGCTTTACCGTGCATTGCCAACTTTGCCATAAACCCTTTGATTGGTGCAGTGGACTTGTTCTGGGTAAATAGAATGGGCTCGGCATTGGCGGTCGCAGGGCAAGCTGCTGCAAATCAAGTCTTCTCATCAGCATTTTGGATAGTATCTGTATTGCCTAGTGTAACTGCAACTCTGGTGAGCAAAGCGAATGCATCTGGTGATCAAGAAGAGTTACAAGATGCTGTTAGTCAGGCTTTGATAGTTGGGTTTTATATAAGTTTAGTTGGGAGTGCACTAATGCTGCTATATCCTCAAAAGATATTATCAAGTGTATTGAAAGATGGTGCTCCCGCAATGAAGTTTGCCAAGCCTTATTTGTTTATAAGATCATTTGCATTCCTGCCTTCCCTAATTTCATTAATTGGGTTCAGCGCATTCAGGGGAACACTTGATACGAAAACACCACTGAAGATTAGTGCTATATCCAACATATTCAATGCAGTTCTGGATCCTATATTAATGTTTACGTGCAGCTTGGGAGTTACTGGAGCTGCTCTAGCTACTCTGGCTGCTGAAGTCATCTCAGCTGCAAGCTTTCTAACTCTAATGTTGAAACGACGCATGATTCGATGGTCAAAAATTCTGTCACTGCCGAAATGGTCAAAGCTGAAACCGTTGCTGCAAGGAGGAGCAGCGTTGCAATTGCGAAATGTTGCTTTAAACTTAACCTTTTTGATGGTGGCACGGGTCACCCAAAGCTTAGATGACACAGGTGTTGCAGCAGCCGCACATGCTTTGGCAATACAAGTATTTCAAGTGGGTGGTATTGTATTGCTCGCGCTAAGTGTAGTTGCACAAACCGTTGTGCCCAATGAGTTAATCGAACAAGTTGACAAGTCAACTGGCGAGCTTCGGGGTGGTAAGAGAGCTGCAAAGACAGTTGTCAATAGACTAATGTCTTGGGGGTTTGTGTTGGGATGTTTACTTGGATCGCTACAGTTACTAATGCTACCGTTATTACAGCGTAGCTCGCCTTTACCTGAAGTGAGACAAGCGGCAGTCATACCTTCAATTCTGGCGAGTGTCTATCAAATAATGAATGGCTTAGTATTGAAAGTCTGCGTTTTGTACTCTTCAATTGCCATTATTTGATTGTTGTAAATCTCATGTACTAACTTATCTTCTTAAACTTGTAGCATTGGAGAAGGCGTGATGATAGGCACTGGTAACTTCATGCAGCTTTCCATAGGGACGGTGGTCTCAACAATTGCCTCAATCATATCACTCAACACTCTTCCAAAGATGTTTGGGTTGACCGGTGTATGGATGAGCTTTGGAGTGTTCAACATCTTTAGATTAGCTTCAGTATGGATACATCAAACAAAGAATGGACCCCTCGCCGAGCGAAATCTACAGACATCTTAAGAAAAAGGTAGAAGAGAATGTTCCATATAATAAAACTGCCATATTTAACAGTCTAAACTTAAAAAATAATAGGAATATCTCGAAGGGCCTCAAGAGAGCTCGTCAAAACTATTCTCCTTTCCTTTCCTTCTGGCTACTTGTTTCTTCTTTGTTTTGGGGTCTTTATGCATTGCGTTGATGTAGTTCGTTGGTTGATTCTTCCTTAGTCTTTGAACGTCAGCCCGATGGGCCTTTACCTCCTTCAACTCATGCTTCACTTCCTTTAATTCAACATTAACTTCTTTCAACTCTGCCGTTAAAGATCGATTAGCTTGCTTGACATTAGTATATTTTGATGTGGCAAGGTCTGCATCCTTATTGGCAGTATTGACCGCTCGACGCAACTCGGCCTTGTACTTATCAAACTCAGCCTCTTTACTTTGAAAAATGGTTGCCAAGTTGACCAGTTTAGAACAAACTTCCTCCAGATTGGCCTCGACGTCTTCGTTGATTGCGCTTAGATCTGCGACTTGTTCCTCTGCTGTCGATAGTTTCTCCTGAAGATCATGGCAATCATCAGACTTTCTTTCCAATTCCTCAACTGTTGTTGATAAATCATTCTTACAACTGTCTAACGATGATTTAAAGCCTTGTCGGGCCTCACGTTCTTGTTTCAAGAGTTCCTCGAGTTCGATAATCCTTGCCTTGTCACCAGAATGTTCCCGATTTAGTCTTTCACTTTCCTGTTCTGCCTTCATTCTCATCTCCCGTTCCTCATGGTACATTTCTTCCGCATACCTCCGCTCATCAATATGTATTTGTGAAGTATTTCTAGCAGCCATGCGAGCTTCAGACTTTGTCAATTCAAGTTGTCGTTCATATGACAAGCGTTGATCATGAAATGAGTTACTCAGAGTATCTCTTTCTGTCTCAACTTGTTTGAACTTTCTAGACAAATTCTGTAGATCCCTCTCGGATTGTGCAAGCTTGTAACGAATCGTACTATCCTTTCTTGCCACCGAGTCACTTGCCTTTGTAAACGTTATCGCAAGAGAGCGCTCGTCGATGACAGCAAATAAAGACTTTTGAAGATTCTGAGCTCTCCATGTCATGTCTGCTGACTTGCCCTGTGCCATTGCCACCTCAAACATTGACAAGAAACTAGAGGAACATAACAATTTGTCCTTTGCAATTCTTTGCTGTGATTGTATGGATGATCTGCTGTCGTCATTATTATGTTCCATTGCTGCCATGTCATTATTCACGAACGAGGCAAAGAGATAGAGTAAACTCATACTTGCCGAGCCACCTAGCGTGTCGATTGTGATGTGTTCATTGCATTGAATTGAATTCGCAAATAAGTTCAGCACCTCATTTGACAATGAGAAGGCAAAGACCTCACTGGCACTCATTGAATAAATACAAACTCCTAGAAGATCTCCTAATAGGCACATTCGTGGATGTGAACGAGAATTGAAGTCAGAAATATTGCCATTAATTGAGGTCTGTGTACTATCAATCAGAGATGACAATACTCCTTCAATCGTAGAGCCAACATCTTCAGTTTCAAATGAGCAGAGAATCAATTCTGATAATCTATCTTGTGTTCGGTCTATTGGATTGCCATCAATTAGAGCACGCAATAAAGATGACGCGCATGAAGACACCGAGAATGATTTCTGTTGTTCATGTGCATCATGAGTAGAAGTGAAGGTTAGATGACCTCTTCGACAAGGAAAGGGTAAAGCAGACAGTAAAACTTTGCACTCACACTGGCAGATAGATGCATCAGTCCGGCTACAAAATGTGAAACATAGTCATCATTTGCAGAAGATTGCTGTTCGATAAATCTTCTAATGAACTGTCGAACCAGTACAGGCATGCCTGTATGAAGCTGCAGTAAAAAGGAGAGAGGAGAGTCTATGGTCGAATTATCATAGCTTCGACTACTGTCTCTCTGTCTACCTCGATCGCATATACCTTCTGTGATGTTTTGGAGAAAGTTTTCTAACTTTCGTCCAAACTGCGATGCAATCAAGTCGGAACCACCAACCATGCATATCAAAGATAAGACGGAAATGGCACTGCTTGTAGCCTTACTTGTTATGACACTTTCTTTGCTCTTATTCTTCTTTCTACTTGGTTCTTCATCTTGCCATGATAATGCCATTTCAACCATCTTCTTCATAAGGTGGGAATGAAGAAGATCATCAATAGAGCCGTTACTACTTCCCATCTGTCGAAATGATGTCGACAGTGAAGATGGTCCTGATTGATCGACGTGTTCGGGCAGTGCAAGGATAAGTAGCGATAGGGATGCTGCACAAACTGCCTCACTATCACCAGGATCAGAAGAGGCAGTATTCTGCTGATTTGTCGAACTACGCAATCTAGCACGAGTCTCAACGACAAAGAAGAGTTTCTGACATAACCTGTCAACTGTCCTGTTGCTAGATTCGTTGCTCCTTGAGTCATCATTATCGGACGAGTCGTCTGTTAGTAACCAACCAGAGACGATACCAGCATGAAGCAATGAAGATAGGTATTCGACAATAGCAGCAAACATTCTATCCTTCATTACTGACGGCTGTCGACATGCCAGTGCATCTAAAGCTTGACTGTCGCCAGCTCCCTGTGTGTCAATGTATAGGCTTCCTCTTGACTTGCCACGCTGATTGCCACCCCTATTATTATTATTATTGCCGCGTCCGTCCTCATCAACAAGGTGAGGATCATATTCGAGAATAAAATCATAAGCATAAGCGGCAACTTGACTCAAATGATGATGTCTAGGATGAGATGAGCCCCGACTACTATCTTCTAATTTCAAGCCAAGGTCCCGACCAAGGGCTGAAAGCCAGCCAACTCCACCTCCGTTCACACCGGTGTCAATAGCGGAAATTGTATGTAAATCATATGGAGATGAGTATGCTGTACAAGCTGACGAAGGATCTAGTGATGTTGCATGTCGCGCAACGAAGATTGTCGCCTCGAGTCCACGAGATAAAGTCAAAAGTGATAGGGCTGGGATGGTGCATACATCTGTTGCTGCCTCTTGGGTCTGAGATGGCACAGGACAAAAGTAACTTATGGCATCAATGACTGTGAATGACGACAGAGAACCACTCGATTTCAGTGTGGATTTCAAGACAGAGTAGACAATATCAGCCTCCAAGCATGCAAAACAAGTGGCCAAAAACTCTAACGATGCCTCCACTAGTGCTGATGATACCGCGGGTATCTTATCATTTCCTCCCTTACTGTTGGAATTCTGAACAAATCCAGCAACACGACAAGGTTCAGCTTTATATGATTTGCCAAACTTTCCATTGAAGTTTGGATCATACGATGCCTCATGACAAACTTGTGCAGCTAATACCATCGTCCCAAAAGCCAATTGTTCTGATGTCCACGAAGAAAACTCAGTGGAAGATAAAGCATTCTTCCTTCCTTGAGGTAAAGTACTTGAGAGTTGAACAGACCTTGCATTACGACCATGAACGCTTTGACCTGAAAAGACAGCCTTTGATGATGATAGCATGTTATTTACATTCCCTGCACCCCAATATCCACCACCGATTCCATTCGAATCATCATGAATATTCATAACACTCATGAAGGAGGGCAAACTTCGGGGACTTGGAGGATTAAAGTCTCGTGGACTCTCGCCATCAGTACTAGTTGAGCCTCCGCTTGTCCGACTTGTGTTGTTTCTATTATCAGTACATTTGGTGTGACGCGAGACAATTGCCAACCGGGCCAATGAACGAGATGCTGCATCGAATAGACGTTTGCGATGTAATTGTGCAGACGCTGCCGTTTGTGATGTTGTGGATAGTGGTGAGTCAACACCGCCCATCATGTTGGTATCGTTGTTATTATTGGCAGGTTTTGAAAAGAGAAACGAGTAGTCACCGCCTCCACAATTATTCTCGTCCATTGATTCATCTAACTGATTATCATTGAAGCAGTTTGAGGGAAAAGAACCAAGTAAATCTAAAAGAGATGACCGGAATGATTCTTCTTGCCAAGTTTCTCCTCCTTCATTGTTTGTATTATTTGCGTCTCTATCATCACGACGTGTACTGGTAGTAGTGCGATTGTTTCCTTGTTGACGAGATCTCATGTTGTCCAAGGCAATCCTTGGCACATTGGCGGCAGCATTTTTAGCCGGTGGTGGTGGTTGCTTTCGATGATATGGATTGGCTGTAGATCTAGCCGCTGGTAAAGAACGATGGTTATCCCGGTGATTCAAGATGGGCTGAGAATTGTTCCTAGACGTCTGTCGACCATACTGATCGTTATGCTGGGAGTTATTTCGTTCATCACCATCATCATGATTATTGTAGCTGGGTAAACTTTGATGTTGGTGACTAGATGCTTGACGTCCTCGTTGGTGATAATTTGGCTGATATTCTTGCCTCCGACGATCTTTCTGTGAAGCATTATGTTGACTGCGGTGATTGATAGGTAAGCTACTGCTGTGATGGTGATTTGTTTGAGAATCATCATTCCTTGTGGATGTCTGATTCATCACCCGATTATTGTTATTTGCAGGTGCCTGCTTTCTTCCCATATTGGTGTCAGAGATATGATTTCTCCCTTGGCTTTCAGACTGTTGCTGTTCTTGATATTGCTCCCTCTCTTTCTCACGATGAATCTCTTGCCGTTGATGGTCCTTCTCTTTCTCACGACGATCCACTTTCTGTGGAGGTGAAGGAGGATCATTATTCTGCTGCTCATGATCATCGTTCTGTTTGATATTATCCAAAGGCATATTTCCCAATTCCCTTTCCCAAGGTTGAGTATCAGCAAACGAATCCATTGGAGACGATTCTTTCGCTGCACCCTCATCCCCACCTCCACCATAATTATTAATTCTACTAGTATCTTCCGACTCCTCATTCTGTTTCTGAGGTGGAGAATCGACAGGTGCAGCTGCTGGCTTTAATGGTGGTGGTTGCTGTGACTTCTCAGCCAATTCAGCCTCTCGTAACTTCCGTCGACGATTCACCTCCTTCATAAAATCACCCTCACTCATATTCTGTATATCAACACCATCATCATCACTATCATCACTACTTTCCATTTGATCTGCAATAGTACGCATTCGTAACTTTTCCTTGGTGTTTAACTTCTTATTCTTACCTCCTTTATTAGCTTTAGTTTTGTTTGCTACACGTCTTTGAATTTCAGAAAAGGGTGTGGAATTCATAGTTGAGGATGTTAATGGATCGTAGGTTAAATCTCCTGCTGCACCACCGGCGCCGCCGCGTATTTGACGTGGTACACCTGTTGATTGTGTAGATGGATTTAGTGGTGAAAGTCGATTATTATCATCGGACTGTTGAGGGTGAGTCATAAACTCTAATTCATTATCTTGTTTTTCATCTTCATCTACCTCCATGTTACTATCTCCTTCCCCTTCATCACTATTATTACTATTATCATCATCTGATAATAATATTTTAGATTCATCCCTAGTTTCTTCTTCTCCCAACATGGTTTCATCAGGGTCTTCTAATATTTCATCATCATCAAAGTTATTGTTGTTGTTATTATTTTTGGGTGTAGTCTGTTCTAATGTCTTGCGACGGATACGCTGACTCCTTCTTCGGTTCATATTATTATTAATACTGTTGTTATTATTAGATGATGTTTGATTTTTCTTCTTGTTCTTGGTGTCTACGTATACGTATTGTGATGATGGCATCTATCAGTGAGAGAATCAACAGTAAGTTGGCAGTTGGTCAATAAATTTATTATTATTGTTTTGTTAGTGCTGCGACTGGAAACACAGCGCCGACAACCCTGGAATAAATTCTCAATAGGAATGGGTTTTGTGTGCGTGGTTAGTAAATATGGGAGAGCACGCTATGTTTAAATAACTGCACACAATATGTACCTAGCACGCAATTATTAATTATTATGCCGTATCGTACTTTCGATTTTCCCACAGATTTTCCCGGCAAAGTAGATCGGTGATGGTATCTTATTTTTTATTTATTACAAATGTAAAAAAAGCTCCGAGAAATTAGTCGGAGGTTTTATGCTAGCTGTGTGTTGTAGGAGGCACTGCATACTGTTACCTAGAGAGGATAGTATTCTCCTATAACTTACCATATTAGACCATCCATTAACGATCTTTGATTGGGATAATTGATCGGTGGCGGCTAAGTATCAAAGTTTTATCTCCCACTCCAATCCTTCACTCTCATTGATATCAAACTGATACTATTCAATATATCGTATTGATATTCATATTATCTTAACACACATATAATATGTTTGGTGTAGGTCGTAAAAAGTCTAATAAGTCTGTAGTTCGATCAGTTGTAGCATCTGATTCGTCCGAAGATGATGCACAACATCGTCGTAGTATACAATCTAAAAAGAGTAAGGGTAGTAAAAAGAAAAAGAATAAGAAGAAGGCTGCAAATAATACCATGCTATCATTTGATCCAGAAGATGGTGGATTAGATAATAATGACGAGTTGCAAAAGAAGAAATCCAAGAAACGGAAGAAACACTCTTCATCATCATCTAAACACAAAAAGAGTAGTGGTTTGGGATATGGAGGTTTAGGAGTAATGATGCCAAATACATCAGATGGATCTGAAGATGATAATGATAACATGGAAATAGATAGTACTCCGAGTGGTTATGATGCTTCTGCATTGGAAAAACTTAAGAGTGAACAAAAGCGTAGCACGTTTGTAAAACAAGATAAGAAGAATGAGGAGTCCGCGAAGTCGGTGGATAACAACAATAATACAGGTAAAGATACCAACATTACATCAAATTCTATTGTGAAAGAGAGTAGAGAAGAAGAGTTTATATCTCTATCGGGTGATAATGTTTTAACAGGTGAGGAAGCTATGGCATTTGCAAAACAACATGATGAGAATGATAACATGGAGTTTGATCACGGACTGCAATCCCCTCCAAGTCCACCATTAGAATCATCAACGAATGATAAATCTGTCGAAAAGAAAGTTGCAGGTATAGATATAAATGCAGATATGATGATGGATGTAGATAACCCCTCGGAGGTAGATGAGGGGAATCGTCAATGGGAGGATATAACAGCACGTCGAGCAGGTGTTCTACCTCCAAAGTCGGCTACATCTGGGCGTGAAAGTCGTCAACAACAAGCCAATAGTAGCAATTCATCACTTGGTAAGATACGATCATCATTACAACCAACTATATCAAATCTTGATAATGTATACTCAGATCTTGATACAAGTATCTCTCGACATGAATCGACAATATTCACAACACAAGAGGAAGTTTCCACTAAAGAAACAACATTACAAAAACATGGCAAGGCACTAGAATATTATCAAGTATTACGAGAAGATTTGGCAACCTGGATGGGTGCATTGCGTGAACTCAATGGTATGGTAAAGAAGGTTGAAGATGCAAAGTGTAAATTAGAAGCTGAAATGTCAGTAAGAAGGAGGGATCGTTTTGTTGAATGGGGCAAAGATTGTACAGAAGTTTTGGAAAGTAGTGGTTTGTTAAAGAATAAGGTGTTGGGGAAGGATGGTCTTGACACCGCAGTTCCTAGTATTACCCGACCAAATAATGTACAAGTTGATGAGTTTGGTAGAGATCTGTCGTCAATGGCATCTATATCACGTGTTAAGCGGTGTAATCAAAGGCGAAAACGATGCCTCAATCGACTACAGCAAGAGTCCAGTAAGAACAGCAATAATAGCACTTCAGATCAAAGTGCAGAATGTTCCAATGATGATAATTTTGATACTGCTGAAATTGATGAATGGAAACAGAGACAAAAGGCACTGATGCAGGCTATTGATATAATACCTACCTTGGTCAAGGATGATTATCTCTCAATATCAAACCTATGCACATTGTTTTATGATTGGGAACGTACATACCCCGATGATTATAAGAATTGTTATGCAGACATGAGTCTTGTCCAAATGACATCAGCACTAGTTCGATTGGAACTATGCGGTCTGAGTGTACTGGATACTAATAGTACACAAGATGTTATTGATGTTTCAGAATTCAAGTGGTTTCAAGACTTGAAGAAGACAATAAGAGTGGCAGATAGTGCAGTTGAGAAGGAGACAAGGCCCCGTAAATCTATTCTTCTTGAAGTTGTTCAAAAGCAAATTGTTGATCGGTTGCTAGACTCGATCTCATTAGATGATGAAAACAAGGACGGTATTAAACAACATGGAATATATGACCCATTCTCAGTAGTTCAAACAAAACGAATGTGTTCAGTGTTGTCATCATTATTGAAATACTTCACCAGCTCATCTGGTAATGATGGCAAAATTATCTGCAAAGAGATAATCGAACAGATCTTGAATAAACTCATATCTTTTCTCAAACATACTCTCTCAAGAATGACAATACCCATTGCTGATGCATCAAAGATTACAATGAGAGGAAATGAGTTTGTAATGAAAGAGGGAGACAATGGATTTGACAATGAGACAACTGATGCGATATCTTATTCAACAATCGTTCAAGCAAAAGAGTTCTGCACCCTGGTTAACAATACACTTGGGCACTGGTATCCTGTGCTGAATGAAATATGTGAACCAGATAAGGTAGCATCTTTGGTGCAATTCGTGTTTGCAGATGTCGTATCTCTTCGGCTACTGCCAATCCTTACTTCATTGCATGATATATCATCTTCGAGTGATATTAATGAGCAAAAAAAGTTGGCCAAGACAATGATTAACGGTATCTTGGACACTGTCAAGACTGCTGAGAATGGAGATGATGACTGGATGTTGATGACTGCACCATTGAGAGTATTAGCCGAACAATGGAGCTAGAGTAATTAATGGTTAAAGAGTTCAATTTGATAAAAGAGATACTCAACTTCCCACATCGGTATCCCCGTTGCAAGAATAAAAGTTAAGGAGTGAGAAGATAAACTTGGTACCTGCCATAATAATAAAATGGTATGCTGCAAATAGTATATGTTGGTGACAGATGATGAGAAAAAAAGCAATATTATGGGTAATATCTTCTTGATGTTTTACTTTCTCTACTCTCTATGGTTTATAACAATCATATTATTGCTCAACGATGTTGATGGATTTATCTGCCCGATATATTATAATATCCATCGTCATACCATAATGTCATCTCAGATTAATAGTGCATTATTCGACGATAATAATCCGATATATCCGACAGATACACTCGTCAATATTGGTAGTATTGGCTTGAATAGTACACAAGTATTGCAACCTGATATTGCATACTTCTATCTACAAAACACTCTTGGTTTGTCAGAGGAAACGATGTGGAAGATAACTCTAGAGGCAGGATCGGGTGCGTATATTATGTTGTACATATGATGTGTCATTCACAATGGGATGCATAATACTAATGACCTCTTGTTCTTTCATTGATAGTATTAGGTATGACCTCGCGCAATCTTGAGAAGAAAATAAGTCTCCTACGCCGGACAATGAACCTATCAGATGAAGATATCAGAGTGATATTGGGGAAGCAACCGGCACTATTACATTACAGTGCTGATCGAAACTTAGCACCTACTATACTGTTTTTGGTTAGAGCTTTAGATTTGAGTAAAGCAGAACTTCGTATAATGATTATGGAATGTCCAAGCATAATAGGCTACTCTCAGAAGAACTTACGGAAAAAGTTTTCGTTTTTTGCTGCTTTATATGCGAGTGATGACGTTCATGGTAGAGATCGTATAAGGAAGCTACTAGTTGATACTCCCAAGCTTTTACTTTCATCGGTAGAGACAGGATTGCTGCCGCGGATGAAGTTCCTACATAATGAGATTCAATTTACTCTTCCTGAGCTCCAAAACTTATACGAGAAGAATCCTCGATTGCTATTGTACAGTTTGGATGACAACTTGAGGGAGAAGATTGTCTTCTTTTTCATCTTACAACTGCAGATGGAAACAAAGGATGTCCGAAAGCTCCTCAAATCATATCCGCAAGTGATGGATTACAATCTTGACAGTCATATCAAGCCAATTGCTGAGTATTGCATGACAGAAATGGGTTTCTCTTCGACAGAGTTTGCAAGTATAATACTCAAATTCCCGCGATTGTTCACCTATTCATTGTTTCGAATCAAGCATGTGATTGGATATTTGAGGTTTGAGCTAAACCTCAATCCAAGTCAAGTCAAACGGGTAATATTTCAAGCACCACAAGTGTTTGGATTAGGTGAAGATAATGTGAAGGAAAAGCTAAATATATTGACGACTCGATTAGGTTTAACATCTGAGGAGCTTGGCCATGTATTCTCCACAATGCCAACAATTATATGTTTGTCGGCTAACAAGACCTTAACACCAAAGCTTGACTACTTGGAACAAACAATCATAAACAACCAGATTCTTAAGGAGTCAATCATAAAGCAACCAACACTTATTGGATACTCGCTCGACGGCCGCCTCCGACCACGAATGCAGAGATTGGTAAACGCTGGCATCCCCGCACATAAAATCACTGTGGGTATATCCATGTCAGAGGACAAATTTAAGAATTGGATCAAGTCTTCACAATTCAAAACTATGCTTCATTCTATGATTACAAGACAAAACTCGACAGTGTCGGGAATCCTTTACAAGATGTTCGACTTCAAAGAAGAGGAGCTGAATAAAGTATGCTCTGAGGTTGATGGTATCAAAAGCAAGTGGACTGCCTTTACACTACAATCTTGGATGGCATTTGTAAAAGAGGAGCTTGGGGTATCGAATGAGGAACTAAAGAATATCATCCTTTCGTATCCCCAGCTACTTGATAAAACTTTTCAACGTACACTGAAACGTCGATTGAAGCAGCTCCGCCTTGCTAATCTCAATATATTAGACAATCTTGACACAATCGTATACTACTTGGATGATGAATTTGCGGATTGGGTCAGCCAAGTTATAAACACAAATCAACGGATGGAAAGACTACAGCTGGCTGGAGCTACAATAGATTCTGAACAAACATCAGCTTTGATGAATATGAGTTATGACGATTTTCTATCGAGTATAACATTATTTGAATTGAGACATAAGTATTTCAATGTATCGGAATGTTTACAGTCTACTCTACAAATGAACGTCAATGAGACTGATATGATTTTGCTATCATTTGCCAGTATGGAAGTGAGTATTCACAATATAAACAAGACTATCGGGTATCTTCGAGACTTGGCCGACGGTGATGTACTACAAGTAAAGCATGCAATCCTTCAGCACCAAGAGCTACTGTTATCTTCCTTATCTTCCTCGCTTGAGTATCGACTTTCTGAGCGTACGTCACCTTTGTTGGGCAACTCAACAACAAATGATATGTTGCAAATTGTGACTATGACTGAAGAAGATTATCAAAGTTATCTTTCATCTATTACTCTTCAAAAGATATTCACTCAAAGAGAGATCAAGTCGATACTGACCGAGGCCGAAGGAGTGTTAGATGCAAGTAATGTTACTACCAATCTTGACTATTTACTAACACAGGGGTCAACATATGACGTGAAAAATGCACTTCTGTCACGTCCAAAGATCTTGTTCTATCCTCTTGAAAAGCTGCATGATATGTCTAACGTTTTGGCTACTACAAGAAGGAATAAGAAGACATATCAATTCAGAAGTGAAAGTCGAGCTGTTCTCAAAGATACACTAGACCTGACTACAGAGGAGGCTGAATATGTTCTATCTTGCTGCAAATATACTTCACTAAACGATCCCCAAGTCTTCCTTGTGCCCAAATTAGATTATCTCTTGTCAAAGTTTGGTGAGAGTAAAGAGCTTGCATTGTGTGTTCTAGACAATCCAAGGCTGCTAGACTATTCCTTGGAAGATCTGATTATTCCTCGAATGGACATGTTGATAGAAGAAGGATTGGACCCTTACCATATCAACGATATCATGTTGCTTACTCAAGAGGAAATTGATGAAAGAAAAGGTTTACAGATGCAACTTAATATGACAGGCTCGGAGTTGAACCATCTCCTACCACTTACAGAATGGCATCATGTAAAGACAAGCAGTAAGCGAAATAATATTGAATACTGGGCATTGCAATTGGATTCCTCCCCCGATGACAATCTGAAAAAAGTACTACTCAAAGAACCAATGTTATTGAAGCTATCACTTGGAAACACAATAATGCCGCGTATGGAGTTGCTGGTGGAGTCAGGATGTCCTCCATCAGATATTAGCGAAATTGCATCACTGTCATATACAAAAGCACAAGAATATTGCACAAAAATGTATCTATGTAAGAAGTTAGATCTATCCCCAATAAAACTGGATAAATTGCTAGCAGATGTTCCAAAGTCAAAGTATACATATGATCTCAGAGAAAAGGTGGATATCTTATATCATGTCTTTGACCAATCAAAAATAAAATTGAAAGAAGCACTGTTCTCTAGACCATCAATACTGAAACAACCTTTGAATGAGAGGATAAAACCAAGGACAGATGTAATTAGTTACTTGAAATCAATGGGATTGGTATTTTCTCCAAAAGAAATGGTTAGGCTCTTTACACTTTCTGAATCTAAGTTTGCAAAAGACATAGCTCCGCGGATTAAAACTTGGTCACCAATTCTATATAAAAAGTACAAAGAAGATGGTACAACGATAAAAAAGAATGATGATATACTATCAATATTGAAAGACTTTCCACCTTCAATACAATACTCTTATTCTGATGAAACCAATAGAGAAGTAGCAAGAATTGTACATTGGAGATAAGTTGTACATAGAGAATGCAAGCAAAACGTTAAGGAATGAAAGGGTAATAATCAAAAGCTAATTATGCAACAAGTATGCATCTGATAAGATAAACCTATTTTATGTTGTAGTATTTTCTGAGCAATAGATGTGAAAGTGTGATGGAGGGCCCTACAATGGTGCTGATAGTGTCCATTGCCCTTTCATATACATATACAATGGCAAAACATCAATATCTAAGAAAGAGAGTGATGCATGCCTTCGCGCAATGGCCATACATTGTCTGACAGCCAGCTCGATTTCAAAAATCTGACCCAATCTGAGGCAAGAGAACCGCCAACAAGTGGTTGTGAAAGAGTGATGGAGGGCCCTACAATGGTGCTGATAGTGTCCATTGCCCTTTCATATACATATACAATGGCAAAACATCAATATCTAAGAAAGAGAGTGATGCATGCCTTCGCGCAATGGCCATACATTGTCTGACAGCTGGCTCGATTTTGAAAATCTGACCCAATCTGAGGCAAGAGAACCGCCAACAAGTGGTTGTGAAAGAGTGATGGAGGGCCCTACAATGGTGCTGATTAGTGTCCATTGCCCTTTCATATACATATCATATAGGAATCACCGATATCTAAGAAAGAGAGTGATGCATTCCTTCGCGCAATGGCCATACATTGTCTGACAGCCGGCTCGATTTCGAAAATCTGACCCAATCTGAGGCAAGAGAACCGCCAACAAGTGGTTGTGAAAGAGTGATGGAGGGCCCTACAATGGTGCTGATAGTGTCCATTGCCCTTTCATATACATATACAATGGCAAAACATCAATATCTAAGAAAGAGAGTGATGCATGCCTTCGCGCAATGGCCATACATTGTCTGACAGC
>Ga0214478_100807_pt1 | contig 17453 bp, 9 predicted proteins | sample M1_20Mar14CPVII9_2_FD_178001 | JGI IMG/M metagenome (GOLD analysis project Ga0214478, IMG submission 178001) | Marine eukaryotic communities from Monterey Bay, California, United States - M1_20Mar14CPVII9sort6BwellD7 | ecosystem: Environmental > Aquatic > Marine > Unclassified | place: USA...
GATGGACTTTCAATCATGCTGGGAGTGTTCATCAACTTGTTATACACCTATACATTGCCAAACAACCACTATTCAACAACCTACATGCTGCTATACCCCCACTTGATGGCCAAACATTGCCTGAAAGACGGCAGGAAATTGTGGTTTTTTCCTGATCTGAGGCATGAAACCCGCCAACATGTGGCTGTAAAAGTATGATGGATGGACTTTCAATCATGCTGGGAGTGTTCATCAACTTGTTATACACCTATACATTGCCAAACAACCACTATTCAACAACCTACATGCTGCTATACCCCCACTTGATGGCCAAACATCGCCTGAAAGACAGCAGGAAATTGTGGTTTTTTCCTGATCTGAGGCATGAAACCCGCCAACATGTGGATGTAAAAGTATGATGGATGGACTTACAATCATGCTGACATGCTGGGAGTGTTCATCAACTTGTTATACACCTATACATTGCCAAACAACCACTATTCAACAACCTACATGCTGCTATACCCCCACTTGATGGCCAAACATTGCCTGAGCGTTGGCAGGAAATTGTGGTTTTTTCCTGATCTGAGGCATGAAACCTGCCAACATGTGGCTGTAAAAGTATGATGGATGGACTTACAATCCGAAATCTAGATTTTTCCCTGATCTGAGGCATAAAACTCGCCAACATGTGGCTGTAAAAGCATGTTGGATGGACTTACAATCCAGAAAGTTCAGCTGCTGATTGCAAGGAAACTTGAAATCAAGCCATTATGTAAAACAACCAATCTTTTGTAGCACCTACATGATGGTTTTACACCACTTGATTTGTGACTCCTGTTTGTATATGTTTATAAAAGACCAATGGACACTACCAGCACCATTATAGTGCCCTCCTCCCATCCCCCATTTGTGGCCACTTCTGTTGACAGGAGAGCAGGATCTGAGGCAAGGAGCTTGTCATCATTATCATATGGTATACAAGTACTATGGTTCTGGAAATTAAAAATATGAGCATTGACTTTTGAACTTTAGTTGAAAAAATTATTTTGTCTGAGCTCATCATGATTGATGACATATACACAGTGACAATATTCCACTTGTAGCCATTTCGTACTACCTTTACATACTATGTGACGCGAGTACCACAAAATCATTTCCACAGTAGAAGATTTTTACTCCGTGTGTGTTTAAATAGAAATAGATTTATAAGATAGAATACTACTAGTACACAATCGTGAGGGCATGGTTAAATTGGAAGATAATGATATAAATCACGATAGAGAATACCAGAGAATAGAGCCACTTTAGTATTATCTAGTATATATGAAAGATTTCTTTGATAGTTTTTTTTAGATATTACATGCTTTAATAATAAGATTCGATCATTGAAAAGATTTACAGTAATGATTATTTTGCTCTATTTTTCACCTTCTCTCTCTTTACCATGTATGTGATTACTTCCACCTCATGATTCTTCCTTCACAGATTCAGATGACGTTGTTTGTTTAATTTTTGCTCCAGACAAAACAATCTTATCCCAATCTTCCACAGACTCTCCATTTTCTATTGCCTGAGTTTTTAATACCTCTCTATGTTTCATCTTTTGTATAATTCTATTTCGGATACGTTGTCCTTCTCCCTCACTTTATATTGAAAATAATTATAATTCATATATGCGTAGTTGCATAGTTTTACGAAAAGGAATATGCATGTATGTATGTGTATGGGATAATAGACATACATTGTGAGACATGTATTCAATAATGATAATACCATAACAATAAACATACTAAAACACTACTGCAAAACCCCTACAAAAGCAAACACATGTTTATATTGCACCTACAGAAATAACAATAACAAACTCACCCCTTAGTACTAACATGCTTACTCTTTAATAAATATTCATCCAATCCACCATACTTATCAATACTACGCAATGCACTCGTTGTAATATGAAATGGTATCATCTCATCTAATATCTCTGAGTAAACACGTTTATGTTGTACATTTGGGTTCCACCGACGTCGTGTCTTTTTTAGTGAGAAGGGTACATTATTACCAAATCGTACATCCTTTCCATCGTATAGACCACGTTGTGAACGACCTGATTTTAATCTGATTTGTGTTTGTTGTTGATGTGACGATGAGGGTAGAGTTGTGGAAAGTGATGTTATTTTTGAAGAGTACAAATCTGATGGATTTGTGACCGCTAACGCCGACGAACTTGAACCCAACCAAGACGACGGAGCCGATTGACGTATTGTTGAGCTTAAGACAAGTCGTCGCAACATTGTATAGAAATAGAATTGACGCACAACACTAACTAATTACACTAATGGCCTAACAGTATGTATTACCTGAGAGAACCTCTATCAAAAAGGATACCGAATCAGACTAAAAGGATACCTTGTGTGAAAAAGTTTTATAGATGAAGTATTGATGATACCGAGATAGTTAGTTGATGATGAGGAGGACAACTACTAACCTCCTGTTGATACTGACGGCCCTTGGACCCTTTTCTATCGATTCATTTGTTGGGGGAAGAGTAGGAGGTGGTAGAGCTAATATCAAATCTACCACTAAGCCGAGGAAGATATCAACTTTCAACTCATCATCATCAATGACATCATCCATAAAAATGTCAACAAGAGAAGAGTCAACGATTCTACACCAAGTTACAACCAAAGTTGGCAAGTCTGCATCCACAATAGTTTCAGTATCCTTCTTCCTTCTACTTGCATATCAACGTGATGCAATAATACTTACACTCTGGATTGGTAGCATATTGAATGCTATCGCGAGCAAGATAGCAAAAAAGGTATTGAATCATGAACGTCCAGCTGAATTGCAAGACAGTGATAAGATTAAGTTAAAGCCATCAGATGGGGGAATGCCTTCTTCGCATGCAATGTCCTTGTCATTCATCGGTACATCATCAATACTAGGAGGTGTTATACCACCTGAATATCGATTAGTAACAGGTTTAGTGATGATAATATATGCAGCAACAGCACTTCGATATCGAGTTAGAGATCATTTACATACTGTCGATCAAGTTGCAGTTGGAGTAGTATTGGGATTAATAAATGCACTAGCTTGGTTAAAGTTTGCAGTAGGAAGTAGTGATAATGTTGGAGCTATCTTATCATATGTCCAAAAGAATTGGGTATCTGCAGAGACTGGTTTGTTTCCTTATTCAGCACTGTCTATTCCAATTGTGGTGGGCATCTTAGTTGTCGGCTCATTTGAAAGACGAATTGTATTATGGATGAAGAACAAGAGTAAGGAGGAATGAGAAACAACATAGATACTGATAATAATAGACATCTATTGCAAATTACTTTATGACATATATCGAGTCTTGACAAAAGACTTGACAAGTATTGTATTGCATTGTGTGTGTTGATACATCCAGTTCACTGTTCAATATAACAACATAAACTGTTGCAGAGTGATCGCTGGCTGCACAATATTAGAATCCCAGAATACCAAGTTACTACTTTTTCCTCGCTGCACTGCATTCTTCCTTTTCTTCTTCTTCCCTTTAGCTGCTCGTACTTCTTCTCCCCCTATCTTCTAAAATATTTCCTGACGGTAATGACTTTGTCATTCTTTGTCAAACAAGACTCCATGACAATCTCAATATGATTAGCCATGCATGCTTCAAACCCAATTCGAGGATTAGTCTTATTATTTTTATCTTTGACACAGAAGACATGCACGAATCCCTTTACATTCTTTATGATGTGACTCATTCTAACACCTTCATTTTCTCCGTTATTTACTGGCAAAAGTGATAAGATCTTTGCTTTCATACCATCCGAGACTTGAATGTTAGATGGAGTTGTTGGATGCTCATCCTCAGGCTTAACCGACGATGCTGTGATATTTGCCTGCGGAAGACTACCGACACTGCCTTGACCGACTTTGAAATACTTCTTGGTAAGAAATTCTCTGCCTTTTCTTGAAGTGCGAGACTCCGTGACAAACTCAATGCTATCAGCCATACCTGTTTCAAATAATTCTCTTTTTGCGTTGAACCCCTGTACATTTTTGTTAATGTAGGACAACCCGACGCCTTCATTTTTACCGTTGTTTATGGGCAAAACTGACAAGATCTTTGCTTTTATCTTACCAGAGAATCGGAAGTAATTAACAACAGTTCTTTCCCGCCCCTGATAGGTTGGGAGTTCATGGGCATCGTTGATAACAGAATAGTTCTGGATATCGCCGTCTGATGATTCACTAGCTTCATCATCTCCAGTACTATTTGTCTTTGCTTTCATATCATCAGAGAGTGCAGTGTTAACGATACTTCTGTTCCGTAGAGTATAGTTTGCCACCTGATTATCAGTAGATAAGAGTTCAGGGGCATCGTTGATAACAGAGTAGTCATCTTTATACAAGACGTCTGTCTGGATATCATCGTCATCGTCTGATTCACTAGCTTCAATACTTGTAGCAGTAGCACAAGGCTTTTGCTTCAATAGATAACCTTCAACCTTGCTTAGGATGAAGAATTTAGAGTATCCAGCAGCTAAGGCTGTCTTGAACAATAGACTATCAATCTTTCCAGTGTCGATAGCAAACTGTACAACTGCATCAATGGCAGCCTTTTCGCTAGTTGGCTGTTGGGATGGTTGAAGTGATGAAGCCGCTGTATCCTGAGAAGAGGAGTTTGCTTCCTTCTTCAATTCACCAATCGGCATAGATGATATCTTTTCCGCTTTAACTTTCACTTCATTAGTATCACTACTCTGCTTTAAACATGATTTTAAGGGTAGTTGTATCTTCTTTTCCACTTTAACATTCACTTGACTAATGTTCTCGTCTCCAGGAATTACCACTTTTGGTCCCCAGCGAGATTTCCTTTGTCCATTAGTCACTTGCATTTTGGAAGATGGCAAACTTGAATTGCCGTAAGTGCTATTCTTTAGACAAGAACTTTTTGGTACTGCTGTAACCATTGACTTATTATCTTCAACCTTTACCTTGATATCTCCTTCACGAGAAGAACTCTTTATCTTTTTTGCAGGTCGACTATCAACATTATTATCAATGCTAGCTAAAGTACGCTTATGATTAACATACCTTTGATATTCAGCAGCTGTAACCTGTCGCAAAGATAGTGGTTTATTCTCCGGCACCGATCCAATGGCAGCTATATTTCTACGGCCATAAGATAAGTTGTAATTGCTTTGCTGCATGCCACGCCGTGGAAAATTATTATTATTGTTCATCATTGTAAAATTATTATGATTGTGAGTGTAATTGTTATTATTATTGGACTCATTCAATGCATGATGATTTGGAAAAGACCTGTCGTTATCCACCATGAAGGAGAATGCTGTGGTCGTCTCTATTTCAATACGAGCATAATCAATCAACATCACTCATCCAACACACGATATTAACCCTGATTTTTTCTTTTTTCTTTTTGGGGGCTCTTTAGACGAAAATAAACGAAAAAATAAAAGACCGGTCCTAAGTAAGTAAGGACTCGCGGTAGTGTGTGCACAATACAAACATATACAATAAAGACTCAGCGGCGTAGTCATATCTATCCTTCAGAAGAAGGTTGAGTTGTTGAGTTCAAATTCTTTTACATCTGCATCTCGAAGTTAAAGGGCGAAAAATAATACACATCTTGTACACCTCAACATACCTACCTACTGATTTCAATAGCACATAATTAATTAGAATGACATCTGCTGATACTGCTACAAGCGGAGCTGCTACTGCCCTATCACTCCTATTACGGGAGGATCCTCTACTTGTTCAACATGGTTTAACTTCGTATCGTGGTACCACCAGTGAGAGTAGTAGTGCTGATGAATCTAAAACTAACATTGAAACAATTTTAGATACACCAGCCTCCTCATCAAATGATAATAACAATAATATCAATCCAGATGATGCAGCACACTCATATGCAGCGGCATTATTACACGATGCCAATAGTATTGGGGGTAGTTCATCATCATCACAAGGGTGGATGATGCAAAGCGGATATCGTCAACGAGCAAACGAAGCTCTGCAAGAAGTTGATAGAAAACTTGCACTTGTTGAGAGTTTATCACAACGTATATCAAGAGAGGCACCTGAACAGGTTGCTGGTCCATTATTAAGATTGCATGGATTTGAGGTATTAACAAATGAAGAGATTAATAATATCAGTGAGGGTAGTAACAAAGATACTACAACTGCTACTAGTAATAGTGGCAATACATTGGTAACACTAACAGAAACACGTGATAAAGCAGAACGTATCCAACGTCAATCACAATTACTTGATACAGTTGCCAAACGTGTTGAATCAACATTACAACGAGGAGTGACACGTATGGAAAGCGCTACCACACGATTGGAGCGCGTATTAGAATTAAGTGCGACATTGAAAATGATACTGAGGTTACAGTTTGAGGCACGCAAGGTATTAAGTGCAGGTAGTGGATTAGATTTGAATAATGTTGTTGATTTACGGGATTTGACAAGAGCTGCTGCAAGTGTTGCGGCTATGGAAGAGTTGTTGGCACATCCTTCATTAACTCCTGTGGATGGAGACGGAGGAACAATTGATGTGGTAGAGGCATTAAGACCTGAGGCCGAGGCTGTAGCAACTAATGTACGACGTGCTGCTGCTGGATTGATGGATGAGTTACAGAATCATCCTACTACGTCCGGAACTGCTTCATCATTATCTCGTTTGGGTGCTACATTACAAGTTTACTTCCATTTGGGAGAGTTGCCTGATGCAGCATGGAAGGCAGTTTCTTCAGCATTAGGGACTACTGAAAAGGCTAGTTCACAACTCTTCCATCCCACGGCACTAAAAAAGATGAAGGAAGGGGCAGAAGCTGAAGCCAAATCATTAGCAGAGGCGGAATTATCATCCAAGAGTAAGGAGGGTAAACACAAAGATGGCAGTGACGGAAAGCAAAATAAGCCTGAGAATCCACGTCAACGCAAAAAGCAATATGAAGCAATCTACAACCGATTGTATCAGCGTAAACTCCGTGAGAAGCGTGCTGCTGCTGCAAGCAAATGGAGTACAGCCATTTCTGATGCCGCCGCTCGTGTATGGAGTTTACATCGTGTCTTGGCACGACGAAATGATCCCGTAACACGCAAAAACTTTCTCGAGGTTGTTAGTGAAAGTTCTGTACCTAAGGAGTTTGGTAGTGCGGAAGGTCGATTATTGGATATACAAAATCGAAACAATACTGATGGGGAAGTTAGCACCGTATTGAATCGAGCAAACTTCTCATTATTCTCCTTATTTTGGGCGCAAATGTGTATCGGATTGGGAGGCCGCATCCAACGTTTGTTAAAGTATGATAATGGAAGTTTGGAAAGTGACGTGGCTGCGTTATATCCCGCAGTACGCTCGACGTCGCTGCAAATGGTAACCGAGCTATATGACATGCAAATGGGATCATTATCATCATCGGATGTTGGCGATTCAACAATGAGTGGATTGTCTTCAATGGTTTCTAGTAGTGGTGTGATGGGAGGATCATCTGGCTTGGAGGATTCTGTATTCTTGGGTGGAGCATTAGGAGGATTGGATGGATCAGATGATTACTTTAGTAGAGCAGATGAAGCAGGTGGTGGCTTCTTAGGCGGTGCAGACAATTGGACACATATTGATTCAACCGCAGATACAACAGATGATACAAGGGGTACTGGAGCTACCGCATCAACATCGTCCTCTTCAACATTGGCAGTGTTTGCCTCTTCAGAATGGACTGCACTACGAGGAGATCAGGTGACAGATGGATCTTCAACTGGTCTTCTGGCATTGCAGTCTGCATTCCTCAAGGAGTCGAAGAAACGGCTCTTTGCACCGTTGGAATTTATGTTTCCCGAGGCTGTGTCTGTTGATGAGAACGGATTGGCAATCCCCTGCTTACCAACTTTACCCTCTCGATATGATTTGGCAAAGCTCGATGCTAGTATTCGTGAGGAGCTATCACTTGCTGACCCTAGACAGGGTGGTGGAGACTTCAGCATGGCCACCATGATTAGTGAGGTGGTTGTTAGTATGCTACATGAATTCTGTGTCATGGCACGACGTGCTATTAGTGATACTGGAGATGACAAGATCAAACTATCGGGATCTGTTTCAGAGTCGATGAAGCACAATCTTAACGTCGCTGGTGTCATATCATCTCTAGCAAATTTCATCAGGAATGCACCAGACAATACCTTTGTTAATCCATACCGCCCAGCACAATCGACCCAACACGAGGAAGCATCGCACTCATGTCGTGTGGCACTTCTACCGGCATTGAAAGAGATGGATGCCTTAGTCAACTCGTCCATTCTTGATCCACTGTGCCGTGCACTGAATCGTCAAATCTCAACTGCAGTGGCCAAGATGCACCGAGGTAGCTATCTACAAGAATCAGGAGATGCATCGTCACAGTCGAGCTCATTTGTTCAAATATATCTCACTGATCAATATGACAACATTGCGAGCACCTTCCTCTCACAGCTTCCGAACGAGTATGCAGTTACTGTTGCATCGACGGTCGCCACATATTCGATATACTCATTTGTATCAAATGCAGCACTTCTTCGACCCCTTGGAGAGTCATCTCGACTTAAGTTGACTCAAGACTTGGCAGATTTTGAGCTTGCCTTGGAGCAGTTGGTCTTCAAAGGTGGTACTTCACTCTCATTGAGTCAAATCGCTGGTGGCAAGCCTTACTCTGAGCTTCGAGCTGTACGACAGCTGCTCTATTGGACTGCACTTGAAGACAAAACATTATCGCCAGCAGAGGTAGCCAAGGGCTTACTCAGAGATACTTGGGTAAAGGACTTACGTCCGTCTACATTGTTCCATTTCCTATTCTCCTTTGCTCCAGCGCTTCTAACTTCTCCTCACCATTTTAAGAGAATGGATGCAGGAGAATATGTTAGTACTACATTGGTTAAGCTTGATGGATCAGTAGACGATGGCGAGATAAGTGCTTGGATGACAACAATGGCATGTTGTGATGCATATCAACAACGGGAAAGTGTAGATGGAGCCATTACTGAAGGCGATCGCCGTATAGGTGCAATATTAATGGTCCTGGGTCCTGAACTATTGAGACGACGAGGTGCATCACGAGTCTAGTTTGACATCATGAGTAGTGAAGAAGTAGAGTACCATTAAGAGAATAGATAAGTTGTTACGATTTGTCAAATCTCTTCTAATCATTATAGTAAATAAGGAGATAAGGTATGTAGCCACCGCTAATTGCGCAAAGGGCTTTGAAGGGTCAAAGGGCCCTTTTTGTGCCCGCCCAGAGATATAAGGTCGGTTCAAGATAGAGGTTACAATTCAAGAACCGACCTTATTCATATGTGGTGAGTAGAAAAATCGTTCACCGCAATCACTCATCAGTCATTGCTCTTGCTCATAATTTATCAATCAGGGTCATTGATACCACATACTACAAACCATACTAACCTTATACTACCATTAACAACAATGAGCGACGGATATGATTTAAAGATTTGCTGTATGGGTGCTGGATACGTCGGCGGACCAACAATGGCTGTGATTGCAGCAAAATGTCCCAAGGTGCGTCATTTGCTGTTTTATTGTGTTTATTGATATGGAATCACGATATATGGATATTTGTATGGCTATTTGATACTATATATCAAGTTTATCCTACTGTGTATGATCGAGTTCAGAGAGAGAAGAAGTACTATACTGCAATCGATATAATGATATGAATGTGCAAATCTTGTGCAAAGAATATTAGATCAGCCATCAACTTGGAGAAGGAGATGAACGACGATAGAAGAATATGTGGACTGCCCATTTCATATTATATTGATTGCAATGTACTTTTAAACTTCTAAACAATCTCATTTCTCCAACACATATCATACATCAAACATCATACAAATATATACCATATCTACTTATAGATTCGTGTATGTGTAGTTGATCTCAACCAAAAACAGATTGATGCATGGAACTCATCAAGTCTACCCATCTATGAACCTGGTCTTCCAGAAGTAGTTGAAGGATGTCGTGGAAAGAATCTCTTCTTCTCCACTGATATCGAAGGTGAAATTAAGAAAGCTGATATTATCTTCATTTCTGTTAACACACCCACAAAGACTCAGGGTATCGGTGCTGGACGTGCTGCTAATGTTAAGAATTGTGAATTGTGTGCTCGTACCATTGCACAGGTATCTGATAGTGATAAGATTGTTGTTGAGAAGAGTACTGTTCCCGTGCGTACTGCACAGGCAGTTCGACGTGTCTTGGAATGTAATGAGAAGGGATTAAAATTCCAAGTATTAAGTAATCCTGAATTCTTAGCTGAGGGTACTGCTATTCCTGATTTGATGAAACCCGATCGTGTACTTATTGGAGGAGTTCAGAGCGAGGAGGGAATAAAGGCTGCGGAGACATTGGCTTCTGTGTATGCCAATTGGGTACCCCGTGAGCAGGTCCTTACTACCAACCTTTGGTCATCTGAGTTATCAAAGTTGGTTGCCAATGCCTTCTTGGCACAACGTGTATCATCAATCAACTCCATCTCTGCATTGTGTGAGGCCACTGGTGCCAACGTTTCAGAAATTACACGTGCTGTGGGTATGGATGATCGTATTGGAAAGAGATTCCTCAACTCATCGATTGGATTTGGTGGATCATGCTTCCAAAAGGATATTCTCAACTTGGTATACCTCTGTGAAACATATGGATTGAAGGAGTGTGCTGAGTACTGGAACCATGTCATTAAAATGAATGACTACCAAAAGAAGCGATTCTCGGAGAAGATGGTGCATACTATGTTTAATACTGTCACGGGGAAGAAGATTGCCGTTCTAGGGTACGCCTTCAAGAAGGATACCGGAGATGTTCGTGAGACTCCTTCTATGTTTGTCGTTCGTGATCTCGTCCTTGAACAGGCCAAGATTCATGTTTATGATCCCCAGGTGAGCCGAGAGGATATGTGGACTGAGATGGATTACACATGCAGTATGAACGCTACCACCCACCCTGGATTGGAGGAAGCTGTTACAACATCTCCTGATGCTTACTCTGCATGTGATGGTGCACATGCGTTGGCAGTATTGACTGAGTGGGATGAGTTCAAGACATTAGATTACGAGCGTATTTACAAAACTATGGCAAAACCTGCATTCATCTTTGATGGGCGTAATATCTTGGATCATGAAGGTTTGAGGAAGATTGGATTTGAGGTTCATGCTATTGGCAAGCCAGATCCTAACAAATTTTCTGATCTTTAAATGGAGAAGTTGTTTGCAAAGGTGTAGAGTTGGGGGTACAATGTTGTTTTAGACAAGAGACACGGGGGGATACGTTAATTGTAATTAGTTGTCTCAATTTCATAAATCTACTACTCTTAAATTGTTTATAGTATAGACTTCAATATTTATAGAGACACAATCATTGATTGGCAAGAGCAACTATCATAGTAACCGAGCACATTGGGACAGTGTTTGCCAAACCATTTACTTGCTAAACAAATCAAACCTTTCCCTCACTGCTGAATCTTCATGATGTTTAAGCCCATCATAATCCAATAAATTCCAAACAAATGAGAGCGGTGAACTCCCTGGGATGTGAGATTCATAGCCCAATCTTCCCAAACAGACATAGGGTGTAAATTTCTTATTCTCAGTTTGATATCTACGACACCACAGGATAATCTTTGAGTCGTCCTTCTTTATCATTGCCTCTTGACCGTATTGTATTAATTTGTGAATTACTGGTGATTCATCATGCATACGACTACCACCAAACCAGGTTATTTGTCGTCCATCTAAAAGAAAGTCATTCGGGGAATCGGAAGTGGCTAGATTTACCCAAAGGAAGACACAATTTGACCATTCTTGAACTCCACAATACTTGTTAAATGATAGTTTTGTATTAGCCAATCGTTCTTGATCATACGGTGTAGCGGAGAGTGAGAAGGATTGATTGATTACATGTTCTTTTCCAGTATTTTCAACCATTTTACCAAGCAAACCAGTTGTACCCAGAACAAGTTTGTTCACATCAAGATTAATAGAACGAACTGAATTAGGAGCTGCTGGTACCACCCCGGGTTTTGATTTGGTGTCTTTTGGTACACGTTTTGCAATTGTAGAAACATCTGTTTTTGTATCTTCCGCCGTATCCAAATCATTATATGCCACATCGTCATGTGAACGCTTCCTACTACCACCAATTTGTTTCTCATTCAATAGCGTTACATCTTTATAATCTGGTTTTGTTTGTGACGATAGACGGCCCGAACGCCGAACAGGTCCACTATATACTTTTCTTTGGTTATTGCGTTTATTATCATTTGACCGTGGAGGATTTGGAGTGATAACTTGTGGTACTGGTAGTGCTAAACCCAACTCTTTCAACCTTCTTTGATTCCTTGCAATCTTAGCCTTGCGCATAGCCAAGTAGGGATTGGAATCCTCTTCCTCGTTGTCTGCGGTATCATTATTCATGTTATTGTGTGCGTGGTATATATAGTTGTATGATATTGCAGTGATTACAGATAGATTGCAATGTTGAGGCGTGTAGCCTGTAGCAGAAAAATAAACACGAAATGTATGACTTTGGCGATAAAACGGTATCAGCTCCAATGAGATTTATTCAATGTCCATAGTTTCACCAGATTATGGTGTAATTTAGGTAGGAATCTAGTACAAATCAGCTACCGGTATCTTTTTCTGGTGTAAATCTTACACCAGATTCTAAAAATATGTACAATATTTTTCAATTTTTATCGTACAAAGCTACCAAAAATACTTAGTACAATAAAGTATACAAAATATTTCAATTTTCTGGTGTAAAAATTACACCAGAACATTGAGCTCATAACCCGTTTTGCCCTTCAACTCACGAGGCACATTTAATTGGTGGTGGTCTCGTGCATTCTAAAATTTCTCAACCACAACTTTTTTGCTATTGCATCTACTACTACTATTCTTTTCTCCTCCTACCTCAAACAAATGATTCTCTTCTCTCGCCCAATACTATCAGCACCTGCTGGTATGGATCTTGCTGGTGGTGGCGGTGCCGCTGCTGCCGCTGCTCCGGTTAATGCAAGAGTTGATGCAACACGTGTTGAAAGAAGTTTTGTAGGTAGTGGAACATCATCTGGATATATCGACCAACTAGTCCGCTTCATTCTTTATTTGTATGATAAGAAGGATATTGTCGGCGATTATTTAATGGATCAATATCGTACACGAATGGATATGTATAACAATAACGATATTACTACATATCAGAGTAGAAGAAATAAGAGGCAGAAAAATCAGCGTCCTGAACTTCGTGCTTATATCAAGCGTTGTATCGAAGCTATCCGCCCAGCTCGTGAGGGATCACCCCACAATAGTCCTATTAAAATTGATGGAGAAGGAGCACTTACATATACCGTCGTACGTGATTATATGGTTAGTAAGTTTAACGTCGTGGAGGTATAAAGATGCAGAGTTATCTCCGTGCTATTGATAAAGGACATGAAGTGACGCAAGATATGCAAACTGGACCAAGGAAAGTTCGTCTGGAAGTATACCAATCCAATTCACAGTTCAGTGCCATCCGTAGTGCGATTGCTTACGTATACACATCTTCAAGGGTACCTATGCCAGATGTTATGTCAAATGAGATGACGATTTTTATCAATGGTATGCAGAGGACTATATCAGCTGCCAAAGAACATCTCGGGTTGAAAATTACCGAGGGAAAGGATGCATTATCATTCGACAATTATGAGTTTTTAGCAAAGCAACTATTCTTCAGTGGTGAAAAGAAAGATGTATTCAATCGTCTGTTTCTTATCCTTGATTGGAATCTGATGAAGAGAGCTGAGAATTGTGTTCATGCTAAAATCAATCATATTCGATTTGAAAGTGATTCTTTGGTATTTGAGTTTGCTAAGTCTAAAACACAACAGACAGGTGATCTTCATGGACCGTGGCATCTATATGCCAACCCAGATAAGCCATGGATTTGTCCACAACTTGCAATGGCTATGTACTTGTTCACATTTCCTGATGTGTTGAGAGGAGATGTACCGCTATTTGAGGGCACAAACCAGTATGCAAGGTATTCTGCAGCTATGATGAAGCTCTACAAGAAACATGAAGATGACTTGAAGGGTAGTGGAAGTGAGATTAAGAACTTGGGAAGTCACTCCGCTCGTAAGGGAGTAGGTACTATGGTTGCTTCTGGCTGCACTATCGGTCCACCAATTGTACCACTGTGTCTAAGGGCCGGTTGGGCACTTGGTGGAGTCAAGGAAAGGTATTTATTCCGTGAAAATGCCGGTGATCAGTACGTTGGCCGATGTGCAGCTGGTCTTTCCCCAACTTCAAAAGAGTTTGCCATCTCTCCTGCCTACTTTGACTTCACTGACTTGACTGAGGATGAAGCTGCCAAGATGAAGAGAGCTATCAAGGCTCATCTCTCAAGCCGCATCCCTCACTTCTCTGAAGTATCACCAAATGCTTTATTTCTTGCAGAGATGTGTTTTGCTTCAATTTGCTATAAGTATCAATACTTGAATAAGAATCTTCATGACAAATGTCCGTTGAGAAACGCAGCTGTATTCAAGGACATCCCAGATGAGATTGTCAAGTTAGCCGTTACAAGATATGAATGGGATAAGACAAGTGACACTCCAACATTCACTGGTATACCTCCTCATGTTTGCCAGCTGGCCAAGTTGGAGTCTCTGGAGAGATCAATAGAAAGTATCCCAACTCAGTTTTTGGATATGATGAAGACTGAGATGGACAATAGGAGTTTCTTTGCCGCCAACCACAATACTCAAGCAATCACAGATGCTATTCAAGCAATGTCTGAAAAGATTGTGAAAGATTTGATCGAGAAAACGGGTCTAATGAAGATAGTGGCTCAATCTGCTGCAGAGGATACCGATCTTAACGGTAGCAGCGGGTTTGTATTGGATGATGAAGATGATGAAGACGCTGAGTGGCGTAGTCAACAGTTGCTTGTTGATACAGAGGGTGGCGATGAAACCGCGGCTGAGATGCAACTAGCTCGTCAGAGGGTTCAAAATATCTCAGCTACTAGTGTTAAGAAGCGGCGGTTGAAGTTAGGATTCCATCACGGCAAACTCAACCCTTTGCCAAGTACTTTTGAGTTCTCTTCTATGACTAGTCTTCAGCTGGTTCAAAATTGGTTCATTGGAGACTTGAATAGAAACATTCCTCCGTTATATGCTCTAGATTGCAATCATGTTGCATTCTTAAAAGCTGGGAACCGTGTTCGAGGTAAGATGGTATCTTTCATGAAAATTGTGGAGAGGGAAGCACGAGCAAAGGATGTTTGGGTTGACAGGCCAAGTGATTGGGATCATGGTAGTGTTACAAATATGTGGAATGCAATTAGCCACGACTTTAGTTTAAAGTATTGCAAGACAAAGAGGAAGAAGGAATTGAGTTGGTCTACTGCATATTCAAACATGTCAAAGGCAAATGCATTCAACAATAAGAGAAACAAAAAGTATGTGGCGCCAGAATAGAGAGGTTTGCACACAAACTGAGTGATAGGTAGTCTTATTAAGTTTGTTGTATGATAATTTTTGTTTTTATTTGTATTACTTTGTCTACTACTACTACTATATTGTAATTACCCCTTGGTAGATATGTGTTGCCTTTCATGTTTGTTGCATTATGTATTCAATTTCGATGTCAGAAGAGGTTGCTGCAACAATCCCGTTCTATATCCCTCTATATTGCATGCATATCGTATATGTTTGTGTTATGTGTGTATCCCCGTCAAGTTTATTACACCCACCCAATAGTTGTGTTTAATTTTGTGCATGCATTTGTGCTTTTTTTATATACGATGGGAGGACTGGCGCAGTTCTTTCATATATATATATCATTATTTGAAAATTGACATGCTTCTAATATACTTGATACTCCCTCCGAAACAATAGGCCAGCGCCGCCGTACGTGACACGATCATACTTTCCGCATACGATATGTTCATAACCCATCGCCACAATTGTAGAATTTTCGTAGTAAACGCTATATATTGAGCGGATAAATTGCAATACATACCTCCCCCGTGTAGTAGACGATGTAACATGTATATTATATGTAGGAATCGTATAGCGTACGTTACAATCTATATTACTACTGCAATTAATCCAATAATAGTGATATTTTGATATGCCGAGAAGTTCCGTGCTAACAATCGTCGTGATGTAAATATCTACGTTTCTTGTGGATAATATTCTACCGCAAAACTCGTATATATTAATAACGATAATAATAGACAGCAATTGACTATATGGGCGATATATCAGGCGGCGTATTTAAGGAGCTACGGCCGTCACAGTTCTACTAAGAGTTGTGCCATGATAGAATATTATGAGACTGCCGTATCTCAAGAGCTGGGCGCCCTTGGCGGCGAAGCCGCTTCTACTGTTAAAGGTAGTCATATTAATTTTACTAGCACATTACCTTGCTTACTATCTGGTGTAAATATTACACTAGAATCTATTCCACAAGTAGGTATGTACGTTGTTTGGTAGAAGTAGACTGAAATACTTTTCGAGGTACACTAATTTAGGATATGTTATCATCAGACGAAAGAGAAGAGGCCAAAGAACGTCGTGATGCCGAGATCGAGTTCATTAAATCAGCATACTCACCAGAAGAAGCGTACATATTGAACGGAGATATCATTCGTATACTGCAATTGCCAGTGGACAATAGTAACGATAATGATGTAGTAAAGGTTGAACTGCGTCTTCAAATGCCAGAAGAATATCCTGTTCACGAAGATGCAGTACTCAATATTAAAGGACATTTGAAATCATCTCCATCTAATCCACAATACATTAGGAAAGCTGCTTTAACAGCTATACCTCAATTGGTAGAGAAATGTCAAGCAACTGCTGTCGAAGTAGCTGAATGTGGAGAGGCAGTATGGTCAGTACTAAATAGCGCAGAAGAGTTTGAATCAGAATGGAAGGATATATTAGAAGAATATGCTACCAATACAACAAAACCAACACACATAGAGTCCAGTAGTAATAGTAACAATGCACTTACACTCGGAAGAAGGATAATATACTCACATCATATAATTGCCAACTCCAAACGACGTGCACTGAAAGATTTAGCATCCCAGTATAAGCTTGGTGGATATTCAAAAATTGGTTGGCCTGGAGTGATACTTATCGAAGGCAAAGAATCGAATTGCCAACTCTTTACTGATGAGATAAAACGATGGAGGTGGCAACAGATACAAGTTAGAGGAGAAGAACAGAAAAACATACCTAATGGTGAAGAGTTGGAATCTCATCGACAACTTCCGCTTCAGTTTGAAGAGATTGGAGAAGACGGAATGTCTATACTTGCAGGTAAATGTCGCGAGTCTGGACTAGAGAGATTATACTTACAATGTATGAAGATCAATGATCACAGGACCCTTGACTCAGATG
>Ga0214478_100808_pt1 | contig 17451 bp, 13 predicted proteins | sample M1_20Mar14CPVII9_2_FD_178001 | JGI IMG/M metagenome (GOLD analysis project Ga0214478, IMG submission 178001) | Marine eukaryotic communities from Monterey Bay, California, United States - M1_20Mar14CPVII9sort6BwellD7 | ecosystem: Environmental > Aquatic > Marine > Unclassified | place: USA...
GGGCAAACAAATGACAGGAAATCTGGATTTCTGACCAATCCAAGGCAAGAACTCTGCCAATGTGTGGCTGTACAAGTATTTGGAGGGCACACTAGAAATATGCTGGAAGTGTTCATCACCTTGTTATGGACTTAAACAATGATGTACATTTGTTATTGAGCACACGGGTGCTGGTATAGTATCCATTAAGCACGCACCATAGATAGAGTGATGATCCTCTCTGCACGTTTAATCGCCAAAATTTAATATAACACAAAAATCAAATGTAATATCTCAACTCAATCTCCTCTCTAATTATGATGTTGGAGAGCTCTTAGCCGTGTAATTAGGCTTATTGATTCAAACAGTTTCTAATTAATCTCATCCTTTTTTAAGTAATAATAAGGGTCGGTATCGATTCGGTGTAAACATTCAACGAAATTTATATTTTGATAATAAATAGATAAATTACTCAATAATGGCTGAGGAATGGCAAGATGTTATTGAGGACCCTGCCGCTGATCAGGGTCAAGAAGATAACGTTGATTTGGATAATAATAATAATAATAATAATAATAATAATAATGATGATGATGACGATGACGATAATATCCCAGTATTACAAGACGATGCCGTCGAAGATGCTACTGCTGTCAACAATGAACTGAAGCTTGGAAATGTAGCAGTATCACAAAATCTTTATATGATATTCGGTGACGGCTTAGAAGAGGCACTCAAGCTGTTGCACGTTCCGAGCATCCTACTTTCAACTTTGGTTGTAAACTGCATTTTATTGTTTACCGATGAGAGAAAGAAGAATGAACTCCGAAAAACAGATGTTATGAAAGATATCAATCAGATATACAAAGATGATGAGATAATATTTTGTAGTGCAAAATCTTCATCAGCAGATAGTGTTGTCGATGTGATTACACAGGATGCTGTTATGAAAAAGAGAGGCCCTCTTAAGAATCTCATTGAGAGACATGCAAGTAAAAAGCTCTTACCGGTACTACTATTACTCGCCTTCAAAAGTCCCAGGCACGTCTTGACAAAATAAGAAATGAACATCCTGATGTGTACCAAGAAGTACAGGAACTTCTAAAGCGTAGAGGAAACGGAGGTGGAGAATTGGATGATGAGCATGATAACCACGAAGTAACTTTTGTTGAAGATGAGAATAATACCAAGATGGGATGGGGGAAGAAGTTATTTTCAGTTGCTTTTATCATTGGTATTATCACTTTATTATATGCCTCCGTATTAGTATTATATCAAGAGGGTACGTCATGTGGTGCGGCTGTTAAAACATTTGCATCATCGGCCAAGAAAGTTTCGGGAGATATCTTCTCTTTCTCCCCCACCGCCTCAAATGTGTTCGACAATTGGCCCTTGTGTCTTGAAGATAGCTCATCTGATGTCGATTTACTTGCTATGGATGATATCTGCAAGACGAACAACTGCCTAGTCACCATCCCTTCTCTGTCAAGTATCAGCAATCGTAAGACATATATTACAACTCACGAGCTCTCTTCAAACGAGGGTGGTATTATCAGCAAAGTTTTTGGGATCATGAAGTCTTTATTCGATGGTAGTATTGGTAGTATTATGAGCAACTTCACCACCGGGGACGGCAGTGTCTCTTCTCCTCCATCAAGTATCATCAATCATACCCAGCCAACTCCACCTATGTGCTTCCCACCGGATAACTTTGTGGAAGTTGTCATGCTGCCTGTATTGATTCAGAATCAAGATAAGGCTGAGATGGTTATTGAATCACTGAAAAGTAAGGTGCAGGAAATGAAAGAGTCGGAAACATCATGGAATGGGAGAGTTAAAGGTTTGAAGCAGTCGGAGGCGGTCTTGAAGGATCAACTCAATGAAGCGGAGAAGAAGTTGACTGATACGAAGGGTGAGATTGAGCAGCTGAAAGGAAGCTTCTTCGATGCACGGGAGGAGGCAGAACAGCAACGGCAACGGCTGGTCAATCAAAGAAAGTCGGAGGAGACAATACAGGTACTTCAAGACAATGCCACAACATACAAGGCAGAAGTATCAAAATGTCAAGAATCGATTACATCTTTAGGAAATGATAAAAAGGATATAGAAGCCGAGAAGAATAGTTTGGAGGACATTGTGGTGCAGTATCAAACGACGATTACATCTCTGGAGAGGACGAATATGGATAGGCTCGATTCAATCCGGAAACTTCAAGACAATGTTGCAACATTGGAGGCCGAACAGCGACAAGTGACGATTTCATCGTTGGGAATTACGCTTCTCTATTTGACATTGTTTATTCTTGTACCTTCCTATCTTGTTATTGGCTTATATTACAACCTGTGGAAGTTATTGGACGGTGGCAAAGTTGTATCTATTAGTGGAGCATTGGTTAATACTAAAGCGGCTTTGGCTGCAGGCTCATCATCGTCTAAAACTACTACCGAGGATAATACCTCCGAAGAAGAAGAGAACAAAGAGAACGTCCCGAAAGGAGGGAATAAGTCTCCCGGTAAAGCATTCGAGGATGAGGTTCTCAGTCCATTAGGCTTATCCATTAGGCATACGCAAACTTGAGTAGCTTGTAGTTGCTCTATGAAAGTTGCATTTTATATATGTTATATCTAATAAGATTAGAGAAGCTAATGTTTGAACCATTGCGTATATCCTATACATGATAACTAGGATGAATTCTAATCGCCACCCGTATCCTCATCGTTCACCCCTTTCTTACTTTATAGACTAACTTTGAAACACTTAGCAGCCTGTGTTTTACATAGACAGTGCATCATAATGAATTGTAGTCAAGGCCCTAATATGAACAGTATCAATCAAGTCTGTGCATGGTTCAGCTGCGTTGATATTATCATTCAATTGACCATTAGATTGACCAAGACTACAAGCATAATGAAATGTTTTAGAGCCTTGTTTTAGATTCGGAGGGTTCATGGCACTTTGTGGCAAGTACGACTTCCGTTTCACAGTTTCTCTATTCATGGCACTCTGTATCTTAGGCGAGTATGCATGCTTTCTATTGGCAAGTGTTCCATTATGAACCCATGATTCTAATACTTCCACCCGATCAGCTGGCTGTCGATTCCCATATGGAAAGTGCAGTAGACCAAGATGAAGACTTTTATCCTCAAGTAGTAACAAATCAAACTTGGATGCCCAATCCGAAGATAGAGTTATTAATGATTCATATGAATTGCCCGGCGATGCTATGACAAGGTCAGCGTTCCACTTTTTGATATGATGCATGTAATTTAGTTGTTCTTGATAAGTTGGTGACCAAAAGAAGGCGATACGGAGACACTTCTTCACTTCATTATTACATGAACATTCATCAAACAGTTGTGGGTCATTATATTTAACGTCTGAGTGTACTATTATATGATCGGATGCTGTTCCGTTATGATGCAATCTCCATTGATATGATAATGCAATTCCTCTGGCCTTTTCTTCCTTACTAGTGTGTCCTTCTGCAAAGGATTCTATACCACGAAGTGCGTATACAATTGCAGTGAATAGGTTGCGTATATGACTGTCTCCAAAAAGGATAATTGTGGCTTGACATTTTGTGTTATGTGTCCAGGCAAAAGGACTCAAGGGGATAGCACTGCATGATGATGGGATGTATTCTTGTTGAGAGAACCCTACCCCCCTCCACGTACCATTAATAAAGTCTTTCATTGTTTTGCAACGAGGTAATATCGAGTTTGCGCTCTCTATTCCCAATCGGTTGGGGAGAGGAGAAGGATTTTCCCAACTTCCTTCACTCGGTAGTAGACAATGGTTTGGTATCATCGGCACACCTCCACAATAATATTGCACCTCCCCACTAGATGACGTTATATTTGTGATTGGAGATAGGCCACCCACTCCACAATGTATTGTTGTATTGGCCAGTCTAGTAAGACAATTATCGTTCATATCTTGTGGCTTCCACCTTAATCTCTCATACTCATCTCTAGTTGCAACAAGGTTATCATAATCTTCACCGCCAGTAGCTGTATAACTATCATCATAAGCAATGATATTAGTGTTGTTGTTAGATAGGCTTAGATATCTTCTACGATTATAGACAGAGTCATAATCATCGTCATCGAGAGGAATAATGAAATTTACAAGTTTGTTTAGGCAAAGCGAGGCCAATATCGCTATGATTAGTAAGCCTATAGCCGATCGTCGTGGCCTATTATTGGTAGTAGTTTGCAACATTACAATTTGTGTAGGTACTATTGATCATGATAAACACACTGCCACAATACTACTAACTATGCCCTTTATCTACTCTCAAAGTCATTGGCAGAAAAACGGTTGTCATATTTTATTCACTCTCAGGATATTCCACATGTAATAAATCTTCCTCTTTATGTCAAAAGTCAAAAGTAATCACTGCCCGCTTATATGGCTTTGATATTATGTCATTGGCATTGAATTCGTATACACCATATTAGCAGTTTTATAATGCTCTTTCGAAAAATGGCACTTAAGTTATTATCGTGGTATCAATAATTATTGCAATAAGAGAGGAATTACTTGTGCACATCTTGTGTCATTTTTTTTGAGTAGGTGCACCTTCCCACATATTTATTTATTGAACAACTTACATAACTACCTATCATCATCACATCATTGCAAATTGAGAGAAGATAGAGAAGATCCGACGATTTAGATATACCCTACAAAAGGAGATTTGCAACCAACAATATGGACGAAGAGGACGACCCATATATGGCTCATTTAGACATGATGGGAGAGCTTATCAACTCTGATAGCCTCTCCTTAGATGCATGGAAAGATATGATTGATAGAACACCACTTTCTTTTGACATATTCTTTTGTGTTGCATATCCTCTCAATCGGTTATTACTTGAATATAAACAATCAAATAAAGAAGTTTTAATTGAAATTGTGGAATGGATGTTAAATGCCTATCCTGGATTGGCTAGTCTTTATGATGATGGTGTGTTGCCAATTCATGTTGCGTGTTTTAATACCAAATGTCCGAGTACTATTGTTGAGATGCTGGCAAAAGACTACCCTGAAGCACTTGGCAAAACGTGTTTGGTTTGTGATGGAGAGCAAGATGGACTAGCATGTCATGGATATGACGGTACATGGTATTTCGATGGTTTGCCTATTAGTTATTACCTGGCAAGAACTGATGATTTGCACATCAGTACAGTCAAGTTATTGGTTGAATTATACCCCGATGCTTTAATGAAAGCAGAGGCTTATGAGGCCCGAAGAACGTGCTATCCAATTCATGCCATTACAGGCAGTCAAAATATTTCTGACCTAAAAGAGGTTCTTGAGTATCTAATCGAATGTGAACCTTCTTCAATACGACTGGCTATGAATGAAGACGAAAATCAAAGAACACCACTAAATATGGCATGTTCAAATTCTGATACGAGCTTGGAGGTAGTTAAACTTTTAGTGAATGCTTGGCCAGAAGGGACACGGCATCGTGATAATAGTAGTGAGTTTGGGGGTGGAAGTGGAGGCTATCTTCCCATCCACAATCTTTGCAACAATTATAATCTGGACGCCGCCGTTTCAAGAGATATCTTAGAACTCCTACTTGATGCCGATCCCTCATCCCCAAAGGAGACAGATAGTTCAGAATCATGTCTTCCGATTCATTATGCTGTTGGATACGGAAACAAATCATTAGAATTCTGCAAACTATTGGTAAAAGCATATCCAGAATCATTAAAGATCGAATCGGGTGATGGCAGATTACCATTACACGAGGCATGTATATATAAAAGAGATGAATTAGTTGAATATCTTCTACAGATGAACCCTGGTAGTATTAATGCCGCGACTATTGCAGTGGACGATCTATATCACAGTAGTGTAGGTGGTCTTTTTCCAATACACCTTACAGAAGACGCCGAAACAATCAAAGTATTACTAAAGCATGATCCCAATGCTGCATTAAAGACGAATTATGATGGAAGGTTGCCATTGCAATTAGTTTGTGGTGGTAGCGATGTTAGTCTTAGCTCAGTTAAAGTTCTATACGATGCATATCCAGAGGCAATCGGAGCTGTTGATCATGAAGGAAGAACTTTACTTGACCTGGCTAGAGGAAACAATAGACAAAGGCAAGATCTCAATGCATCTGTAATCAGCTTTTTAGAAAACGAACTTGTCTTTGCCCAACAATCTCGAGATATGATGTACATGACTTTACCAGATGAGGAAGGATACCTTCCACTCCATCGTGCTTTGTTACAAGGAGAGATAACTCTCGGATCAATCAAACTGCTTGTTAGAGGAAACTTATCTGCATTACAAGTAGTTGATCGGAACGGAGTACGTCCAATACATATTGCTTGCTATAACGCCACAGCTGATGTTGTTAAGTTCTTAATGGAGGCTCCTAATGGGCTTGATGTCTGTGATACAAACAAGAATTACCCAATACATTATGCATGCCGAGCTGCTAACTTTGATGTTATTAAGTACCTTGTAGAAAGGAATACACCGGTCTCAGAGAGAAATGCTGATAATAAGCTTCCTTTCCATTTACTACTTGAGTGTGAGGATGAACAAATCCGGAAAAGTCCAGCGTTTACTGAAGCGTGCTGGCATTTACTCCGAGCATATCCCGAGACAGTTATGATACAGACAAAGACTATCGTTAGTAAGAAGCGGAAAAGAACCGATATGTGTATCATAAGTTAACAAACTAAATGTGGAGTGACATAGCATTATAACTTTTATATCTAAATCCCAGTTTGAAATGAATATTCATGAGGGTTGATCGTCTCTACTCAGCATTTCCATGTCCTTCTCCATTCTTCTCTGGTTGGTATTTAGGTTGACTAAAGATGCCACAATCAATCTTATGCTTTGACCAATTAGCAACTTGACATTCTCTCGAACAGTACTGCCTAGCCGTACACTGGCTACATACATATAGATGGATACGTTCCATTTCTTCACCACAATGCCAACACAATCCCATCTTGGGCTTATTCTTCCTCGCCTCTAAATGCATCTTCTTCAAGCATTTGCATGATACTCTTTTGCGGTAAAACTTCAACACATCACGCCAGGTACTACTAATATCTGGTTGAAGATCTCTCCTCTTTGATATTGAGCCATTGAAATTCACTGCGGGAGTAATACTACCCGAACCATCATAGTGCTCAAGAATGACAATACAGTGTGCAAGGCATATTGGGAGTTTTGAACCAGCCTCATACAATAGCGATTGGTCCCAATGCGTATCAAAATAATAATAGCTAATCTTCTGTAACTTTCATCGTTCCATATCTGTATGTGTGATTTGAATGAATCTTTCAAAGTTTCTGATACTAATAGGGCAAAGTTTTCATTTCCTTTGTCTAAGTTCATGATGAATTGATCCATGAAAGTAGACACGGGATGATCATTTGATATCATCGCACCACAACCATGTTCACATCCTATACCTGCGTTACATAATCCACGCCATAATGTATTTGCAATTGATCTCTCATTCTCCTCCTTCTTAGCTTGCTGCCTTGCCTTTCTATCCTTCCCTTTGTTTCTTTTCCTAGATGCCGGCATATTAATGAGGTGTTGTATCTATTTGCAAGTAATTGAAATTTGTGGTGTTAACTAACCGGCCAATTATATTGGAGTTTATGTGTAATGTATACCCTTATTGAGAACTTCTCATATATGATAATGAATACATAGATTATATTGTTGCAACTGCAATGCAATGGAAAATATGGTTAGGCGGCGATGTTAGATTAGTTGCCAATAATAAACTACTCAACAAAATAAATGATTATTTAACTTGGCACGCACTTCTCAAAAACTTACGAATATGAACGAACCGCAAGTAAAACTAATTACCTATATTGCTAAGCATGTACCAACATCATATATAACACCAAATATCATCTCTATGTAGAGAGAGCAAAGGGCGTGCCACAATCACACATTTGCTACAAAAACGTACTATAACACTAATAATACGGACTATCGTCAAGTACATACAGTACAATAAATATACCTTGGGCACTCACTAAGAAATGTCTTTTTTCTTAGTGGGATCGATTTTGTTAGTGAGTTACTTAGTGAAATTACTAGTGTATATATCTCAATATGGGTCTCGAGTTATTGCACATTAAAGATATATATTAGCATCTACTTCTTCTTGCGAGTTCAGAATGGTAAGTGTTGTAAAGTATACAGCAGCATTATAAGAGTAGTTGTCATTTTAATTTACTACGTAGGCCATAATCATACCCAATCATATCTCATGTTATATGCTTTAATTCTACGTCTAATACGTTTGTAAGGTAGCATGTCATTGTATATATCATTCATTTGTTGCTTCGTCTTCGTCTGGAGATAGTAATAGCTTCATCATTGCACTGACTGGCTTGATAGAGTTCGTTATTTCCAATGCTTTCTCATGAGATAAAGTTGCATTCTTCATCTCTTCTACTTCTGCTTCGTTCTCTCTAAGAAGCCTCTTCTTCTCACTGAATAGTAGTCCTCCCTTCTTGGGGTTAAAGATGTGATCTTCTCCGATCTGTTCGAGTAAGGTTTTGTGTTTTGCCAAGAATCTCTTTGATGTAAATATATCTCGAGCTATAAGCTCGGCTTCGATGTGTTGTTCATAGCCGTCCTTTTGCTTCAAATTAACCAACTCTACCTTGCCTTTCATTGTTGCTGTTGGATCGTAGCCACTAACCTTCTCACCAGCTAGTTGTTTCAAAGTATCCTTCGTGAATGCCTTGTCAATATCAGCAAGATAGGCCTTCCTCTCTTTCTCACTTGCCTTGTTTGTTTTGGTGCTGATGCTCTGATGTAGACTTGCGTACTCTTCCTTCGTTGTATTCTCTCTGGCCTCATCACGTAGTGGCTTGATAACCTTGTCGTAGTATTCAGACAGTAGCTCAACACGGAGTTTATCTGACACACGATTGATACTCTTCTTCTTCTTGGGATCCTTCTGTCTAGCTCGTGCATCTTCTATTGCTGAGAGGTTGAATGGTCGGACTGTTGCTGAAAGAAGGATAGCTCTCCACGTTCGACGAACCTCTCCTACCTTTGTCTTGGCTATGAGTGCTGCCATCTGTACCATGTTCTCGATCCGTTGTTGATGGTGAGCATGGATGCCGATCGATCGATGGACACCGTCTAATAACCTTGTGAAGTTCTTGCCATCCCATGTACTCGTGTCAGGCTCGAACATACCAGTCTCGGCTTGTATTGTAAGATATAATGTGAGTATCGAACAAGGCATATCAAGACAAACATATAAGGTATTTACCATCTTCTTTCAGCTGAAACATATCTGCAAAACCATCAACACTTGCTAGCATTACAATCTCATCCCAATACGTCTTGACGAATGGCTTGTTTACTACCTTCTCCCAATCGAACTTTGCACTACCAGTCATCAGCTGTAGTGTTGTTTTAACATCCAACTTGATTGCACCGTCCTCATTATCAGTCATGTTGTGATGAGCTCCAAGAATTGTAGTGTTGATGATGTCAGTGTACGGGTATGGTACAACAATATAGCCTTGATTCGCTTCTTTGATTTCATATTCGTGCTTATAGTGCATGAGCATCTTGGCAAACTCCTTTGCCAATATAGGATCGCCTCCGAGCACGTAGTAGATCAAATCATTACTCCACCATCTGTCACACATACCCTTCTTGATAGAAGCAAGATACTTGTCTAAGAACTCAATTGGTAGACTTTTCTCAAAGAACTCTCTATTAACTAACCCGTCTTTTGTATTCGTTGGCATTCTTGATACAGCAGTACTATACTTCTTGAACGCTGGATTGGTCTTCCATCCACCAAGATGATATTGACCAGACGAGTCTTTATCCAATGATGGTTTAAGTTCGGCGGCTTGATTGTAGATGACGACAGTTCGCTCGGCCATGAGGCGAGCACATTGTCCAAATGATCCAAAGTATGGATCATCCTTGAGGATGAAACGCCAGTTGGGGTTGAAAGCATAATCACAGAAGGCTCGATTCCACAGCAGCATGAGGTAGAATGTTGGTGGAGACGCCTCGGATTGATCGTCGTAGACTTCCTCGACTGCATCGTCGGGGTCTAATTCAGCTGACTCGATGGCCTGGTCAAAGTCAATGGAGGAATCAACATCGGCAACACTGCGCTCATTCATGAGAGAGATGACAGTGCATGCAACCTTGCAGAGATACTTCTCGGATGTCTCCTTTGTCTTGATGGTGACGGCAAGGAAGTAGATTGCAGCCCAATTGTCAAGTACAATAGCTGTCACCTTGATGATCTGTAGTAGTATAAAGCAGCAGGAGATGATATAAGGATATAGAAGATATTAGTCTAACGATATGCACACATGTCACTCATGTCATATAATAGACACAAAACAGAAACACTTACTGTTTGCCAACGAGTCCACACAGGCTCTTCTATTCCTCTTGGTGACTTGTAGTACATATCTGTCATGTCCTTGACCTCTTCAGGAGACTTGTTGGCAAATTCTTCAAGAGCAGAGAGATACTCCTCATGAGATATACTCATAAACTTTGCCGCGTGTTTCCTCCAGCGCTCATTCTTTTCCATCTCTTTCTTTACTTTTTCAAAGATACGATCCAAGAAATCGATACCATTGCCAACTTTCTTGATTGTATCGAACAACTTTGCAACAGTATAGAGTAACTGAGACGGGTCACGTTTACCAAGGCCTTGTATACCTTGTGTACCCTCACATGCATTCTGTAATGCCTTCTGCATTGCATGATTGACACAGTTGGCAATATTACCATCCTTAGATAGAATACGACTCTCCTTGAGATGCTTAACCAAGTTTTGAATAGCCGCACCGCCTCCCGAGTCGCTCGTTGCAGATGTTAGTCTTACCCGAGGTAGACTTGCTACTAATGTAGCATCCTCGTCAGTGTCACTTGTTGCCGCTACTATATCTGCCAGAGCCCTAGTGGCTTCCAATAATTCATCTTGTTCATTTTGTTCATGTTGAGCTAGCGTTGGCATTGATTCTTCTTCTTCATGAGACGACATTTCATCTGATGATTCTTGCTGTTGTGGTGGTGGGGCTTGCCGAGCAGCCACCTTACTTCGAGTCCGAGTCGTCATTCGTTGAGTTGGTTGATTAGAAGGTTGGTTTGATGGTTGGCTAGGTGACTGAGAGGACTGCTCTTCTTGCACTTGTTGAGTTGATTGACGAGTTGATTGACGAGTTGATTGGCGAGTTGATCGAGCACCAAACGTCCCCTCTACACTAGAACCACCACCACGTATTTGTTTAACTGGTTCTTCGTTTATCTCTTCACTACTCTCTGCCTCTGCCGAAGGTGGTAGTGGTGCCACGGGTGGTGCTGGTAGTGCAGGTGGTTCATTGTTGGATGATGCTACAGATGATTGGGTGGAAGCAGTAGAGGCCGAGACATCCTTAGTCTAAGGCAGATAATGGAGAGACAGAGATAGAAATTGCTTTAGTACCAGTATGACACAAGACAGACAAAGAGACAATAAGACACAGACACTTACAATTGATGGATCAACATTCATTGGCCCATCCTCACTCATACTCCCTTGAGCCTCACGCATATCAGCAAACTGATCACTTGGCTCACGAACAGTTACTGTAACGTTGACATCCTGATTCAATAATCTATCAAGCACAATCTTGATAGCATCAGCTGCCTCAACACTCTTATGTCCAGACGAGTCAATACTTGGACAGAAGTGTTTGTAGATTCTCTTCTTGGTCGTTCCATCAATGGCTGCCCAACAAATGACGATGACAAAGTGATCTTGACCTCCACGGTGACCATGGTCACAGATGAGACAGACCTCAGTCGCCCCGTCCTTTCTGATCTGATACAATATCATCATTAGACAGTCGGCGGCAAACCAATGCTCATACCTAGCAATAGACCTTCGAGATGGAATGCCACGAGCGAGCATAATTGATGTTACTGGAAGGTCAATGTCATAAAATAATCCCTTGAATATCATGGCCATCATTATTTGGAAGGCCTCGTCGCTTCCTCCATAGTTGTGTATTCCACCAAGAGTAAATATCATTTTGGCTTCACGAGAGAATCGACATTGCTTCCCACTAAACAACCACAGTAACTTCTTGACAGACCTTTCACACCTCTTGTAGTAATTGTATCGATAAGTAGTGACAACCTCTGTGCCATTTGGATGACGAAGTTGGGTCTTTCCGTGTGTAGATGTCTTCCAATTCTTCTTCCGCCGTACCTTGGCTGCTTCTTCATCATCAAGTTCACTTGGTAGAGTCTCTAATCCCTCCTCGAGCTCCTTTATTTGTATGATACCACAATTACCGAGGAGTGTATCCTCTATATTAATTGATCCGGCTTGTCCTCCATTTGCCATGTATTGTAATGTAACCTTCTTGTCAATAACCTTCTCGGCAACATTATCAACAGGAGAAGTAGCCGCCGGCGGGGTATCAATCTCCATATCATCGTCATTATTATTCTCTTTGTTACGCTTTTTATTTTCAATCTTTTGTTCCAATGCTTTAATCTTTAGACTCATTGCATTGAGTGATGTAATTTGATCCTGGAGTATTGATTGTTGTGAATCAAACTGCTTCTTCATATCATCTAACTTCATCTCATCCTCCGATGGTAGATGCTTTCGTCTCTTCTTATCCCCTCCTCTCTTTGGTGACGGCTTGGATGAACTTGTTGTATCACCATTATTACAACTTGTATCATTGGGATTGGGTGGTGTCCTTACGGATTCTCTCTTCTTATTCTTATCAGTATCATGTAATGCACTAATCCTGGCTGCTTTCTTCTTCTTCTCCTTCTCTTTCTTTGCCAATCTCTTCCTATACGCCTCTGCTGTCTTTTCTTTTTGTTTCTTTACAGCCTTTAAATAATTAACAAATCCATCTACTATATCTTGAGGAATATTAGCGTATATCCAATTTAACATGTTAATATCTTTTTGGTTTGTCATGTTTGGATCTAAACTTAGAGGGTGCTTTGAATTGTCATGTCTACCACCACTCTTTGGAATATTTGGTTCGCCAAATGTGGAAGTATATCTACCCAACTCCACAACTTCATCATTAACACGGGCAAATAAGTAGTTCTTTGGAATAGGTAATAATAAATCAGCACTACTTGGTCTACTGTTTGTACTATCAGCACTACTTGGTCTAATACTAAGACCACCACTACTATTAACATTAATATGTAAATCTTTATATAATGTAAAATGTTCTTCTTGTGATGATGGTAAAGTAAATGCCTTTTTTAACATGGACTCATCTACAATTGCAATACTGCTATCAGCTGCATTATTAGCGATGGCGTTTAGTATAGGAACTAATTGACCAGACGAACATAATTTGCCCCTTAAATGCTTATGTGTCAACACACTTGCAATAGTTAGTTGTATATTACGATGACTCGATGGTAGTTCCAACATTGTAAAATTGGAGATGATTAATAATAAATATACTATAAATGAAGACGTAATGAAGTTACTATTGATATTGTAGTATGATTTAGAGAGTCGGAGTCGATGGGGCCGATTAGATTGTGCTTTATTACTCGATTTAATGTAGGGGTGATATATCATCACTTATATGCGATCCACAAAATTGAAACACGCATAACAGATCGAAGATGGTCGGTATACTTTGCAAATATGGCATCAATAGAACCGTAAGGACATGGAGAATAAGATTAGGGCATTAAATATCCATTTTGAGACAACCCATTTTTGCAATGACGAATAACAAGGTGGCTACTAACAAACTCTTAGTAAGAATGCGTCGAAAATTTATTTTAAAAATTTTCAAGCCAACTTTCACAGAAAAGACGATTACTACGTAGTGCCCAAGGGTAAAATAATAGAGTACTAGTAAATACTCATATACAAACGATACAGCAAATTAATCATTAGTGCAAAGAGTTACTATTATATACGTCATAAGCCCAGATTAAGCTCTTTAACTTGTGCTTCGTCACCGCCGCGGGATTTAATCTCATTGTAAGAGTTTGGATAATAATACATACTTAAATAACAGTGCACCTTTCAACAGTTGAGAACGCTAACTCTTTGGCCCAAGACGACGTATAAACTAGCTTTTATTGTGCAGACACAGCGAGCGTACAGCTAATCAGCTTATGTACAGCTAATATATCCAAATTTGACAGTAGTGTTCTCGTTTTCTGGGATTGCTATCCCACATTGGTATCCCCGTTGCAAGAATAAAAGTGCGCACGGCCTCTCAATGTTTGGGAAGAGACGCCAGCTACGCTGTGTCTGATAATACATTAACTGCATAACCGAATGCAAATAAATTAATCAAAATGGATAGCGTGCAAGAAGATTTACAACAATTAGAAAACGTGTGCTTATCAGATGCACTAACATTGGATAGTTTACAAAAACAAATTGGTAGAATTTATCGTTCCTTACAATATCGTACCGGGACCCTTATCTTCATCTAATATGTATGAATGAGAGGGTAACGTTTGAAATTGTTCAGTATATGTTACATAACTTTCCTGAGACAGCCAAAGAAAAGATTTCCACCCCACCTACTCACCGTGATATCAATGGGGTGATGGTTGAGGTTTCTAATCAATGGGGCGGTTGCTCCTTACATGAAGCATTACCATTACATATAGCATGTAGCAACAAAGATTGTCCAGGTGAAGCTGTCAAACTAATAATGGAGAAATATCTAGGAGCACTCAGGCATATGTGCCAAGTAAACGATGGGGCAGTTAGTCACTCATACAATATGGAATCATTTTCGCACGATTATCCTCTTCATTATTACTTGTCCCGAACAGAGAATATGAATTTATCTACAGTACAAATGCTAGTTAATACATGGCCTCAAGTTTTAATACAGGATGTTGGGTACACTTTACCAATACATGTTATTGCAGGCCACAAGAATGTTAGTGATCTACAACAAGTTCTCGAATATATACTGGGTTATGAACCAACTTCAATCCGCATGGAAGATGACTATAGCAGAACACCACTAAATTTAGCCTGCTCAAATCCATATATGAATGTGGATATAGTTCAACTGTTACTAAATGCTTGGCCAGAGGCAACAAGAAGGCCCGATATGATAGATAATTCCATCGGAGGAGATCAACCAAGCCGTTGTCTTCCTATCCACAATATTTGCAGAAACGTATTAGATGATACAACTTCGAGAAATATCCTGCGGCTATTAATTGATGCCGACCCTCTTTCATTGGGGGAGAAGGATGGAGATACTGGGTCAATTCCACTACATTATGCTGTGAAAGATAGAGCAGAAATGGACCGTCTTCGTCACCATACTGCCCCGTCTCGTTCAGTAGAATTCTGCAGAATGTTTGTGGAAGAATATCCAGAATCACTAACAATAGCCACCGAGAAAGGTTGTGATAGTCGATTACCTATTCATGACGCATGTATGCATGGGACAGTTGATGTAGTTGAGTATTTGTTACACATGGCTCCCGATAGTATCAACTCTAGAAGCATTATAAGAGATGAACAAGACGTGATCGACGATGATAATACACGTAATAGGTGTGGATCTTTACCCATCCATAGAGCAGCGGAAGGAGGGAAAGCAGATATCATTAAGCTGTTGCTTAAGCATGATCCTCATGCCGCAGAAAAGAAGACATCAGTGAAACATCGGTTACCATTACATGTTGCTTGCAGCAAGTCGAAAATGGACTTTGATTCAGTAAAGATTCTGTATGATGTATACCCGGAGGCGCTTTGTCTTTATGACGATGACAGTCATAAACCATATGATCTAGCAAGAGAGGAAAGAACACAATTTGGACTTGATAATCATACAAGAGAGGTGGCTAATCCACACGTTATCAGATTCTTACAAACCCAACTTGCTTATGCCCAACGAGCACAAGATACGGTAGCGATGTCAACACCAGATGAGGAAGGCCACCTTCCACTCCATCGTGCTTTAGTGAAAGGAGATGCGTCACTCGGATCAATCAAATTACTTCTCAAGGGCAATCCAGACGCACTTCAAACGGCTACTCCAGTGTATATAGCGTGTTGCTATTGTACTGCTGATATAGTACAGTTCTTAATGGAAACTTCCGGATTGGATGTCTGTGATTCGAATAAAGATTACCCTTTACATCATGCATGTCGGGCTGCTAATTTGGATGTTATCAAGTACTTGGTAAAAAGCAACACACCAGCAGTATCAGAGACAAACGATGATAACAAACTTCCTTTTCAATTGTTAATCGAGAGTGATAAGGAGCAATTGAACCGTGAGAGTTCCGAGTATACTGAAGCTTGTTTTCTATTACTTCGAGCCCATCCCGAGACTGTTACGTTGAAGATGACAAGAAAGCGGAGAAGAGAATAGAGTATAATTTAATTGTTATATGTAAAAAGGTATGCCTTTATGTATGAGTACTTTTTATTCTGTAATCTATCACCTTCCCCCTACTACCTTTTATTATTATGGTAGACTAGGACGCCGCAGTTTCTCTCATGAGCCGACCAATCGGCAAGTTGACACTCTCTTGAACAGTACTGAAATATCATGCATCTACTACATAACGATAGAGCATTACGTTCCCTCTTAGCTTTACAATTCCAACATATGCCCATTTTGGGAGTAGATTTTCTTGCCTCCAAGTGCATCTTCTTTAGGCATTTGCAAGATGTTCGTTTGCGGAAAAACTTTAGTGTATCCCGTGTGATACTACTAACATCCCCTTCAAGATCTCTCCTCTTTGATATTGAGCTTCTGCAATTCAATGCTACATTAATACTACCCCGACCATCATAATGCTCAAGAATCACAATAGATTGAGCCAGGCACACAGCGCCAGACCAAAGAACGACATCATCTCCTCTTAATAGCGTATCTGTCCCAATGCGTATCAATATACCAATAGCTAATCTTCTGTAACTTTCATTGTTCCATACTTGTATGTGTGATTTGAATAACTCTCTCAAAGTTTCTGATACTACCAGGTCAAGAGGTTTCATTTCTTCGTGACGTATGAGTAAATTTATGTAAAAATTATCCATAAAGCTCGAAACGGGATGATCGTCTGATATCATCAAAGTATGTCCATGATCACAGTTTTTACTACTGTAAAAACTCCGCCAATGTTCATGCGCTTTCACTTTCTCGTTCTCCTCCTTCTTGGCTAACTGCTTTGCCTTTCTATCCCTCCCTTTGTTTCTTTTTCTTGACGATGGTGGCATATTTTATACCAGATTATTGTGTGTAATGTATTCCCTCATCAAAACTACTCATTTATGATATAATAAATAGATAATACTTTGACTGCAATGCAATAGAAAATATGGTTAGGCGGCGATATTATTATATAATAAATTATAGCAACGACACAAAGACACTTATACTAAACAACGTACCATCCTCAAAACTAAAAGTAATCTTTGAGTATGCA
>Ga0214478_100811_pt1 | contig 17417 bp, 16 predicted proteins | sample M1_20Mar14CPVII9_2_FD_178001 | JGI IMG/M metagenome (GOLD analysis project Ga0214478, IMG submission 178001) | Marine eukaryotic communities from Monterey Bay, California, United States - M1_20Mar14CPVII9sort6BwellD7 | ecosystem: Environmental > Aquatic > Marine > Unclassified | place: USA...
AATATCTTCTCCTAATAAATTAGCATAGAAAGAGTCAGGTTTCGAGGAGATCGGTGTTGCTCTCTGTTCCCTTGGCAAAATTAAGAGTAGAGCCAATCCATAAGGTGAGTCTGGCTTATCTTCTTTATCACTGTCACTACCAGTTGATGATTGTTTGTTCAATTGTATGTATTGAAATAATAATATCCCAACAGTAATCAATATAGCTCCGATCCATTCCAACATATTGACACTACTCTTTGCATTATTACTACTCGTCTCCTTGCCATTGGTATCCTTATTTCTATAACTTCTCCAAGTATCAAGCAACCAGCCGACTATCATGGTTGGTATTAGTTTACTGCTTTTTGCTAGCACACATGTTGGATATGAAACATAATGCAAACTTTCATTTGACGCTGCCATGGCCGAGAGGTATGTCAATGATGTTAATATGATGAGTGGATGATTGAGTTTGCCTTTTGTTTCTTTGTTTGATTTGTTATCATCAGACTTGAGTATCATGGGACCAATCATAGTCCATATCCAAGCAATTAGAAAAGCGGACAATGTGCCTGTTGCCAATAAGAATAGAGTAATGCTTTGCTTTTTGTTGTCGCCACTGTCCTCTCCATCTCCTTTGTCTTTGTTGTTATTATCGATATCGAATACACGTTCCTGTATTATGCCATACCAAAGATACATTGATGTTATACCTGTTGCACATAAGAGCAATAGTAATGGACGACTTTTGCTTGATTTGGTTGTCATATTCGTTTGCAATGGGTGAGAGTTGTGATTATCTTCTTTCAACATTGGAGGTTTGCACATATCGATGTCTGATCAGAGTATCTTGCAACAAATGTTAGCGGGATCTTGCAATAATTTGTTTCTCTCTCTCTCTATCCAACGAGCATTACTTTTACCAATATCTCTACCGCCAACACCTCTGATACTACTGTGTTGTCCACTACCTTACAACTAAATAATGATATCAACTATACTTCTTCACGACAGAAACAACTAAAAATGTTGATGGGTTTCTTCTATCGGTGTATCTTGCAATAAATCTTTATCCAGCCAATAGCGCCGTTGTTACTAATACTACTCGAATATCACTACAACTTCTGCGGTCCGAGCATCTCACCAACAAAACAAGAGAACAAACCTTGAGTTGATTTTCTCTCCTACTTGCGACTTCTGACTTCTTGCGACCTGAAGTTTCAACTTTTAAGAAGTTCCAGAATAAAATCCGTTTTATATAGTATCAACAGCCGCAGCGTCGTGTTCATTTAACTGCAGTGGATAAAGGTGGTGGTAGTATATAGTATATATACAACTATTATTCAATATCGGCGATATTTGCAGTGGATATACGAATACAATAAAAGAGAAACGATTGCAACATCATAGTTTGCAACGGTGTGTGGTGATCAATATAACGGTGCTGTTAGTAAATAAACAATGGGCGGAGAAGCGATACAGGTCGCTGTGAGAATTAGACCATTCTTACCATTCGAGGCTGGTAGTAAAAGTTGTATAGATGTATTACCCGGTGAAGATGATCAAAACTCCTCTACATCTACCACTAAAATATCACAGGGTAAATCAGTACATATAGGATATCATCGTCATCACAATCGTGATAACAGTAGTAGCAATAATAATGGTAGACAATCATTAGACAATGGACATACATTTACTTTTGATAAGTGTTTTTCAGGATTAGCGAATCAGGTTACTATATATAAATCATTAATTGTGCCATTGTTGGAGAATTGTTTAGAGGGGTATAATGCAACGGCTCTTGCTTATGGACAGACTGGTGCTGGTGAGTTGGTTTTTGTGTGTATGTTTTGGGTGGTTGGCTGGCTATTGTGTTTGATACTTTTATGGGGGTTTTGTTTGAGCATATCTCTATGTCTGGTTTCACCTCCTAACTTATACTGTATTGATCTATTACCATTTGCAATTCTACAAAATAGGTAAAACATATACAACATTAGGACCAGCAACATCGCCCGACTTCTTTGCACCACAGAATAAAGATAAACATACACAGGAATATGATGCAGTGGGTATGTTACCAAGAGCATTGCGTGATATATTTAACAAGTTGGATGAAAAGTGTCATACATTAAATAGTAACAATGGTGCTGAGAATGATAGTGAAAAATCGAATGGTAGAGCTACTGGTGAAATTAGTAGTAGCTCAACAGATGGTATACCTGTGGCTACTAAATCTCCGCCACCCAAAAGTAGATCTAATGGTAACCTCAATGGCAACAGTGGTAGTCAACCATTTGAATATACAGTAAAACTTCAATTTCTTGAACTATATGGAGAAGAAGTACGTGACTTACTAGCAACAAATTCATCAAAACAACAAAAGATTATAATTAGAGATTCAGCTGGTGATTCTGAAGCCCTGGGTGCATCAACAATACCCGTTAACACAGCATCAGAAGCAATGGTATGTCTAACACGGGGAATGTTACGACGTGTTACCGGCGCAACTGCCATGAATGCTGAAAGTTCAAGAAGTCATGCAATCATGTCTGTTATTATTGAACAATCTACCCGTAGTATTTCTGAAATGGAAGGAGAAGCTGTTATTAATCAAAAGTCGAAATTCAACTTTGTCGACTTGGCTGGTTGTGAACGTGCCAAACGTACTAATGCAAAGGGTACACGAATGAAGGAGGGTATTAACATTAATAAAGGATTGTTGGTATTGGGTAATGTCATATCAGCACTTGCCAGTGGCGATCCTAAAAAGTTTATACCATTTCGTGATAGCAAGTTAACAAGATTATTACGAGGTAGTTTGGGAGGGAATCATAAAACACTCATGATAGCCTGTGCATCACCGAGTCATAAGAATGCTGAGGAGAGTTTAAATTGTTTACGATATGCCAATCGAGCTAAGAATATACAAAATAAGGCTACCATTAATGTTGATCCACATTCAAAGTTGGTGAATATGTTGAAGGGGCAGGTTACTGCTCTTGCTGGTGAATTGTTGAGATTGAGTAATCGTGGCGGTGGTAAAGTTGATAATGAACGGTTTACTTTAGACTTGTTGGAGGTACTAATTAAGGGTGGTAAGGATGCACAATCGATCACCATTGGAAATAAGGATAAGACAACAACCTCTGCAAATGGTGAGGCTACTTCTAACACCAAGGCGACATCAAGTGAACTTACTGCCGAGCTGGAAAAGACTAAATTAGCCTTGAAGGAAAGTCAAAAGCAACTTGCAGACAAATCGGAAGAGTTGGATAGTCTTCGACGTGTTTCAGAAGCCAGTACTACAACAGCTGTGGTGGCATCAACACCATCCAGAAGCACATATTCAGTTGCCACCCCATCTAAGGCAATTGGTATGGGACGTGATGAATCTATTCAAGACATATTGACAACATTATCAACCGCCGAAGACGAAGGGTCTGACGTTGTGGGTACACTATCTCCTGACGCTAACAGTGGCGAGGAGCTTCAATCTCAACAAGTTCAAGAATTGTCTAGCAAGTTAGAGACGCTTACTGAAGTACTCAATGAAAAATCAGAAATGTTGGATGTAGCATTAGAGGAGAATGAAACATTGAGAGAACGGTTGCGTGATACCCCTGACATTGATGAGGAGACGATACATTGCATTATCAACAATGTAGCTTCCTATGCTGGTCAGAGAATGGATGATGAAGGTGATGTTTTGTCAGTGTCATCAAGTACCTCATCGTCTGAAGAGGAGGAAGAAGATGAAGGCAAGAGGGAGAAGAATGAAGAACTGTCAACCTTTGCTTCTGCCATGTTTAGTACTGGTAAATTCCTTGTGGATCGAGAATTATTTGAAGATTCAATCGTTTGTTTCGAGACCGTTCTTGAAGTACGGAGAGAGCTGTATGGATGGGATGACCCTCTTGTCGGTGATGCGTTACATATGGAAGGCTTTGTTCGTTCAAAGATGGGTGATTATGACCGTGCGTTGATGTTACTGTGGGACGCGCTGAGAATAAGAAAGATTACTTCTGAGCCGTTGAAGATCTCGGCTACTCTTCGCTTACTTGCTGATTTACACTTTTCAAAAGAAGAGAATATGCACGCGGCATTGTTCTATGAAGAGTGTTCATTCCAATTGAAGGAGTATGATATGAATGATCCACATTTGCCTCTTGTGTTGATCGATCTAGCAAGGACAAAGGATCGGTTAGGAGAGTACTCTGAATCAATGAACTTCTTTGAGGAGGCACTAAGTTTGTATGAAAGATCATTAGATCATGACGACGATCGTATTGCATCCTTGCAGTATGAAATGGGGGTGAGTAAATTGTCATCGGTTTATAGATCTGTCTTTCCATCCATTCCAGTCCTAACACCACAACTTTATATACTTTTGATCTCAACCTAAATTTAGGTCCTTGCGTTTCAGATGGGAGAGCGAGACAGAGGAGAAGAATGCTTTCGACACTTCATCCGTATCAGAAAGTCTAAGGGCAGTAGCATGGATGAGGGTGTAGCGAACGCACTCTTTGTATTGGGTAGTCTTCACTGGGCTACCAAAAAGAGAGATCTTGCACAAGATTGCTGGCATGAGGCACTAGAGATCTTCAAAGCCTTGGGTCGTAATGATGAAGATCCATATGTCAAATCTCTTAAAGAGAAGATACACAAGGCTCAACGAAGGCCAATCACTCGAATGTTTCGAGGAAGCTAGTTCTGTAAGGTACCGCTCGGCAATCTAAGGTAGGGTATACAAGTGAAGTGACTATAAGACTGTTCTACTTTATTAGACAAAGAACGATGATGAGCTGCATCATGTAGCTGGAATAGGGATGATGGAGAGTGATTTAGTATACGTAGTTGGCAACATACAAACTCTCTTGGTCACTAGGCTGGGACCCGGCTTTATACTCTCCTTTGGAGGCCTCTGAGTTTGCCTGTGCCCTAGCAAGTAGAGCAGCCTGTCCTAACTCGATGTTGGCCTTCTTACCGCCCCAAGCTTTTAAAGCCGATGACTGGTTTGCACGGCTGAAGCTGAACGTAAGCGCCCACGGTCCTTTACGCTCGATCTTGTTGATTTCATTGAGGAAGATACTAGAATCTTCTTCGGATAGCCCCCCGCTGAGAAAGGTGATACCAGGAACAGAAACTGGCACAGATCGCTCGAGAGTTTGCACTGTCATACGAGCTACCTCCTCGGGTGATGGTTTGTCGGGGTTGTCAACTCCTGCATTTGTCATTGAGGGTTTAAGAAGTGTTCCCTCGAGAAGAACACCCACTTCCTTGAGCTTTTGATAACAAGTAGTGATGACCCGCTCCTGAACCTTGGCACATGTCTCAATATCGTGAGTGCCATCAAGGAGAATCTCTGGTCTGAAGTATGATAAAGGGATGGAAGTGAGTGTTTAAGTTTTGAAGGGAACATATTATTAGAATGTGACTTCACACGGCACGAATGTTCAGTACACTTACTCAACAATCGGAACTAGACCAGTCTCTTGACAAATACGAGCATAGCGTGCCAAGCCATGGGCAGCTTCGTCGATAGCATAGTCACTAGGGCAATCTTTTGCAACGTCAATACGAAGAGCAGTACGCCACTTTGCGAAGCGTGCACCACGAGCATAAGCTAGAGCACAAGTGTCATAGAGGGTATCAAGCCCGGTGCACCAAGTTTCACCTTCATTGCCACCAATCAGCGGTTTCAAACCTATAAGATGCACGTTATCACAATTTATGAAGATGAAAGAGAGAGAGATTACAGTAACTTCTGTTAGTACGATACACGTGGTTGGCAAAGACAATCAAACAATAGCAAATGAAGGTCAAATGAGTAGCCTTCATATGCACTTTCCTGTATCGACTTTGATACCCGGAACAATATCTTTAGCTGTCAATAGGTCAGTAAATTTGGTACCATCGGTTGCATCTTGATACAAAGTTTCTTCATAGAGGATTGCCCCTGAAACATAGTTACTAAGATTGGGTGTTCGGAAGAGTAACTCACGCCACTGTTTTTGGAAGTAGAGTTAGAGAAAAGAAGAGTGCATTAGTCCATTGCATTAAAGCATTAGAAGCGCTACAAAGGAAGTTTGTTATTCAAAACAAATCTTACATCACGACGATTCTCTTCGATATTGTCCAAGCCAATACTCTCGAGACGAGAGCCGACTGTGCCAGTACTCTCATCACAAGCGAGCAAACCGTGTCCAGGTCGACATAGAGTCTTTGCCGTCTCCTTAAGCTCATCTGCATACTTCTCTAGAGAGTTCAAAGATGTTGTGCTAGTAGCACAGTTGTTGCAATTGCAATTGCATCCAGATGAATGAATAGCAGTGCCTTGAGGAGCAATAAATGCAGCTGCCTGGTTGGCAACCAGCATAGCGAGAGTAAGAGGGGTGAACAATTGCATATTAGTGTTGTTAGATTTATGAGCAGCAACTTCGGGAGTAGCAGCGTCAACCCGCCTACGTCACTCAAGTTAAAGACAAGCATGCTAAAAGAGTAGATTGTCCGCTGCATTGGGTGCCATGAAAGATCTTTGTTGTATGAGTCTCATGCTAGCATGTGCTGAGACTTTAGATTTTAGCCGGCCGACCGGATACCAGATATTATTTTGTCACATGATATGTTTGACCGAGCTTGGCATGAGGGGTCGAAAGATTGGCATGGATAAAGATGGATTAGTGCATGGTAAAGACTGCCTCTAACAAATGGTATATCGCTAAGCTCTCCTTTGGTTGTATCATTTCATATTTGATCAGAGCATACATTTACCAACATTGTCAGGAGTATATTTTATAACTTCCTCGATATGACTCGTCTCATCCTACCTGTATTGACAATCATAACCGGCTTGCAACGGATGCATGTCATCGTTAGCTGCTTTATAGTGCCACCGAGTGGAACATCTGGAGTGAGAAGACTGCAACGTCCACTAAATGCAGTAGATAAAAAAGATGAAGAATCAAGTAGCTGGGAGGAGGATCTGCAAGGTCTCAGACAAAAAGAACTCATCGAAGAAGAAGATCAGTATGTACCATCTCCATGGGAAGATGAACTACAACTCATGATATTCAAAAGAAAGCTGGAGGCAAGATGGCGAAGCAGCTTCTGGTCAAAGCCGCCTCGATTCCTTCCCTATGACAAATGTAGAGCTTGGGCAATTGCTCAAAACATGTGGACCGATAAAAAAGAATGGGTCCAATGGATAGCACAAGGAGAAATGAAACCATCCATAGTCCCTTCAGATCCCGAGCGTTACTATCGTCAGTTTGATACCTGGAAGGGATGGAATGATTTCCTCGGGATTGTTAAAGAAGATGCTACCGACCCTAATTCCATGGACGGTGCTGGTATTTAATAATGTGTACATTTGAATTAGAAGAGAGTCCTGAGATGTGTATTTTATGATAGAGAAGACAAAATAAGTAAAATTGTAACAGTATCATCCTTTTACTTTTCACTTTATAACAATATCCTCCTTTTTACTTTCACTTTACTGTACACACAAATCTTGACCGGCTAAGACTTATACTCCTGGATTGACCACATTCTCATTAACAATTTGTCCCACAGCAACTGGGGTCTCTTCCGTTCCGCTTGATTTCACAGCTACGGCCAAAGCTACAGCAGCAGGTTTACGGTCATCAACTACTGCTTCCACGGACGATGAACTCTCTTCGCTCTTTTGTTCGTCATTACCACGAAGGAATTCCACTGTTTGTAGAAGGTTGGTGTACATTGTTAACCCATATGGATCAGCAGTATTGTGCAAATCCTCAATCCACTTGGCCATCTTCTCCCTCTCACCAACCGAAAGTACTGGTTTAGCCTTGCCAGCAATTGTACGCAATGAGCTGTCAATAATTGACCATCCACCAAAATCATCATATCCTGGTCGATTGATCTTGAAGAAGTTATCAGAAAGAGATGTGCAGGCTGCCTCGGCAATAGTTAGAGCAAAACGAATGTTCTTGTTTAGATAGTCCTCTTCAGATCCAATAATATCACTGCTTAGAATACTCCCAACAAGATCATATACCTCTGTTGAGTGAGTTTTACTACCCCAATGAGATTGATACTTCTTCTGCTTACAGCTCTCGATCTTCTTGTCAACTCTGGTATAGATCTTCGATGCTGATGGAGCAGCCTTCTTCCTCTTCTTTGCAACGTGTTTTTCAGTCACCTTGCCAGAAGCATCTACTGTTGTGATTACATCTGTAGCAGCACGCTTCAGTGTTGCTCCCTCGGGTGTTGAATCATTATCACTATGTAGAATACGGAGGACTAGGTCGAACTTAACTCCACTAACTTGTAAATTCCTCTCACGACACATATTCTTTAGAGTATCAACATTAATTCCACAGTACTTTTCTTCCGAGGCGTACTTTGATGTTTGAGGATGTTCCAAAAGACGATCCATTAAATCCTTCTTTACCCCAGTATGTTTGACTTTGATTGCCTTACAAAGCTGTTTGTTTGATCGACGGTCAATCGTTCTGAGTATTGTGATGTGTGTGAAGGAGTAATGTTAGTAACCTGCATTATATACCTCGGTTCACATGCACCGACATAAATCTAGTGCACATGCACCGACATAAAAAAAAAACATCATAAACACACTTAGTTACTGACTATGCCGACACGGACACATAAAAACAAAAGCCCGTATATGTACCTTAATCCCATTGGCCGGAATGAACATCCAATGATTCCTATGTTCACATGTACCATATCATAAATAAAAAACACAACCGTCTTGTGATAACTTACCAAACCAATGCTCCTTCTTCTTTTTCTTCTGCTTCTTTGCGCCTCCTCTACGACGGCCGCCACCAAAGAAGAGACCTCCATATCCACCATAAAGACTATACATTGTATCAATATTGTTTGTGGACGAGGGCTATAGATAGTAGAGTAGTGTATATAGACGATAAGGTTGATTGCAAAAATTATGAGTGAATTTTCTTTTGAAGGATACCATTAGTGGTATCCTTCATCAGTCATGTGAATTATCGGCCCTCATCGTGCGTTGCTCCTTCTTCTTGTACTGAGTCCTCACTGAAAGGTTATTGAGAAATGAATATATGTATATAACATATGAATATGGTCAACAAGAGAGTGGGCTCCTTGGGTACATGATTACACATATAAAGAGTATGTGCATGACGAGTAAAGCAATATAGTCTACTTTCTATATTTGTTTACATTTACATTTACAATAGGATAACTTTCATCTATTCAAACAACGACAAAACTGACAAAGAAGAGAGAAGTATTTGTTCTCGTCGTTATGTGTGTTCAATTGAACAACTCAAACCGTTTATGCCAAGCATCAATAATCTCCTCATCTGTTTTCAGATCCTTTTCAATCATATATTTCCCCATATCACATGCATAGTCAATTGGTACTGTAGGATTGGTGACAGCGAACAAGCAGTCTGTCTTCCTTCCTTTCACTAAAAATGAAAATTACAAACACCACTACCGACTATCTATCGTACCTATTACCCCTTTCAAGGGAGTGCGCGAAATCGCCAAAATTAAATTAAAATTAAAATTATTCAGGCGCTAATCGCCAAATATTCACCTCGAAATTCGATGGAACTCTTAGTTTAGCCGCCTATTGGCTTTGGTAATAGGAATTAGAAAGAGCTGGTGGTATTAATCAATAGATCTGCTCCTTGGCTATCCATCAATATCCTAGTTTTTATTGTGGCATTTGTGTGGCGTGTGTTAGACGTGCCGTAGTGTCGAAAGAAATTGTGAAAAAATACCACCTTTGGGGTTTGAGTTGATCGATCATCTTGTTAACTCTTTGCAAAGTCCTTCTGGTGAGTATATGTTGTTTATATTGTTTGGTTAAAGGGGTTACGTTGTTATTTTGTCTATATTTTATCTAATTATCACGTATACCACGTCGTTTAATACCACTATTTTACACAGATTATTGCAATTCTTTGCAATACCAACCAATAAAATGGATGATCAATCTCTTGCCGGATTGGTTGAGAAAATACGTAACAAAGGTGCTTATGGTAATGAGATAACTGACGATGATATCCTTGATGAAATTGAAGCCCACGGCATCACAAATTCTGATATGGATTTAAGTGGTGTAATTTATAGGTTGGATATTTTAGCAGAAGATTTGGGAAGTGGTTCGGAATTAGATAGTCCTCAACAACGTACTACCACTAAAAGGACAGCCACTGCACCTCCCTCTGCCTCATCTAATAATTCTGATAGTTCTGATGATACCAATTTGGAAATGGATGAGGGCGATTTAGATGTTGTTGGACAAGGTGGTGGTGCCACCACTTCTCAATCTACTAATGTACCCAAGGTAACAACAACCAAGAAACTAAAGACAACACAAACCAATCAATCAAATACTAATTATCCAGCTTCGTCATATGAGTCACCTAAAAAGAAGGATAATCCTGGAGGCATGAAAAAGTTATCTGCTGGTATGGATAAAATGAATGTTTCAAGTCCAGATGTTTCAAAACCATCTAACGAAGACATGAAGATTAAAGGAGGTGGTAAGTATTTATTGTAATATTTGGTATTATTAATTATTTATTCATTAACCGTTTATACCCTCTCCCCTACTTCATCCATCATAAGATGATTCCTCGCCTCCACGCCGCAAGGCTCCACCTGAGGGTGCCGCGGCACGCCTCAAGGCTCTACCTAAGGAACATGCCGTGTCAGCTCCCCTCAAGTCTGTGACTACTGCTAGTCAAAAGTGTACCTTTACAAGCACGATACGCCAAGGTGTACCATGTGGTAAAGTCGTAAAGGAAGGTACCCTTCGTTGTAATAAACATCAACCATGTCAGGGTCCAGGATCTGGACCATGTCCACGTGACAATCTTGCTGTAACGGGACGTGATGGGGGTAACAGCAAGCGGTGCTGCAAATGTCAGAAAGAATTCCTGGCGGGAGAGGAGAAGAAGGAGGCTGCCAAGAAGGAAGTCCCTGTTGTTAGTACAGCTATTAAAGAGGAAGGTTTCCGTCATATGAAAGAGAAACACAATGAACAAGTAGCTACAGGAGGAAGACAAGTTACTACAGATGAGGTCAAGATGCAGATTGAAGAATGGTCTGGTCCTGGTGTCAGTCTTGTGTCTGCATCTGGTACAGAGGAGAAGGAGGAGGTGCCGCGGCACGCCTCAAGGCTCTACCTAAGGAACATGCCGTGTCAGCTCCCCTCAAGTCTGTGACTACTGCTAGTCAAAAGTGTACCTTTACAAGCACGATACGCCAAGGTGTACCATGTGGTAAAGTCGTAAAGGAAGGTACCCTTCGTTGTAATAAACATCAACCATGTCAGGGTCCAGGATCTGGACCATGTCCACGTGACAATCTTGCTGTAACGGGACGTGATGGGGGTAACAGCAAGCGGTGCTGCAAATGTCAGAAAGAATTCCTGGCGGGAGAGGAGAAGAAGGAGGCTGCCAAGAAGGAAGTCCCTGTTGTTAGTACAGCTATTAAAGAGGAAGGTTTCCGTCATATGAAAGAGAAACACAATGAACAAGTAGCTACAGGAGGAAGACAAGTTACTACAGATGAGGTCAAGATGCAGATTGAAGAATGGTCTGGTCCTGGTGTCAGTCTTGTGTCTGCATCTGGTACAGAGGAGAAGGAGGAGGAGGATAAGAAGAAGTCTTTCCCTTTTTGGAATCAACTTTCTACATTTGGTACATCAGTCTACCCTCATACCAACGAGGATGGTGAACCAAAAACTATTGTTGGATGTCGTGATACTAGGGAGGGGTATTACCTTTTCGAGGGTGAAAGTGCTAATACTCCACCATCACGATATTCTATATTGTTAGATGATGAAGGGAAGAGGGCCAAGGCAGCTTATGAAGCTTTTCATAAGAACCAGAAGAGTAATGGCTTCACAGGGAAAGATATTTATGCTACGTGTTGGGTCGAAAGTGTTGAATTCATTGAGTTTAAGGAACCAACTGTTCAGGTCTCAATTGGAACCACTAGATTATATCTCATTGGTGGTGATTACACTCAAATGAATGATGAAGAGAAGAAGAGAAATCGCCTTCAGCCAGCACGTTTACAAGGAAAAGCAGATGCACAAGGGGTCATCAAACCCCGCATTTTACCAATAAGTTTAGGGGTCGTCCCTCAAAGTTGTGAAGAGCAAATGAGATCTGACGCTTTAGATTGGATAAATTCAAGGCGTCAATTCGAAGGTGATGGATTCGAAAGGTGGGGTACTGCTTTGGTTAATTCACGTGGTGGTCGCCCGTTAGAAATTAATGATATACTTGAAAAGATGGTACAACTGGGGGTGAGTGAGGTTTGTACATATACTTTCATTTGATATGATATGATCAATCATACCCTAATGCACATCAAATCATCTCACTGTATTTAGTTGAGATTAACAAAACAATGGTTAGGTTATATCCAGAAAGACCCTGTAGAAGAGCTTGATGAATTGCGTCGACAGTTAGTCAGTTCACGTCCAGCTGGCGAATCATACGATCCAACCAGTATGGCTCTATACAATGCAGGAGACGACGAAGCTTCTGGTTTACTTGAAGTGAATGGCCACTTTGATAAGGTCCGTAAGTTGGGAAGGAAACTCCCATACTTCCACATCTGCCAACATGCACCTCGAGCTTTACCCCCAAGCCGTCCAGGAAGATCAGCTGATAACATCATACATCAGAACGAAAATGCCTTCTTTGATGCCGAAATTTACAAGGATACATTGCGTGGGCTCCCAGGAGAAGTTGATCCTGTCAATGAGAACCTCTTACAACAAGTTTATCGTCAGTGGAATCCAGTTCTTCGAAATAATGGGTACCCTGGAGGAGTTGATCAATATCTACAAGAATGCGAGGATAGGAAGTACTGCCTTCAAGGATCTGTTGTCACACAAGCTGCTCAGCGCAAGAATATTCCTCATCCTAGTCCAGCTGGCTCAAATTGGGTATCTAAGGCAAATCATATTGACTACTCTGATCATGTCACAAAGCCTGCTGACAACCCTCGAGCATATGTTGGCACATCTTTATCTGTTAGGCTACACGAACATCGCACAAAACCTGATAGGTGTTTGTCGTACGGGCATGGACGTAAGCATGGCAAGCGTGCAACTGTGTGTATCATTGAAGGAAAGTTTGATTTCCTTTTGGAAAGAGTTGGCTTATCCCACCGGTGTCACCCCAGCCTGGCATCATCTATACTTCCTCTTCAAATCCATACTATCGATGAAGCCACCTTCCCTAATAATCCTGGTGTAGTAGGAACAACATTCGTCAGAGTATATGAGAATTATGCAATGCTTCCTTAGGGGGTAACTATTAGCAAGTGTTGCCTGGTGTCTCACTGGCAAGGAGACTTCGCCAGCACCTACACCACTCATTTGGGGGGATCGTAATGACTAATATAGGTAGCTTTTGTGAAATATATTTTCCCATATCAACTTGTTATTAGTTGTTAATTATAGTTTTCAATTGAACAACTCAAATCGTTTATGCCAAGCATCATATATTTCCTCATCTGTTCGGAGATCCTTTTCAATGATGTACTGTGATATATCACAGGTAAATAAAATCTCATCACTTTCACTACCTACACCATCCTTAACTACCATATCAGCACGATGTTTAATTTTGCGTAATCCACCATTAATGACTCCGCGGGGCTTATTCCGCTCGACTCGCCATACAAATCCAATCTGTTCTAATAGTTGTACACGCTTTTGACCGTCCCTTCCATTGAATGAGGAACGTTTACCATCTTGTAATAACTTATATTGACGACGCTGTTGCATAACCCATAAACCTAGTGTTGGATACTTTTGTGGCACATAGGCATGTCCATTTTCTTGTATATATTGTTGTAACTCGTTATATCTAGACTGCCAAATCACCGAGTGTGGAGGTTTCACACGAAGACTCAACTTCTTCTTCTTAGGTTTGGTACGAGGTCTGCCTCTTCTTCTCTTACTGTTTGTACCTGCTTCACCTTCTTCTTTGATATCATTTCTGAGTACTTCTACAGATGATTGCATTGGAGGAGGAGATAGTAATGATGAGGTTGCATTGAACCCAACAGTAATTGCATCTATCTCGGGCTCAACATCGGTGTAGAACAATGGAGGCATATTAATAGTTCGTCGTCGACATCTGCTGCTGACTGGATGATGAATTCGTCGATTAGTTGCTTGGAATGCATTAGATGTGCTCACAGCTGATAAGAGTAGGATTAGGTTGGCACTTCGTGATGTAGTAGATGTCATTTTTATGTAAATTGGGAGATGAAGATGTTATGTAATAATTTATTTTTGAGCTACCGACAAAACTATACAAATTGCAGGCTATGTTGATATCCATATAAACAACGTCCACTAGTAGTGATATTATGAGCATCAATCATGCATTATATTGATGAGTTGGAGGGTCAGAAGAGTTGAAGTGAGTCGACATAACTTGCAGATGGTTTTGTTGTTTGTCGCTGATTCATTTGCGACAATATGAATAAACTCTTTATTTAGCGATCAAACGAAAAAAGCCTTACTTCCGATCTCATGGCTACAACTAATAAGGACGCGGAATTAATGAAGAGATTCGACATGTTCGGTATTATAAAAGAGATAGGAGTAGATGATGAGGGATTATCAGTCTTTTACAATGATCATTTCACATATCCATTATACAAGGATGATGATTTAGTAGTTTATAATGATTTCTTTGGCAAACGCAAGTTGAAATTGACAACATACAATCCCTTCACATTATATAAAGGATATAAAGCAATGAATAAGAGATTGAAGAATAAAAAGTTGGATGGTAATCTAACCGGTGAAGGTATGTGAGGATGTTCTTTTGTTGATTTTCATACATAGATATGTTTCGGCTAAGTGGAGGGTCAGGCTCCCAGGGCTACTAAGAAAAAATCCCATCTGAGTGAAATATTGTCCCCTGAACCTCTACCATATATCAAAATGATCGCCGTGCTCTGGCGATCACGAATATACTGCGTGGTGAACATCGATACGGAGAAATAAATAATTGCAATAGACGACGTCTCGCCGCCATGATGATCACTAAGCAAAACCGCTTCGCAAGAAACGGATTCAGAGTGAAAGTAGGTAAAAAGATACCGTAATAGGGGGATACCATTAGTTTTGTCAATTTTGTTATATGCTAATTGTTAGTTGAACGGATCGATTGCAATTAATTATAAATTACAGCCTTACCACTCTATTGCAATTTACTCGCGAGATCACGCCGATCATTTTGATATGCCCTAGGGGGTATAAAGTCAAAAATTCACTCAGATGGGATTTTTTAGGGAGCCTGACCCTCCACTTAGCCTTTCATGTACTATCCATCATACTCATCATCAATTATCGTTTAAAAAGGTATGGTGCAGGGAGGTGTTATCATCTTTGATAACAAAGGCAATGCAAGATATGCATACGAAGAGGAGACAGGGAAGGAACTAGTTATGGACGACATTATTGCTGCTTTGAAATCTCTTCAATAATAATAGTTGGTATATGTACTGTGTAGTATTCATGAAAGAAGTGATGGAAAAAACAGTGGAGCTTGAATGACAACATGACGAAGATTTGACATGAAACAGCTTGTTGCTTGGCTTCTCTCTTACTGTTTGAAAAAGTGCACTAATGGTTCATTACTTTTATAGATGGATGGTATCAAAACAAATGAAGCACTCTAGGTAAGAGACCATACTCTATTACAGTTTTGTTACAATAATCATTCGGTTTCTTAACAGATCAAGGATTTCATAATCAACATTAACATGTGTTTATTGTTATCTAACTGCTTCTTATCTCTTCAATCATTTCTTTGGATGCTTCACCTCCAGTTTGCCATGCACCCAAAGTCGTATCTGACCACATTCCTGCTGTTGCCTCACCAGCAAATCTGATACTTCCCACCTTTTGCTTCAACTTGTTCGAATCAGTGCTCCAACTGCGACCGACAACCTTAAATGAGTGGAAACAGGAATGGTTAGGTAAAAGACACGCTTCCGATCGCACATTCACAGAATCAACACCTCGCTTACCTTGTAGGAATAAGTTCCAAGTATATTCTCTTCCTTTCCCCAACGTGTGACAACAACTCTATCTGGTTTTCTAATTGTTGGGAAAATAGCTTTCAGATTCTTCATAGCATCATCTAATACCTCCTCATTGGTCTGTTCTTCCATTTCCCATGCCTCGTCACCACCAACCCAACCAACAAGCGTTGGTACTCCTCCCTTGAATTGTGTAGGATTGAAGAACGTCGTCCATCGGCCGCTACTCTCATCATCGGGTGTTATCAACTCGAACCAAGTTTGTTCGTACGGCCATACCAATGCATCATTATTATCCCATTGCATCATAATTTTATTCATTGCCCCAAAGCCCGTCTTATCTATAACTTCCAACTTCCATTCAGGAAGAGTAGGAACAAAGTTGATAGTATTTGCCTTGAGTACTCCTAACGAGACTGTAACCAATACTGTTCTGGCAGCAACTTTCTTGTCTACTCCATCTTGAGTATATGATATGATTGTATTGTCAATATCTTCATAATTAATCTCAGTCACCTTTGCATTCAATCTAACTTTGTCAATGAATGACTCGCCGCAGGTAGCAGCAAGATTCCCAAAGCCAGTGCCAGAGGTACTCATGTATGTCATGTCACACATTGTGTGATGTTGCCATCTATAATATTTAAGATCGAGCTGTGAGATATCGGCCGCATAATCAACCTCGCCTAGATCCAACATTAGATTAAAGTATTGCAGTTCTGTACTGTTTGTCATGTTTGTTTGTTGTATAAACTTTTCAGCAGCACCTAATTGTGAAAACAGACAGTATAAGAAAATTTCGTGCATTACAAACTAAGCGCATATCATATGTACAATACCGAAACAACAACTTACTGCCGACACTCTGTGAATCATCTCTCTGTAACTCCTCTTCTCGAAACTTTAAGTATTCATCCCAAACACTAACACGTAATTCATTCGCTTCTTCATTGCTTAATAAACGTGCACTTTCTCCTTTATTAGATTGCAAATAGAATTGTGCATTCCAGGAATCCAAATATGCATCAAAGTCATTATACTTCTCATCAATCACATCTAAATATCCATTCGATAACATGAAGTCTTCCATTTCATTGTAGGAATATAACCACTCGCCACCGAAATCAAGTGGTACATTTGATATATCGTTGTATGCAGTTGGTGAATTGATTGAATTATCAGAGTTAATGGACTTCACTCTCCCACCAATGTAATCATTCGCCTCTAATACTAGTATATTGGTTATACCCGAATCAAGTAATGTTTGTGCAGCTCTTATACCAGCCCATCCTGCACCAACGATTACTGCATCATACTAATTATTGCCCATTCCCAAAAAGGTA
>Ga0214478_100812_pt1 | contig 17411 bp, 18 predicted proteins | sample M1_20Mar14CPVII9_2_FD_178001 | JGI IMG/M metagenome (GOLD analysis project Ga0214478, IMG submission 178001) | Marine eukaryotic communities from Monterey Bay, California, United States - M1_20Mar14CPVII9sort6BwellD7 | ecosystem: Environmental > Aquatic > Marine > Unclassified | place: USA...
GCAAGGTCATTATCATTTCCACCACCCGTTGGAGCATTTCCCCATTTCCAAGCCCCATCACTTCCTAATTCCATACCATGAACTTTTAATGCCTCAAACACAACTTGTAATAGACACGCTAACTTTCTATCTGGCATTTGTGATAAGTTATACTCAGTGCCTCTACTCAGTTGTATAAATAAAAGAGGAATACCACCCTCATCTAAAGATGACATGGCAGGATATGCATGAAAGAGTTGTGTTAGTGCTGATGCTAGTTCATGAGCCCCTGGAGGTGCTTTTGATTCAACTATTGGAGATGGTGATTTACTTCGACTGTGATGGCGCCTACTGCTTTTCTTATGCCTATCTTTTTTATCCTTCTTCTTTTTATGTTTCTTATCTTTACGGTGCCTCTTCTTTGAGTGCCTTTTCTTATCAGTTGATGATTCACTACTGCTACTATCATCATCGTAATATCTATCTTTTTTGTGACGAGATTTAGATTTGTGTTTGTGACGTCGTCTGTGATAACTATCATCGTCATCGTCCTCTCTACTACCACTTCTACTCCGGCTATGGTGATGTCGGCTGCGTTTCCTGCCCTCATCTCGTCGGTTGTTATGCTTATCCATCTCATTTACCTAATATTGTGTTGCAATAAATCTCTGTAGTAAGATACTAAATAGTTCTTATGATAATAGTTTATGGATTATTTTGAGTCTGATATGATGAACAGCTTTTAGCGTATCGTATGGTCTCAAATTATATCTATTGTAGATACGTTTGCTATAGGTCTTTGCTTATCCTTTAGGATATATTTGAAGCATAGATTTACAATAATTATTTGTTTATTCCTCACTTATATTCACCAATGGCACGTATGAAGTAGCACTACATAGGTACATTACGTACATTGATGATTATCGTCAATCATCTCGTACTTCTTCTCTTCACTTCAGTAAAATATACTTTTTATAAATTATATATTCCGGTATCCTTGAGAAAAGCTCTGTTGGTCTAGAGGTCATGACGCGGCCTTCACACGGCTGAGGTCCCGAGTTCAACTCTCGGATGGAGTATGCAATCTTTTTGCATGCATACCAACTGTTATTTACACTCGCCTCTTCATCTGATCAATGGTATACTTCTCTTATATATGAACTAGTGGTAAACAGCGGCAAAAGATCATGCGAGTTTATAAGACATGATAGCTTTCTAAGAGAGGAGACAAATGTCAATACTCAATACTCTCATCAAAGAGAGGAGACAAATGTCAATACAAATCTCAATTGTTGGTGAAGTTATGTTGCAGTCTAAAGCTAATACAAGCAACATACAAACTACTTTCCAATCATCATCTTATTGATCAAGATACATATAGACTTAGAATACAAAAGATATCGACACTAACAGGATTCGAACCTGCGCGGGCGAAGCCCAGTAGATTTCGAATCTACCTCCTTAACCACTCGGACATAGTGTCTCAGAGTAGAAGAGTGCCCTCTGATGGCTTATGATCTATCTAGAAAGGTTGGGGGTTCAAGAGAGTCACTGGGCAAGTACGGGTTCGATTCTAACCCGTCAAACAAAAGAATGATGGAGATACAACTCAATGAAAGAGGGTGAAGATTGTGAGCTATGAGTTGGGTTAGCATAGAGATTAATGTTGATAACCGTACTAATTACCGAACACATAATAAGATACATTACTGTGTGTTGTAGATATCCAAAAAGAAACTAATAATAATATTATGTATCTCTATTCTAACCTCTCTACTGAATGATGTTGCCATCCTCATCAATAACTCCCTCACGACGCAACATTGCCATGAACTCATTCAAAGAGACCACATCATGAGTAATACTTGAGTGACAAGCTTTGCAAAGTAGAACCGTCTCACGAAACTCCCTCACTTTTGTCTGGATGCTAAAGCCCAACATATTAGCAGGCTCGTATCGCTTCAATAGCTCATTGATATGATGTAGATCGAAACCTTGGAAGTACTTGACTGGTAGATTACGAATCGGAAGGCCACAGCATGCACACTTTCCAGCCTTGCGTTTCAAAGTATCATCAAACGTCTTCTTCAAAAGCTTAGTCCTCTCAGTTCGTGGGGCACTTTCATAGTCAGGCTCTGTCCAAATTGAGTTGTCTTCCAACTTCATACCACCAGATGATGCCTCGTATGTCTTCTTAGCTTGCTCGTACGTGTATTCGTCGGTCCCTTTCTTGATCATCTCCTCAATAGTCGCTGTGATAGCGCTTCCGTCAGTCATTTCATCCAACTCTCCCTCACCGCCACTGATAACCTTGGATAAAGGAACAATCTCCTCAATCTCGGGGTACTCCTTCTCACACTTGTCAGCAGTGTTGGGATGCTTAATGTTGGCACAATCCTTATTAGCACGACGGTCGTGGCAAAGGAAGCAAGTGATTGCCGAGTAGATCAGTTCACGTAGAATCTTCAAGAGAGTGAAACTCATCATGGCCGACACATTGCGAATCTTGGTACACTCGTCATCATTCAATGATCGACAAACATTATCAAAGATGTGATCCTGATCACAACCACGGTATGCCTCCTCCAATCCAGTAGAGATCATCAAGGCAAGTTCCATATCACAGTCGGCACAATACTTTTGAAGGATACGAACAACCTTCACCACAACAGTCTTCATAAACTCTCCCTTGGCGGAGTGAGATGTGTGAGACTTCTTACGACCCTTGAGATAGTGATTGTACTTCTTCTGCAAATCAGGCCAAATCTCCTTGAGGTCAACATAAGCTTCATTTAAATCGTCAATGAAATAGTATAATAACCTTTCTAACAATGTTAAGACCTACCCTGAAATTTACTCTTCAATTCAGTTGTAGCTCGCTCCGCCAGTACCATATGCAAGGCATTTTTATCAACTCGACGGCCATGTATTCGTCTTTGATCATGATCGTCTACTCTCCAGTTGTAATGCGTTGACAAAGCAACATTGGCTTGCTTTATCACATACTCAGGAGACTTGAATCATAATCATAACTACTACTTTGTTGGTCGAGACACACTGTAGAAATGAACAGGACATCCTTCACCTCTACCTTTTGTCCAAGACATCTGTAGGTACTCCTGCCAAGGCTTTCTTCCTAATATAGCTTGTCTATTTTCATCAGTATCATCACTCTCCTCCTTCAATGGTAATTCTCGTATTGTGGCAACTATTTGCAGATTCTCTCCTTCTCTTTCAATCTTATCAACAAGTCTTTCTAGCATCTCTTCTGAAAAGCATAATGAAGCAATGTACATATGTGTAGCTTTGGATATGTCAAGCTCGAAGAGATCACCCTCGATTAATTCAACCATAGGTATTATTATGTCATCGTTGTTATTTATACCCCAGCTCTTCTCGGCCATCTTTCGAATTCTTTTTGCATTTCCACTCTTTACGAGATTGTCCCATGTTTGTATTGCAATATTGGAACGAGACGGAGATAATTCGATACCGACAGATCTAATTACTGATGGCAGCTCCAGATGGGATTGCATAACAAGCCTTCCGCCTCCACTACCTAAATCGAAAAACTGATAGTTTTGTTTATAATTTGTAGTATCTTGTCTTATCAAGCCCATATAATCAAACAGCTGTCGAGATCCTAGTGATGTAATTTCTCCATAAGTCGAAGGTTCTGGTGCTGCGTCTTTATCACTTTTGTATAAAATGTCATTATCTGTTGGAAGTCCTGTTTGGCAATTAACATACTTTGTTTCTTCTTCTGATATTGCAAACAATGGTTTATCGCCAGCAGCTGAACAGTCTCCTGATAATACTGAATCTGATGTTTATGATATAAATATATGAAGGAAATCATTTTGAGATAAAATAAGACACTTCACAATAACAGGAGGACAATGATGTCGGATACATACCAACTTCATTTCTTAGATCAAATTCCATTGCATTCCGTGGAGGTGGGGCCAACATCGGTCTTGAGGAGAGGAGAGAGAGCATAAAGTATGTTAGCCATCGACATATAGCGAATACATAATATGGTATCACAAACTAAGAAATGATGTGTGTTAAAGAACTCAAAAGGATAAGATCTACTTACACTATTGGACCTAGTACCTCAGGAGGCACAGACAATACTGCCGCTGCTACTCGAAGGGCCAGGTTCATGATGATAACGGGTTCTATTAATCGATTCTAGAGGGTGATGTGATTTGTTACTGAAGTAGATAAGTAACTCACATTCGTAATTTTTTTGACTCTCATGGTCGGTGACCGTATCCAAATTGCCACTACTGCCATACTTTTATTGTGCTCAGCATGATAATGATATCGTACATAAGGAGAATAATTTCGCTTGGTGCTACTTTGCACATCTGTAAAAGGAAAGTGGAGGATATTTAGTTAGATATCAAGTTACGACTTGGTTATCCACCTCTGGAAGCGTGTATGTAGGTGACGATGATATAATGTTGATGATTTGATATGACATACAACAATACTGATGAAGACCTGATCAATACGAATGAAGGAAGTAGTAATAGTAATACTAATAATAATGAAGAAGGAGATGAAGAGTTTATTAATGAAACTGAAATACAAGAACAAATACAAACAGAGCGGATAAGACGACGGAATCAAATTATAGTATTTCTCATCCTAACTGCGATTATTACATTTGTCATAATCGATTCACTTACAACGAAGTATGTATCAAGTGCATTCACATCCCTTTACACTTGGATAGATTGTAATCCTACTGCTGGAGCATTCGTTTTAACTTTTGTTGTGGCCGTTAGTACTCTACTCTTCATACCGGGAGCATTGCTTACAATTGGATGTGGTTTAGTTTATGGCATGATAGTTGGATTGGGGAGAGCTGTTGTCATCGGTACAGCAGTTGTATTCGTAGGCGCAAGTATCGGAAGTATATTAAGCTTCATCTTGGGTAGATATTTGCTCAGAGATTGTGTTAGTAAATGGCTCGATAGATACTCATTGTTCAAAGCAGTTGATAAGACTATGGAAAAGAAGGGCTTCAGAATCTTTTGCCTATTAAGACTCTCTCCAATTATCCCATATAATGCTTTGAATTACATCGCAGGAGCCACAGCAGTATCTTTTCGTGATTATACTTTAGCATTGATTGGTCTATTACCAGGTGAGTGAAGTTTGAATTAGTAGTTTATGGTCCGTGCACATATAACTCATAAGTATTGTCTCTTCCCGCAGGCACTGCATTATTTGTATTTGTTGGTTGCAGTGCAGGTTCATCTATGGACATGGGCGATGGCAGTAATGATGTCGAAAGAGGAGCTAGAATTGCTTCAATTGGTAAGTGACTCCAAAGTTCACACACCTCAGTTCTACATGTTGACTATTACTGATACATTGTCTCTTATGAAAGTGGTAGGAGTAGTTGTAGGCGTGCTCGGCATAGTTGTGATATCATGTTATGCAAAAAGAGAACTGAATTCAATCATTTCTGAACAAGATGAGCAAGACAACAATAATGATGGCGAACAGGTAGAGTTAGGGCAACAACAGGAAGTAATAAATTGTGATATTGAAAGAATAGATTCGACAGAGATAATATCTGACGAGAGAGATACAGAGCATAAGATAGGAACTTAAGCTAATAGTATTTATTTATCTACGATATGAAGGCTATGTCGAGTGAGAGTTGACTTAGTTCATTCCACGTGTTATGATCTTGCTGGTGGTGGTCCCTATTCGCGCGGTTTTATTGCGAATTGCGGCATACATTGCCATTGATCAAGAGAAGATAGCTCTGTAAGTCTAGATTAGTCGGTTAATAGTTATTACGGTGCTAGAGGTATTTGATCGTTGTTTTGGTATATCATGTGTGGTATTGGTTTACTTTGTCATAACAACAAACCATGTGAAGATAATAATCATGTTGCCATTTTAGAGTTGAATAGACAACTATCACAAAGTTTATCAAATAGGGGACCAGATGTACCGTGTAAACAATATCATGTACAAAATTATCAAGAATATAATATAACCCTCCATGCTAGTGTACTGCATATGCGAGGCCATCAACCTTTGGCACAACCAGTATTGTTTTCCGCATTTTCCTCTGATGATGATCAAAAGAGTGCTCTTTGTTGGAATGGTGAATGCTACACATATACAGAGGAAGAAACAAATGAATGCAGTATGAACAACAATCTAATATATGCAAACATGGTCGAGCTAGTATCAATAGAAGAACAACAATCGGATACCATTTTAATATCAAACATATTGCAAAATGCCATCACTCAATCTCAGGTTGATAATAATGATGAACATGATGCTATTACAAAGGCCATCAGTAGAATACATGGTGAATTTGCCTTCATATTATATGTTCCAAATTCAAGATCAATTTACTATGGTAGAGACTGTTTGGGAAGACGGTCTTTGCTCATCAATAAGTCTATTGCAATCAATGGTATTACGGCTATATCATCAGTAACAATTGATATGAAGAATAATACATGGGAAGAAATATCACCAGGAATTGTGTATAGATTGGATTTGTGCACAAATGAACAGACATCTATACCTATATCCAGAATTATAAATATGAATATTCAGAGACTAGTATCGGATATGTCAATAAAGGATAAGATCGAATCCAAAGATCAATAAGCACTAGATGTGCAACGAGGTGTTTATGGGATCCAAAATAGAAGATAGGGTTGCAGCATGTCTCAGTCCAGTTCCTCCTAGAAAAATGAATTTTCTTGAGGTCGAAAACTTTCTCAACAATTCTTTTTGTTAGTGATAAGCAGAGCCACTCCCACCCTTGATTAGGTCTTTGGTCAAAGACTTGACAAATAACAAGTTTCACTTTGCAATAAGGGCATCATTGAATGCAGCTAGTCATGACGATTTCGTAGTGGTGCTATTTGTGTCTATCGACGCTCTAGAAGCAACAAAATCAATCAAAACATAATTTCCTCAAGATTTGTAAAGGAACTGGACTGAGACATGCTGCAAGCCTACATAATTTTGGATCCCATAAACACCTCGTTGCACATCTAGTGCTTATTGATCTTTGATCGAATCATTAGATGCAGCTGCAAACAATCTGCTACAACTTTTGGACAAGTCTGTGCAACGACGAGTAATGCATGCACCAACTTCGAAATCAAAATCTACGACTGATGCATCAGTGGCTGTACTGTTTTCAGGGGGTATCGACTCTGTTGTTCTGGCTGCATTATGTCATCGACATGTGCCTCATAATCAACCTATTGATTTAATCAATGTATCATTCTATAATGATAAAACAAATGGTGGAAACAACAATATACCTAATTCTCCTGATCGATTAGCTGCCATTCTCTCCTATGATGAGATGCTACTTCGATTTCCAGAAAGGAATTGGAGATTCATTGCTGTGGATGTTCCATATCAAGAAGTACTGGATCATGAAAAACACATTCGACAACTCATCTCTCCCTTGGAATCGACAATGGACTTTAATATATCAACTGCATTTTGGTTTGCTGCTCGTGGTAAAGGAAGACTATTAAATATGGATGAAGTAGAGAATGTTAGAAGAGGTTTGAATGAAAAGAAGGAAGACACTTCGTCACAAGAACCGCTTCTGCGATTTGCAAATGGTGACCAATCTATAAACAACAAGAAGGAGATATCAAAACAAACTTGTATACGACCTGGCTGTACACGTCTTGCTCCTGTATCGGGCTGTCTATTCCATGCATGCAAGTTTTGTTGCAAAAAGTATCAAGGACCCATTAGCTCGTATCTTGGAAGAAATGCAATGATATGCCCAATTCATAATGGTAACAACAAACATGTAAAAGAGAAGAAGAAGAAAAGAGAAAAGGTATCAACTCCTTCTGCTTTAGGCTCAGGTAAAATAACAACATCTCAGACAAAGATACTATTGAGTGGCGTTGGGGCAGATGAACAAATGGCAGGTTATGGTAGGCATAGAACAACTTATCAATGCAACGGGTACGATGCATTACAAGAAGAGCTTCAAATGGAAGTTGGTCGTCTATGGATACGAAATCTCGGTAGAGATGATCGATGTCTTTCTGATCATGGAAAGGAAGCGCGATTCCCATACTTGGATGAAGATCTTGTTGCTTTCCTTGAAGCAATATCCGTTGATCAAAAGTGCAATTTAGATCTACCACCGGGTGAGGGAGATAAGTTGATCCTTAGAAAGGTTGCTAGAATGATTGGTGTAGAGGTGAGTGTATATTCTGTACAATATTGATATATTTCATGTCTTATGTCTTGCTAATATTCACTAACTCTTCAACCTTGTATTGAAGGAGTGCTCAACCCTTGTGAAAAGAGCCGTGCAGTTCGGTAGTCGAATTGCAAAAGTGTCAGATAAGAATCGATTTGGTTCTTGTCGCAAAGCTTCTGGGCAAAGAGCTATTCAAGAGGCAAAATGAAGATATGAATATCATTTATTGTCGATTGGTATATGCCACACTGTTGGCACTCGCTTGCCAGAGACTGTTATTATGAAGTGAGTTATTTTGTTCTGTCTCTGGCCACAGAATATCTGCTCTCAATAAAAATGGCTGTGCTTACAGTGTGTCTCATGCTATCATCACACACACCCAAAATAAGTACCATATCATTAAAAAATCGACCGTTATCGACACCTCAAGCTTAAAAGATAAGACAATATCTACAACATACAGAATATCAACATTGAAAAGACTCATACTCTACTGTTCAAATAAAACTTTCACTATACATGTTACATTATATTATATCCAACCACTAAAGGTCACCGCCAAACTATCGCAAACAACCACTACAAAAGCTGGGATATGATGATACTACAATTTTTATCGCCGCAAAAACAACACTCACGCCCCAACAGCCGTGGAAGGAGCTGCGGAAGTAGATTGCTTAGTCGAGCCATTGCCTCCCGGCTTCCCCCCACTTGCCATGAACGAGTGGTCCTGTAGGAAGAAACAAGAGATATTAGACACATGACACATGTTAATAACACACACTTGAAAGAAACTCAGGACCTACCTGCTCGAAACACAAACAAAGAAATAGCATCGAGAAACCCAAAAACAAACCAACAAAGCCAGCAAGTGAGAATACCACGAGGAAGTTCAAGCCACCCTTGCTGTAATCACTAGCATACTTGGCAAGGAGATCAATCTCATCAGTAGTTGAGTGGATTGTAGATTCCTCATACCAATATTGTGGTACAATCTTGCCACCTACAACATTGGGTGTTAACAAGTTTGCTGCAGAGCAGGGGTAAGTGAAGGTGTTCCTATTGAGTGTTGTGAGATCGTTCTTGTCGGCAGATGCCAATGCACCAAATGTTGTTGTTCCTGTGGTGGCATAGCATGAATTGCCACCCTTGGAGTTGACAGGCACCTTGCATTTGTCGTTGGTAGCTGGGTCGCATTCCCAAATGGAGTAACTTGTACCAAATCTCATCCTCTGGCGAGCACCCAATCCGGTAGCAAGCTCAATGTCAATATGAGATTGAAGATCCTTGCTCTGTGAATCAACATAGGCCTTGTCCACGAGTTGGTAGTTTGTGGCAGTGGGAGAAAAGGCACCAGGAGCAGAAGATGTTGATGGACGGTAAATCTTAATACCATTACCATCAGATGTATCGGCGTAGGTGTTATCTTGTTGGGTGTACAAGGCTTCGTCGCCATTGACAAAGAGTGGCTCGTGAATATACTCGGGACGGCCCGTCATCGCTGGACCACTCATGTGACCAACAGGTTGTAATCCACTGAATGGCAAGCCGGAACCATTATCCTCGAGCTCATCGAAAGCAAATGCCGTCACGTTGGGAATCATACGAGCACTAACGATGCATGTGTCAGTTCCACAAACCTTGTTGTATTTGAAGTTCTCGCGAAAACCTTCAAAGACAAAGTCGATTGACTTCTTTGCACTAGGAACATACACGGGATACGCCTTCTCGGGAATGCCGTCAGAGATTTGACTTGTTCCAACCTTGACATAGAGTCCCTTGGGTGTGAAGTACTTGCCAGAACTACCAGTGACGGGGGATGAGTATTCAGTCGATGCAGTGTTGGTTACATCATCTTGGCGAAGACGATCATTGCCCGTGCTGTAGTAGCTAATGTGTTGAGTACTTCCATCGAAGGATTCGTAGTATCCAAACTTTTCATGCTCGTCAATCTCAGTTCCTTCGGCTGGGCACATGAATTCAGATGAGGTGGTTGACTGCTCGTTGTCAATCCAGCTCTGTAATGCGGCACCAAGATCGATTGCGTTGGCAATAGACGTGTCGAGTCCAGCATAGTTGGGATCGACAACTCCAGCAACCTCAAAGAGACATCCTTCACCCATGAGATCATCACCGCCGTGCTGTCCTGCAGCCAGGCAACATCCTTGACTTGACCACTCATCACTTCCGTTGGCACAGACACATTCTTCGTATCCAGGTGCGTTAGCATCGAGTTGAAGAGCAGCGTTGACGGCAGTGCACTTGGCAACAGTTTCAAAGGTGGAGGTGTATGGCTTACACTCAATGCTACCAAGCTTGATCTTGTCAGCATCACTCGTTTCTTGACGTTCGGGGGCATTGCCTGAGCACTCGCCTTCGAGACATGTAGCAAAGCAGACAGAACCAACCTTACTCGTGTAGTCGGCAATGTTTCCAAGCTTGAAGGAAAGGTCGGCATCTACTTGTCCGGTGAGCATACGCTTGGCAAATTCAGTCGAGCTGAGTGGAGATGAGAATGACTTCTTCGCCTGATCCATTTGAGCGCGGAATGCCACCATGCCAAGATAGGCTGAGGGGTAACCAAACATCAAATCGTTAATGGTATGGCTTTGGATCAATGCGGTGTGGATTTCAGTCTGTCCAAAGGTAGTGGCAGAGAAGTTGTCGCCCGATCCATCATACTTTAACTCTCCCGCGGACTTGATGGCAACGCCTCCATCTTGTGATGCCAAGAGACTCAACTTTGAGAGAAGAGGACCCTCGTCATCAAAATAGGTGTTACAGTTTGTGTATGCTGGTGGCACGCCAGTATTGCGTGAAGTGGCCAGAGTGTAGTCATCATCCTTCATACAGCATGCACAATTGGGAGATGCCGTGTCACCAAGCTGGTTGTCAGTACATTGAAGCTTACCGGCAACACCAATGTTGGCAATTTGCTCCGAAGAGCAGGACATTGAGAGAATCATGTTCACTTCGTCATTCATTGCACCGAGGAATGATAAGTAGTTGGGGGAAAGGTTTGTGACAGTGTCGTCCATGGATAGATGAGTCGCCAGCTCACGTTTGGACGTGGGGAGTGTTACCTTGGTACCAGTGGCAAGGCTAAGATCGGCAGTGCGTTGCAAGTTGGACGTGGCTGTTACGTCCTTGTCGAGAGTGAGGTATGCATTGGCAGTGCTATACTCGAGAGTTCCCTTTGAATCAGGAGTAGTGGCATCCGTTAATAAACTTGCACCTTGAGAAACATCGTATGCAATTGAGTACTTCCTAAGATTGTACGGTCCTTGCTCGACGACATTGGCATCACTACCACCTAAATATTCCTTGGGATTGTCAATGCTGTAGAAGTTGTACTTCAAATCAGTCGTTGCCTTGTCTTCCAAGTTAACAGACGTTAGTTTTTGCAATGTCTTGCTATCACTTGTGCAAGTCTAAGAAAGAAAAGAAAGGAGATTGACAAAAAGGAAAGAGAGAAGATGAGATTTGTGTAAAAGAAGACATGACCAGGCAAGAGAAGCAGCAAAGTCAATTCTTACATTGTAGATTGATCCACGGCCTCCTCCAATAGTTTCAATTTGCAATTGTTTTCCATCGTTAACGACACTGTTTGTAAATGTTCGTTCAACTGCGACGTAACATCCTGCGAGAACGATGAGACCACCGCCTCTAATAACATTACTATTCACCATTCTTCTGAATGCTTGCAATTAATGCTTTGCAAATGATTAAACTCAAGGAGAATGTTGAATGAAAAGGGAAAAAAGAGAGAGAAAGAGGAAAAGAAAAGAGAAGAAACGTTGCAAATTTTTAAAAAAGTTGTGGGACTCAGCAAGTCGGTATGCTACACTTCCCGTTTTTTTTATGGTCTTCTCTTGGTTTGCAATGAGTGACATCAATTCATATGCAAGTCGAGCTTTTCATAATCTATAATCCACTCAACTACTGATGAGATTGATCTTCTTGCTAAGTATGCTAGTGATTATAGCAAGGCCGGCGTGATGAACTTCCTCGTGGTATTCTCACTTGCCGGCTTTGTTAGCCTCTTCTTAGGTTTCTCGATGCTCTTCTTGTGCTTGTGTTTCGAGCAGGTGAGTCTCTTGCTTGTTTGCATTTGTCCGGGGTTGTGTATCTAACAAAATCATATGTTTTTGTGCATCTTAGGATCATTCCTTCATGGCAAGTGGGAAACCAACAGCGGAGACTCGACAACTAAGACATCGACCGCAGCTCCTTCCACTGATTAGCTTCTTTTGTGGTGATAAATATATAGTAGTATCCTCATATCCCAGCTTCTGTCATGGATAGTGGTGGCGGCGAGCTACTATTAGTGGGTGGATATAATATAATGCAACATGTATAGTAAATGAGTCTAGGTATAAGTAAACTAACCTACTCATAACTTATAGCTTAATTGTAGACTTTACTTGACTTGGCATCCACGACGCGCGACACTAGCTTTGTATATAAAAGGATACATTTCGAGCTTGACATTCCTCCCCATATAAATACACTTAAGCCTCCTTCTTCTTTGGTGAGGGAAGAGATGAAACGAGGACATAGAAAATGACACATGCAATATGTCCAGCAAAGTAGTAGTTCTTCCAATTGACTAGCGCCCAGTCAAATGCAAGTAGTTGGAATGGCTGAATCATATACTGAACAATCAATGATGTGACCACCCTAGTAACGATTGCATATGGACCCCATTTGCTGCCGTTGTCAAATCGTGGAGATAACTTCTTCCTTCCAAGCCTTTCACAGAATGAAATCAATGGCACAGACATGAAAAACATGTAGTATCCGGGGTAGAAACCATGCCAGAATGCAGACATACCATAGGTTGCAAAGAGAGAGCCACCGGTACGAATGTAAACATACTTTGCTAACCAATTTGCTGTCTTCTTATTCCAAGCAGCACTTAAAGTTTTGAGGTTTGGTGCAGTCTCAAACTGGATGACATCAATATTGTTGGAAACTTCCCATCCCTTTGGCTTGCCATTGTCATCGAAACCTTCAAACCCAGCATACCAAATGTTATTCGCTCCCTCGGCATTCATCCATGCAAAGTAGTATTTGAATCTAATGAAGAAGAGTGCTAACCATGAATATCCATAACGAACATATGCGGGCTTAGCCAACATCTCCGCTGTGATTAGGATTGGATCGGCATTTTGAGGATCGGCAGGATCCAACAGTGGGTACATTCCGCTACCAACGACAAAGATACCCAGGCACAAGAGACTTCCTAGTAAAGGACGGAGTGTAGGCCAAATCTGACTAGGGATCTTACCCTTTGGCTTACCCGACTTGTCATACAATAATGATCCATCACATGCATTTTCATAAAACTTGTACTCATATGCTGGACCAGCAAGGACGGTGGCAAAGCAAAAGGTATATCCAAGATATTCAATAATGCCAGGTAGCGATCGTACACTAACATCAGCACATTTCTTGGCAGCCCTATCCTCCTTTCCTTTGTTGAGTAATTCTCCGTCATAAAGATTATATGCTAGAGAGTATAACTTCATAGTTAGGACCATTTGTGGACCCGTGAAGTCCATATCCCATCCAAGATAGTTAATGTATTGACGATGTAAATGTCCAGCAGTAATGTACAACATCATAAATACTGGCACTACCGTCTTGGCTGTTTTAGCAGGTAAAACTAAGAAGATGATATAAACGGCCATGGAACTGATTAATTGATGAATCCATTGAATTCCAATAGTAAATTGAAGTAAGAATGCACCAAGGATGAAGGAGAATAGATGTTTAATTTTCCCATTGGGCAATGCAAGCATAATCATTCCAAGTGGGTAGCAGATTAGCATACCAAGTAGGTATTCAAGTGTTTCGACATCTTGACCAGTAGTTTGGGAAAGAGATTCGACTGTTTCCTTTACAAATCCGGGTACTGTCGTATGATATGATATGTATAGAGATATACATAGAAGAGGAGGAGACAAATTAGTGTTGTGTGCATATCATATGTTCAATCAATAGTAAAACAGTAAAATAATACCATTGCAAACGATATTTTGCAGAGTGGTAGAATGCAAATCAACCACATATTATGCGATGTATTGCAACTGATACTACTAGCTAACACAATATTAGTTGATGGTAAACTCACCAAGTATGACAGTCGGAGCACAGTACTTTTCAAAGGAATAAGCGAAATCAATCAACTTCTGAATGCCCTCTTGGGCAGCTACAGGAAGGACGCGCTCCATGGTTCTCTGTTATGATGCCGTCTCTCTTTTGTTATTTGCAAGCCACTGCTATTAAGAGCTACCTATTTAGGTGACACGCTGACGTACAAATGAATAAATGAAACATTTTTTTGAATCTACCCATATGAAATATTACAAGTGGAGTCATCTGCAATGATGATCAATATAGTGTGAGTTGGACATCTAGACCTCTGCTGGGGTGGGGACTCAAGCCGCCATGGGGCTTTGGCATGGTGGGTCGATGATAGGTACAGCATTATACTAGGTATCAGGGTTATAAGTGAAAAGGCATAAGCTAACAATTTCATTTAGAAAGATAAGGTACAAGTACTTCTTCTTATTTTCTCTGAGTATTTGTGTACACAGTAACATATCTATATTATATTGCAAACCAACTTCATTTACCTCCATTTACCCCTCACAGACTTGGTAAACTTTTCATCGGCGTCACCCAATAAGTTCAATAACAAGGAATCGGCATTCAAGTAAATCTTATTGCCCGATCCTGCTACAATATCTGCAATATCCTTGGCAGCATCGATTCTACGCAACTTCATAAATCCTGGATTTCTCTTTACAGCAGTACCAATCAATTCAGCACTCTCAGCTTCTCCTCTTGCCTTGGTAATGATAGTCTTCTTCTCCTGTAGTGCACCAAGAACAATATACTTGGCACGTTCGGCATCCTGCTGTGCCACCTGCTTAGCCTCAACGGCCTTGGCATACTCTGGACTGAATGCTAAATGTGTAATCGCCACATCCTCCAACAATACATGAAATCCCTTACACCTAGCCGATAATTCCAATGAAATAGCAGCACTAACCGCCTCTCGCTTTGTTAATAATTCACTAGCATTATACCGAGCAACAACTGCCTTGGCACATTCATTCATTAAACTGGGTAAGATACGCTCATCATAATTCTTACCAAGATGACGGTATATCCAAACTAAATGGTTGGTATCTGGTTTATGCAATACACGAACGCCAATAGTAACCATTTGTAAATCTTTAGACCCAGTTAATGTTTGTAAGTTCACTGGTCGTGTACGGATGTCATAAATAACCGGTCGTTCAAACCAGGGAATGTTAAAGTTTAATCCCTCATTGTAAATTGTATCCTTCATACCTAAGAGACGATTGAATACAACAGCTCGATGACCTCCCTCGACTGTAAAGATGGAGTTGTAGGCACCGTATCCTAATCCACCAGCAACCATTAATGATCCCGCTGCGGCTGATGCAGCCTTTGCAGCTCCGGCACCACGTCCTGGACCTTTTCCTCCACCAGCTCCACCAGCACCTCCTTTTGGTATGTTTTGTGCCATTTTTTGGAATGCATCCTTAAATTTCTGAGCCATTATTGAAAATAATTATTAGTTTTGTTAAGTGGTTTAGTAGTTATTATGTTTGGATGATAAAGATATGCGATATTGTTGAATAGTAATAGATATACTGTATAGTGATTATTATATCCAATAGATGAGTTGCTTTATAGTGTGTAGAATGTTGTGATGATGGCGAGGCAATTGGCAATCAGCAGGACTGTAAAAAGATTTTAATTTTGTGGGCAAGCTAGGATACCGGCCCTCAAACTACATATCTAATTCACCTCATCGATATCGACTCGACCAAACCATACTAAGCCTTACGTTTCTCAACCTATTAATACCAATAGAAGTTAATAATAATGCCCCTAGCAATATCGGCGTCTTCCAAGCAAACTCATTATGATATCCTAAAGATAAAACAATCAGCAACTCAAGAAGAAATAAAATTTGCTTATCGTTCATTAATAATAAACTGCCATCCAGATAAGCAAATAGCTAATAATACCGATAAAGAAGAAGAGAATAACACTTGTGAAGATGTCATAATCTCAATGGGTCTCTCTGCTATCGATATCGATGAGGATACCACTGAGGATACCAATGACAATGGTCAAATTGATACTCTATCAAATAAGAACAAGCAAACAATCATTTCATCATCAAAGACAGAAAGCATATCAAATACAATAGAAGAAAAGGAACAAGAAGAAACTAGATTATCGTTTCACAACATACAAGCTGCATACAATTGTTTACGAGATCCTATGAAACGCCGACAATATGATGAACATATAAGTAGGAATGACGAGCGTACTGAATGGAAGTTGAAAGGTGCCATAGAAGTGAATTTGTCGGAGATGGAATGCGATTGGTGTTGTGTAGTAGATGAAAATGATGGTAATGACTCGGATAATACAGATGATGAAAGTAATGGAGGAGGAAGTGTTACACATGATATCAATGATGATAATTTGCAGAAAGTCTTCTTCCATCCATGTAGATGTGGTGATACCTTTCAAATAGTCAAAGAAGAATTGCTAGAATCGATTGATGACACAAAATACAGTGAAGATATTGTGTTGCTCACCAACCGTGTGTGGCAATGTGATAGTTGTTGCTTGACAATTCGAATACATGTCGATGACATAAATATAATATGATAAACAACAATGAAGAATATCCTGTTTACATATATTTGCAATAAAAAAAAATGTCTTTTCAAGGTTTGAAATCAGTGCGTCTTAATAGAGAATATCAATACCGACATCACTTCTTTTTTGTAAGTAGTTCTGCCAAATAATTTCCCTCTCCTTGTTGTTTTGTCAACAGACCAAGCCCCCAATTAAATATCTTTCTATTGTTACACGTGCCCTCTCTTCTTTTTAAAGTACAACTCCTACCCCGGGAATCTCTTTATATTCCCTATTCAATATTGAAGTAAATTCCGGCCATGCCTTTGCCGAAAACACTTCCTCATTCGTTAGCGTCTTTCCCGTCTTTTCTGGAATACCATCTTTATCTAATACCAATTCCCCTAGTAACGGTGTCTTTCCATCTAATTCATTCCCTCCCGCATCACGAAGTAATGCATCCAAATTATTACTTGGCAATAGAAAGTGTTTA
>Ga0214478_100813_pt1 | contig 17395 bp, 8 predicted proteins | sample M1_20Mar14CPVII9_2_FD_178001 | JGI IMG/M metagenome (GOLD analysis project Ga0214478, IMG submission 178001) | Marine eukaryotic communities from Monterey Bay, California, United States - M1_20Mar14CPVII9sort6BwellD7 | ecosystem: Environmental > Aquatic > Marine > Unclassified | place: USA...
GTGCTCATTACAACTTCAATATAGTTTAACGATTAATCATGGATGGAGTCAAAAGAGGATATATAAGATTGAGAAGTGGTTGCATATAGTACCGATATTGTTTGGTCTGTCTACGGCCATTGCTGCATTAGTTTTGAAACAATATAATGCTGCAAATTGGGATTGTTGGATGTAAGCTCGTTTGTCGTTTTTAGTGTGATTTGCATATGTTGTGCATACTTTGCAAAATAAATCTCAATTTCTTGCTGTAAAATGATCATTATTCAGAGCTCCTAGTCCTGCTGATTGTACATCGAGTTATGAAGTGAACAAGGGTGATACTAATCTTTCTGAAACGAATTGTGAAAGAGGTAACAATGCAGACTTCTACAGGTGGGCATTTTTTTACGGGCCCCTTTGGTTTAGTATTATATTCTGCATCATTATAATGATATTAGTATATAGAAAGATACAGAAGACAGAGTCAAAGATGAAGAGTTATGCCTTTATTAGAGAATCAATGATGAGAGTTAGTGCCATAATGAAGAGAGAAGGTGATGAGGAAAACGATGAAAGCAAACCAGGTATATTGAGTCGATGCTTTGGAAGAAAGCCTGCCACCGCAACAAAGAGTCAAAAGATGACACAACGTTCAGGGTCTGAAGAGGTGAAACGACAAAGCTTTCGATATAGTACTGCATACTTTGTAGTATGGACATTCCCCACTATCGCTAGAATTATACAACTTAGTGGAAAAGAACTCCATCCAATAATGATTGTACTGGCCGGCACCTTCATTGGATCACAAGGCTTGTGGAATGCAATGATTTATTTCCGGCCGAGATACATCAAATGTCATAAATATAATAAACCGTACAGAAAAGTATGGGCACTGATCCAATCAACATTGTTCTTTTGCTGTTATGACGAGGATTACACGAAAGATAAACTCGATGATGTAGCGGATAGTTCGAATAATAAGACTCAAGACGCCGAAGCTGTGTCAGATGAAGTTAGATGTGCAAGTGATACTATCGAGAAGGAGGATACATATAATGAAAACACAACAACAACTATCAAATTTGCAGATACATATGAAGAGGAAGAAAAACAAGAAGAGATATAGATACGATTCTTCTATGCTCCATACTCTACAATACTTTACACATGTATAAAACATGATTGGATGGATGAAATAGATATAGTCATGAGGCTGTTGTAGTAAACATGAAATATACCCATACTCAACTCAGCTTCCCACATACGCAAATAACATGAATGAACAGAAATAACATCAGAGTTGTACAACAGCAGGGTGGTCAACAACACCGCTCATAGTAGTAGCAATCAATATCATTTGTCATGTCTGTTATTGATGGAGCTGCCCAATGGCCGAATGTCGATTTGGTATATACTGGGCTAGTTTGCCAAGAGGGATCAAAGAATATTTTGAAAAGAATGCTGATTCAGAAGCCATCCCTTTTATAATTTGTTTTATTGAGTACTTTTTGGAACAAGATTATGATTGGGATTTGTTGAGAGCATTAAAGGCCACATACACACTTGCTGCGGACTTTTTGCTAAAAGGGAAAGATGGACAGGCATTTCTCATATTATTCTGTAGCGCTCTTTTGAGGGAATTTCTATCTCGTGGATACATGGCTGTCCGTGATTTGATCAGTGGTATGTGGAAATATAAAGATGATAATTTGCGTATTATGGGTGAAAATGCGGACATGATAGAGATAAGTGGAGATCTCTTCTTTTCCGAGTTCAACTATCTTCGCCATGCAGCGGAATACACTCGATCTAGGTTGTCAATGATTGTTCATTTCTATGACCGACTTCAGTCTTCTGATATAGATACACGGCATTTGCATCAACTCAGGGAAAGAGAGAAGAAGGATCCGCTAGGCCCTTTACATACAATGAATGCTTCAGATACAGTAGCCAAACCATTGATGATGATTACAATCAATTGGAGTGATCAATCTGTCAACTTATGGGTATACGGTGATACAAAGCTCAAGTGGATTTTTCAATATTGTTTTGGTTCAGGTAGAAAGAAGAAGCTGATGAAAGGTATTGCCGTCCCTCGTGAGCCTTGCTTATGTCTGGTTGACGGAGGCAAAGATGATATTCATTGGGCGGAGAGGAAAAGATTTTATTTGGCTTCGTCTGGTAATCAGACTCTTGCTGAACTTGGGATAGGTCATAAAAGTACGTATGGTATATACCAGTGTATGTCAATACAGGTTCGCCGCGACTTCAATCCGAACCTATACAAAGCACATCAGTTACTATCCCGTAGGAAGGGTATCATAACATTGGACTTGCACGGTTGTACAAGAGACAAAGCCCGATGTATACTCAAAGAGAGCTTACGTCTATGGGTGGATACCGCAATGAGAGGAGAGTATCCTTTTGTAATTGCCGTTGATATAATCTGTGGAGGTGGGAAACAAGTTATATCTGAGCTTGTTGCTCAGTTTATCCATGACAACTCTCAAGTTGCAAATCGTCCAAAGGGTACTTATTAATGGTCTGTGTGGTTGTGTCTTGTAATTCTATAGACATAACATTAGTTATATTTATATGTCAGGATACTATAGCAGGTATCTTTAATATAATGTGTTACATGTATTACTATTATACAATTAAGTGGTGAATACGATATGAAAGCGCAATATATATATGTTCATAGGTATGAACCCAACATGTCATATCTATAAGACATGAGATAGAATAAAGTCATTTTCTTCGCAGCAAATCTGAAGTGTCTTCATGCCAAAAGCCTCCCCAACAGAAGTCCGTTCATATCAAGGTGGCGGCGCCACTCACAATAGCGCAATCATATTAGTTAGTGTATTGCATTCATTCAATGACCCATTAGTTGTTTGTAGCAAAAGGAGGCTGCATCAGTATTTGTTAATTGCAAAAGAGATGCAACTTTGATATCCAGCCTCGAGAGATTATAGAACAAAACTAATACATATTATATCATATATATATATATATATATTACAAACATGAACGATTCATCAAATATACCGCAATCACCAACGAGCAGTGAAGATAATGGCTCATTCTTATCATGGGGGCGATCTCGTCAATCTGAAGAGTATATATCATCATCTACAGCAATGCAACAACCACAACAAAACACCAACACTAAAGAAGAAGAATCTGCATATCAAATGCCAGCTACATTATCATCATCCTACAACACTCCACAACAACAATCCAATATACCCCAATCTCAATCTATACAGCATAACCAATACATATCCCGCTCACACTCACAAGAACGATCAATCCTATCAACATCAGTAACATCGGCACAATCGAAAAATTCATCCTCACATAATTATACTGTAAATCAATCACCAATACCATTCCGATCAATGCCACCAAAGGAATTTTCATTAGGTAATAATTTACGGAGAATGCATCCTTTGGTGCCATTACCTACGCTGCCGGGAGATGTTGTTACTGCTAGTGGAACTAGTGGTGTTAGCGGTGTTAGTAGTAGAAGTGGTGGAGTTCGAGGTGGAGTAGTAGGCGGCCCTACCGATGGTATAGGCGGCTTATGGCCAGCTAAGTTGAAACAACAGAATAGTCCATCAACTGTTAGTAGATTATTACAACAGCGTCAACAACAGCAACAGCAGCAGCAAATGTCAGCCACTTTATCTGCTCAAAACCGCAGCAGTGGCAACATAATATCAAAAGAAAGTGAAGAGGAATCATCACCAACCTCATCCAAACGACGATCATCAGTCTATTCCTCAATGGAAGAATCAGATTTGGATATGATATCAGAAGATTCAAAAGAAGATAAGTTGGATGATAGTGGTAAGAGTAAGAATGATGATATAGATATTGCAGCAGCTGCAGAGGTTGATAAGGAAGCCGGGGTAGAGTTTGGAAGGAAGCAATCCTATTCTCCTGGTGAATTAATGATGAAGGAATCCTCCTCTAGTGAATCAGAACATCATCAACAACAACCACAAACAGACACAACCAATACTGCATCAGCCACAAAGAAGAAAGGTAAACAAAAACGACGTCAATCTATAGAAGATATGAGATTATCAGACCGATCTTTATTGGTTTATGAAAACGAGCACCGTACATCTAAAACGAGCATCTCAATTGATACTTATCCAATCAAATCTTCATTATCATCTTCTCCTGAGAAATCATCGAGTAGTGAAAGTAATGGTGGCAATGTTGGAATTGGAAAGTTAACTACCGTTTTGAGTGGTGATACCTCATATGAAACTCCTGATAAGATGAAGAATAGTACTCATTTGCTACCGGAGAAAAGATCATTAGAACAGCAAGGTATTGGCAACGAGGATTTACAAGATGAGACACCGTCAAGAAAGCTAGCTGAAACCAAGTCAGAGTCAGAGTATATACAGTTTGATACATTGGCAGCAATACCATCAACATTGACAAATGTCAAATCACCAGACATGTCTATTTCACCTATAACGCCCCATCCAAGGAATCAACCAACCACATCTGGCCAACCATCTTCTAATGTAGCTTCACAAGAACAACAGCAGCAGCAACAACAAGAAGAAGCATTGGCACCACAACTAGCAGCAACAGCCCGTTTTGGTAAATTATTACAAGAATGTCGACAATTAACACAAACTTGTGGTGACGACGATGAATCATCTTACCAATCCAGTTCATTACCAAGTAGTTCATTTCCTTCTAAAACGAATACTACAAGTAATAATAGTAGTAATGTCTTATCAAGTAAGTTGGAAAAACAACAGAGGGTAATGCAACAGGGTGTGTATGCACAATCGACTATTGATACTACTACAACTAAAGAGAATGAATTAAAGGTGTCAAATTTAACAATGGAACCGGCTATACTGTCTTCTTTGAGAGGATCAGACTTTCGTCCTAGCTTTGGTAAGCCTGGTGATGATTTTAATACCACTACTACTACGAGTAATGATGATAAGAAGGTTGGTGTTAGTGACTTACTTGGAGGTACTACTCAAGATAATAGACCATCGGCTGCTACTACCAAACCTCATTTTGATGTACAACAACGTCCATTGAATGATCGTAGTCCTCGATCTCCATCTCACAAGTTTGGGCTAGATAAGAGTGGTCGATCTGGTATCTCCGACTTATCATTAGGTGTGGACTTGATGTATGGTGAGGCAGGATTTGACATTAATGACTCTCCGAATAAACGAAATTCACCTGTTGATGATGAGACTGCTAGTTTTAATCCATCAAAATTGAATGCAATGATGATGTCACCTGATGTTAGTGATAGACGTTCATCTACGGGTGGTATTTCGGAATTAAGTATGGGTGATGATGCTGAAGGTCATGCTGCCGCCGCAGCTGCTGCTTCACAACAAGAGCAACAAAAGTTGTCACCATCTACGATTGAACAAATAAAAAGAGGTTCCCCAAAAGAAGAAAAGGTAGATGAGCAAGCTACACCTACAAGAACATTCCAACCTCGAGAAGAAAATCAATTGAAATATTCATGGCTATCATACACAACTAATGGAGATGATGATGATGATGATGAAAATGATGATGCTCCTCCGGAAGCTAAACAACAACAGCAGCAATCAACTCCTCCGGATAAGAAAGAGTCGACAACAACTTCAAGGAAGAATAACTCACCATTACAAGATGATGAACTAAGAATACAAAACACTCCAAGTTCAGTCCATTCAACTGAATTCACTGATGAGGATAGAGGTGGATTACTCGTTGGGTTTGGTAATAGACGAGGAAGGGTGGCAGTTCCGCCAAGTGATGCAAGTAGCATAAGTAGCAGTAGTAGTGAAACTACTAGTGATGGCAGTTCTCATGGATTTGGCAGTAGTTCATCTTCTTCCTCCTCATCAAGCTCATCATCTGGTAGCGAAGGATCGAGTAGTAGTGAAGAGAGTTCAATGCCAGCATCACGATTACACATCCCGTCATCACGGGATAGTGTTGGAGATGTTAGTGAGTTGAGCTTTGGAGGTGCTAGTGCATTAATGGCATTGCAGGCAATGAAGAATTCATATACCCAAAGTAGTCAGGCAGGTGAAAGTGGTGATCAGAGTAGTGATGGCAAAACACCACCAGAGGGTAAGACAACAAGTCCCGATAAAGTGATACAGCAACAGCAGACAGAACAACAACCACAAACGACAATGAATTTCCAACCAAACAGAGCTAGGGGCAAGTCAGTGGATAGATTACGAGCAGCCGCAGTGGCCGAAGCTCAACCACTATTGGAAAAGCTTGACGAAGTATCTGAAAGTAATGCCTCGTTCCTTGATGACATATCCTCGATTGCTGAACCAAATAAGGCTGTTCAAAAGTTCTTAACACCTACCGATGATACAAATGGTGGGGAGGGCGATGTTGCCGAGAGTTTATGGAGCTCGTTTGCATCATCTTCAAAGGGGATAGATGTTACGGCGTTGGATGTGTCCAATCGAAGTTCGAACTCAAAACGAAGCTCCAGCTCAAAGAAAGGATTATCAAACATAACTATACAAGAAGATAAACCTCTACCAGAAGATGTGGCTCAGGGGGTGAAAGGACTGACTACCTCGCAACGAAGTCAGAGTTCAAATTCTTCGGGTAGTTTGTCTCATGCAAAAGCGAATAATAGTCAGGCTAGTAGTGTATCTCCTCCAAACTCAAATGTTAGTAGAAGCAGTCATGGTAGTTACTACGATGGTGTTGTCGCGAGAGCCCGTTCCTTAAATGCCTCATCGTCAACATCATTATTATCATCCACTGGCGGTGGTGGTGCACAGGATGCAGGCATAAAGACTATAGAAAGCGTTCGCAGTTTGTCATCATCAAATGAGGGAAATACTGATGATAACCAACACCAACAACAAGAAAGCATGCTTCAGGGTAGTGGCGAGTCTGCACAGGAAAATATGAACATACCTCAAGCGTCATCACCGTCTATAGAAACTACCACGCCTAATGATGAACAACCGCCACCCGATAATGAGTCTTCAATGTATTCAGCTGTTTCAAATGCTAGAGCCTCACTAATGGAGTCTCTCTCAAAAGCAAAGAGCACTTACTTCTCAAGATCTAGTAGTCAGCCAGTAGTCAACGAGGAAAGTGCTAGTTCAAAAGATGAGCCCGACACTGCTAGTGTAGGGAAGTTGAGTGCAAAGGATACTACAGCAGACCAAGCAGTTGTTCCGCCCTCACCTAAAGGTCCTAAATCCGACAGGGGTTCAATAATAAGTGGAAATGATGATGCCAAATTTGATGGAGACGATCTATATGAGGACTTTCCAAGTCGTCGATTGTCAGATACTAGTAGTAAAGATGATGACAACAAGGTCTTTCGTAGACAAAGCAGCTCTATACAAATGCTGTCATCAACTGAAGAAGAAACAAATTGGAAGAAGCCGTGGCAAACAAAGCAAAAAGAAGATATCATCAAACATGATGAAGTATCAAATATTAGTCATGACGACACACATTCACACATCAGTAATACCAAAATTGAGCCAGTGCCTGTAAATTCAAAACCACCGCCTTCGCTTAGTAGTCAAGCATCATCCGAACTGTTTGAATCAAAAGAGGCGTTGAAACAAATGGGCTTATACAAGAGTGTTGTACCAGATGAAATGGATAAGATGTCATGTTCATCAAATGGTTCTTCTTCTGTGGGTTTCTTCTCAAGTAATGCCAGGGTTATGGAGGCACTTACTAAGGATACAGATGACGTCAATGAACAAGAGAAGATGTCACCGTCATCTCATCACTCTAATGATGATGGTGACGATGAACATGATAACGAAGCAGTAGAAAAGGAGTCATCTCGACACTCGGTAATGGAAGTAGTAGAAGAAGATCATCCAGAATCTCTCGATGTATCAAAGAAGTCGACAAACGACTTGAATGTTGAAGACAATGAGACTGAAGCAGTTGAGAATGATAAGGCCAACAGATCTTCGGCCCAGATTCTGGCTGACACTGCTAGTGAAATGACAAATCTTCTCCGCCGTAGCACATTGGCAAGATCTCAGCAGCAACCAGAATATAACGAATCTCATGAAGTAGACTCTCAACATGAACCGTCTGACAGTGGCAGCGAAGACGTAATTGATTCATTAAATTCCTTTCACAAAATGTTTAATACAAAGTCCAACGTTGACCCTATGCCTGACAACAACAATGAAAGTGGTAAAGATGTCAGTGAAACTGCAAGTCTCGAAGCATCCAACAGTTTCAAGAAGGATGAGTCGGGTAAATCTTCTTGGGAATACTCCATTGATCAGCCAGCACAGACTAGTAATGCCACAGCCAGTAATGATGTGCAAGAGAAAGTAGATCAAGTGGTGATTAAATCTGCCGATGACGAATCTGGTTTAGGCTCTTCAGTAGGTCCAGGATCATCATTAGAACCTGAAGCTGACATCAATGCATTACTGAAAAAGTCATTCAAGAAGAAGACAAATACGTCTCCGGTCGTTGGGGATATTGAGCAGGGCTCTTTATCGTCGGATGAATCATCCCAAGAAGAGCCTCGTCCACGTAAATTCGGGTTGAAAGATCTAAGAAGAGCTTCTATAGAATCGTTGCAGTATGATCCAGATGAATCTGATCGACAACACTCTGTCTCGATGGATGCTGTCTTGCAAGCACCAAATCCTTTTCTAGATGACACGTCATCTGATGAGGAGACTGGACTGCCGCCTGTTGTCAGACCTTTTGAAACTGATGTACCACCAAGGGATGATACAATATCTGAAAGGCATGATAATGAACATGACAAGGACGATGTTGAGAATCAACTATCACCCAAAGATTCAGGTCAAAAGTGTACAAGAAAGAAGAAACTCATGTGGATTGCCTTGCTTATTGTTGTTTCGCTTGCAGCAGTTATAGGCAGTGCTGTCGCTGGTCAGTCGAAGAAGAACAATCAAGAACCGAACACACCGTCAGTACCATCTGATCCTACTAGACTGCCCACATCACAGCCTACGCCTCTTGTTATACCGAACTGGGTACAAGTTGGAGGCGATCTTGTTGGCGAGGAATTCGGTGACGAAGCTGGCTTCTCTGTTTCGTCAAGTTCAGACGGCTTAACGGTTATTATTGGTGCTCGCCGGTCAGCAAAAGATGGTATGAAGAATCGCGGAGCTGCAAGAATCTTTCAATTTGATTCCGCTACTGGATTTTATGTCCCTGTAACTGACATATACGGAGAAGCTGCAGGAGATCAATGTGGTTTTAGTGTGTCAATGTCGAGTAATGGCAAACGAGTTGCAATAGGCTCTCTTGGAAGTGACAAGAATGGTCAGAATTCGGGAGCGGTCCGTATATTCGATCAAAGCCTCTTCTCCTCCGAAGAATGGGAGATGACTAAGGAGTTTATCGGTGAATCGGCGACTTCATTATTTGGTTCCTCTGTTGCCTTGTCGGGTGATGGATCACGTCTTGTTGTTGGCGCTCCATACTACAGTGAGGGCGATACAACAAGAAGTGGTAGGTCATATGTATACGACGAGGTTGAAGAAACCGTGTGGGAACCTGTAGGCGGGCCACTGTACGGCACATCAAGTGATGATTTATTCGGATGGTCCGTCTCCTTATCTTCTGATTCTCAGTTTGTTGCTGTTGGAGCACCAAGGTTGGAAGGGTCATTAGACAGTGGATATGTCAAGGTCTTTAACCTGATTGATAATTCCTGGCAAGTCTATGGAGAGACAATTACGATGGAAAGCCCTGGTGATCGATTTGGATTCTCAATCTCTCTAGCAGGCAACGAGACTCTACAGCGTATCGCTATTGGATCTCCGGGGGCGAATGTAAATGGACAGTCCAGTGGATTAGCAGCCGTATATGAAAATACAAACAGCACATGGTCGAAATTTGGTGACGATGTATTTGGCATGGACAGTGGAGATAACTTTGGATATAGCATTTCCATAACGCCCGATGCCGAACGTGTAGCTGTTGGGGCTCCCAATAAGAATATTGATAATGTTCCTGTTGGTCAAGTTCAAGTGATTGATGTAAGGAAGAACAGTACAATACCAGCTGGAGGGGAAATGTTGGGTCGGGAAAACGAGAAGTTTGGAGTTTCAGTTTCAATATCGTCAGAGGGTGAGTTGATCTTTGGTGGTGCAAGTTTAGCCAATCTTGTGAGGGCGTATGCTCAGGAGAAGATATAAGGTGATTACTTTGTAATGCCAGACAATATATATGTAAACATAAGACTGTAATTATTTCATAACTTATATTAATACAGATACTTCTGGATAATTAGTTACACAATAGTAAGCCCAAATACCCGTTACTCAAGCCGCTGCCTCGATTTCCTCTTCTTTCTTTGAACCCACACTGAAATCTCCACTATCATCAAATAACGCTGACATGGCATCATAATTAATCTTTCGTGAGATCTTGCGTGTACGTACAACCTCTAGAAGAGCCTCCTCTGTGGTAAGTTCGTTCGTATTTCTTTTCTTTGATCTACTGGTTTTAAGATACCTCCTCCGTCCTTCTTCTTGAGCAAGCTCATCCTCCTGCTTGGCTCTTGTTGCTGCTTCTGCCAATAATCGATCGTTCTCCTTTTGTTGCTGTGTCTCAAGGTAGTCTTTATTCTGAGCATTAAACACCGCCTCTCGCTCACGCACTTCATCATCGGTACGAAACAGAAAGTCAACTTCATCAGCGGCATCAGCTGGAACTGCCGCTTTCCATTCTTCAAAGTTTAATACATCTTCCACCTTTTGAGTACCTACAGCAAGCTCCTCTTTTGTTGCTTGGTTTGGCAAGATGACGGGACGATGGTTCTTTCCCAGTGGATAGTTAATCTCGGCATGCAGAGTAGAAATCCCAGTAGGTCTACGATGTTCAACATTCTCCTCTGCTCGAGTAAATGATACAGCGCCTTCCTTCTTCATTCCGTCTCGTCCTTCATCGTGGGCTGCAATCATATCAGACTCTAACCCTTCTTCGGTCATCTCATTCTCCAATTCCGTATACATTTCAGCGTATTGTTTATCCTTTTCAGTCATTGACTTCCCGTCCCTCCATTTCGAAGCATGCCGTCCTTTTGAATTAGGATTATCCAGCTTACCACTTGTTAATAAATCGACATTTCCCTCTGCCACGGCCTTTGCTCTTGCCTCTCGGATCCTATTCTTTGTAAAGATTGGCGGATCTACTTCCTCTTCAATGTCTTGCGTATGAAAATCGTTAAGAGACATGTTGGCACTAGGAGTTGCTTGGAACTCCTTCACACGAGTCATAACAGTCAACCCGCATACTTTGAGCACTTTTGTTACATCGGCATGTTGTCTTTCAAAGCCATGAGCTCGACTGGCAATTAAGAGTGCTGCAGCGCATATACCAGCAGGTCTCCTACCAGCAACTATCCAATCTCTCTTCATACGTGAAACGAGACGTAGAGCAGTCATGGCAACTTGATTGGCTTTCTCATCAAGATTAAGATGAGCAGCAAAACGATAAATATAAAGTGCAGGATCGATTATCTCCAACTTTAATCCCAATAACCTTCTAAACTTGAGAAAGCATGTTCCCAAAGTGTACACATTAATCTGTAATGCATCTGAGAAATCAATCAACATATGTTGACTCTTCTCCTGTCTACATGATGTGTATAAACAAGCGGCAATAACATGTGCTCTCCTCCGACCCTGTACAAAATTTCGTTCAACTGCCACTGTAAATAATCGATGTGCTGAATCAACATAATGTGGTCCAAGTCTCATTAATGCTGCTACTTCTTGGATACGACGTTTACCACTTGCCAACGTATTCTCACGAGATTGTCGACTAAAACCATACTGTCCACCCCTACGGCCACCGGTACCAAATCCCCGAGATGAATTGGCACCTACGAATTGTCCAACCATGGAGCTTGACCCACCCGCACCTTCAACGAATTCAACACTCGAAACGATTGTATTCTCTTCAACAATAATACCACAATCAGTACAGACAGATGATCCTGACGGTCCTAGTGATTCAATATTGGTTGAATTGCAATTCGGACAATGGAATGTTGATGTTGCGGCGGCAGTAGAAGTAGTTTTGGTTTTACTCTTCTTCCCAGTAGCTGATGATGTCTCTCCTGTTTCACTACCATTATTACCAATAACTTCTGTTGCAGTGCTTCCAGCCACCGAATTGGTATCTGCAGCTCCACCCTCTGATGGTGGTTTACCACTTCCTCCTACTCCACCACTTGCTGCTTCTTCCTCTGCTTTACCGTCATCATTCCAAAAGTTATCATCAAACTTTTTATTCCAATCCGTCATGTTTACTTGATTGCAATTATGTAGGTAGAGTTAATTGATGTAAGTTGAAAAAATTGTAGATGTGATTAACAAGCTCCGGTATATCCTGACTGAAAAAGCGTTAAAATCTGATATATATCCTATATTATCACTATATTAAATCAATCACAGTATTCGTTATGGATAATAATTCTTCTTCGTGTCTATTGTTCTATTACAGCAAGAGTTTGAGTTGTTTTGTGTTAATTTTTTGGTTGCCTGTATCCTACTCGGGGACTTGAACAATAGATATTAACCTACACTCTTCTTTTGATGGACTCTCCATGGGTATGCAACCTGGTTGTTATTGTTAGTTGTTGATTGGATATAATAATATAGTAAACGATGGACGACTCTGATGATAGCGATGTTGTACGAATTGATAGTGATGTTGATAATAATGGAAATGATCGAGAGCGCGGCTCAACAATCAACGGGGATACTACAGCAACATATAACAACTCAACAAACTTCTCCTCTTTTCAACAACAGAAGAAGAAAACCAACAGTGCTATTGATATCGACAGCAAGGATATAGAATGTATATATTTAGACAACAGTGATGACAATAAATCGTGCTCTTCATCGTCGTCGTCCTCTTCATCCTCCGATATCCCATCTCCATTGTTCAAAACTAAATCATCTGTTGTTCATAGTCCTCCTTCAATTATCCATACCAAATCAGTGTCTAATTCAAATAATACAACAGCTGCTAAGAAGAAGGGTTTATCAAATGACAATCAAGATATCTACAAAGAAAATGATGAGGATATGATGTCATGCAGCTACACTGACATGTCTACAACAACAAAATCTATATCTAATAAGGATGCATTATTAGAAGGAAGTCAAGCAAAGCAACAGCTAAGTAAGCCAAAGAAACGACAATATAGAAAAAGAAGTACATATACAAAGAAATCATCAGATACTACTAATACTGATTCAAGTTTAACTGCTGCCAGCACCACATCTTCTAAAACTGCAACAATATCAAAGACAAAGAAGAAGAAGAAGAAGGCAAGCAACAATACAGATAAAGAAACTACGAGTAAACACTTTCATTGCTACCTCCTTCGTTCAATTAATCCAGATCATCCATACAAGACATATATTGGATTCACTACACATCCACAACGGCGGATACGACAACACAATGGTATACTCAAGTCAGGTGGAGCACGGAGGACAAAACGAGCAGGTAGACCGTGGACATTTGTTTGTGTCATACATGGATTTCAAGATAAGATTACTGCATTACAATTCGAATGGGCATGGCAGAATGTTGACAAATCGAAGGCATTCCGAGAAGCGGTGGGTGATGATAAGTTGGCAAAGAAGATGAAGAGACGGTATGGACCCAAGGCACGGTTAGAAGAGTTGCGTATATTATTGAAGGAGTGTTTACCATTCTGTTTGTATTCACTTACGGTCTATTTTCCAGAAAAAGAGTATCATGATATATTTAGTGGAATATTGAAAAGGGGTAAGAATGGCAATCCATACAAGAAAGATGATGATTGTAATCAATCAGAAGCCTATGAACCCTTGATGAATATTGAAGTTTGTTCATTAGAAAACATGCCAATGGCAAAAGAAGTAGCAGCATTGAAGGAACAGAAACAGGCCAAGCGTGAAGCAGCCAAGGCATTAAAGCAACAGCAAAAGAAGAAGAGAGGTAATGGTAAGAAGAAAGTGGCATCTTCATCTAAGTCTGATTTGCTATATAATGAGAATGCAAAGGATGATGTTGAAAGTTGTTGGACAGACTTGATTGAGGAGGATTATGATGATAAAGAAGAAACAAGCAACAATCTCGATACTATTCAAGAGAGGGAGTATTCATCCATCAATCTATGTGATAATGACAGTAGTAGTAGTATCATGGATAGTGACGAGGATGAAGGCAGTTTGAGCAGTGAGTCAAGCAGCTCGAACCACAAGATGAGTCATGAAAGTGTTGATACTATTAGTAAGGATTTGTTCAGTCTTTCCATGGGAGATGCATCCAAGAAGAAACATGCTTCGATACCAAGAGCACCAAACAAGCAAAGCAGGGATACTGATGAGTGTGATTTTTCTACCATTTCATCCAAATCTGCTGACTCTGATTGTTGTCTTGACGATATCTGTATTGGAAGTACAAGCAATAGCTCTACAACGAAGAGACAGGAAAAGGAGAATGAACCAGCATCTTCGTCATCAAATCACATGAGCAAAAAGAGTAGCTTAGATGATATTGCTACTGGAAGCAGTTCAATGTCTGATGTAGTTGACCTTTGTGACTCGCCCTAATAGAGACTACTCCTTTCAGAATTTATATAAGATATAGAGTGTTGTACTTGGCTATACAAATCATGTTATGTTTATACAAGTTTTGAAGCTCCAATATCGTATTGATCCCAATCACTATCTCGTAGAGACCGTTGTTCTAACACCAGACCTCCATTATTTACAGTTCCGACGTGGGTGAACCCCACCTTCTCACAGAACTCTCTGGAAGATGCGCGTTTAGAGGTTCATGAAGATAAAGAAAGACGATAGTACTCAAGTTAGTTACGGCTTGCAATCACATGGAAGATATAAAGGCCAAATGAAGCAATCAGATCTCAAATACTTCATGAGTAAAACAATACTAACCTGTCATGACTGATGACAACAATTGCTCCATCTTTACCACCCCATCCGCTTAAAGCATTGGCTAATCCTTGGATACATCCAACATCTAAATGGTTTGAAGGTTCATCGAGCATCAGCAAATTACTCGCTTTCAACGCAAACATTGATAATGCAACTCTGGCCTTTTCTCCGCCACTTAGAGCTTTGATCTGCCTTAAAGGCTTTTCTCCACTCATTCCTAATGCACCCATTACTCCTCTTGCCATTTCATCTGTTACTGTGATATCTCCGTCAGCTCCTGTTCTCGCATAGTCGGTAACAAGATCAATAGCACGAGCCTCCTTGTCGAGCTCTTGGGCCAGATCTTGGGTAAATACTCCCAACTTCAAGAGATCATTCTCAATCCGACTTCCTTCTTGAAGCATGCTCTCTACATTACCTCTCAGTGCTTTCAATAGTGTGGATTTTCCTGCACCATTGGGACCTCTTAATAGCAGCTTCATTCCTCTAGGTATCTTCAAGTTGATGTTTCTTAATAATGGTTCCTCATTTGCACTGTATCCGATCACACCGTCCTTCAACACTAATAGGTTCTCTCCATATGGCTTGGGTGGTTTGGGAAGTGAGAGATATGGTATTCTTGCACTCGTCACAACTGCCGCAGGGGGTGCATCAAGCTTGCCCTCTTTCTTCATTCTTTCCAACGCTTTGACTCGACTTTGGGCGCTCTTCGACTTTGTACCAGCAGAGAATTTGTCAATGAACTTTTGTAATTGGGCTGCCTCTTCTAGATTCTTCTCGTATGCGGCAATTGCACTTTGAGCTCTAAACTCCTTTTCTTCCAAGTAGTTGTCGTATGTGCATGATTTGTATTCAAGAAGGGTACCAGCTGTAACCTCTACAATGTTGTTGACAGATGCGCTCATGAGATCTACATCATGCGAGACTAACACAACACTACCTTCATACTTTCCGATATACTTCCCTAGCCAATCTTTGGCTGCAGAGTCGAGATGATTTGAAGGTTCATCGAGAAGTAAAAGAGATGGCTTCGAAAGTAGTAATCTCGCCAGACCAATACGCATCTGCCAACCACCGCTGAAGGATGAACATAGACGATCCGAGTCCTCTGGCTCAAATCCTAATCCCTTTAGCACAACATCTACCATCTGTTCTTGTTCATAGCCCCCTAGGTCCTGGAATAACTCTTGTGCATTTGCAAGATTCTCTAATGCCTCTTCTGAGTAGTCACCATCTTCCACTATCTTTGTTGTATCATCCAATACTTTTTTTGCATCTTCTAGTGCCGTCATTTCACTTTTTGCCTCTTCATAAACCGTCTTAGTTGAGCCACTAACAGCAGTTTGTCTCATGTATCCAACTCTTACATTGGGATGTACAAGCTGTGTACACAATGCCATAAAGTGTGAGTATGCACATAATTCTAAAGTATGAACATATCATATGCAAAACTTCACTGAACTTACTGCTTTTCCCGAATCCATTCTAACTGTCCCAGTTATAGCTCCTAAAAGAGTTGACTTCCCTGCGCCATTTATACCAACGATTCCCCATCTTTCATTCTCTTGTACTGACCAATTAATGTTCTTTAAGAGAGGCTCGGCACCACGAGCTAATAGAGATGATATATGAGTACATGTATTCGTGTATTATTATTATTATATGAACAAAGAGTACTTACAGATAGCCACATCATCTAAGAGAAGTGCAGCACCTTTAGTATCTCCGACGATGGTACCATAGGTCTCTTCTGTCTCTGCTGGTGGTCCTGTTTCTAATTCGACAACTGTAGAATATAGACTACTTCTTTGTGCCCTCGATACTGCATTGGAACTTGGAGGTGAGAACGATGATACTTCATTGGCTGCAATAGCCAATAGTGTCACTAGTGTTTGTAGTATAAATCTCATCGGTGATCTTCTATAAATGATACATAGTAATTGAGATGGATTATGGTTGGTTATACTAAGTGTGGAGATGACGAAGAGAGACGAAGAGCCACGCACTCATTTTTTTCATAAAAATAATTGTGTGGTATCCTCCCGTATCCTGCGAGCCTTTGGCGGTAATAAAATCTTTATGCACCAAAGCAAGCAACGCGCGTCTATCGAGAGATGTATCATGGGAATATGTCTCTTCATTCCTTAAGATAGAACACAAGCAATATCAGATTAACACGATTATACTAGGCAACATGAAGTGGATGAGTTTCATTGTATTGTTCATAACAAATTCAGGAAGATAAAAATCATACAATTGATACCTATTGATACCTGATAGCTCCTGCTACCGGGCAGAAAAAAATGGTAATTACCATTTTAAGGATACCACTAACAAATTTGTTAGTGATAGCACAAAATTGGCCATCGAGCGGATAATATGCATTGCAATAATTGCAATTATAATATCGGCGACCCATATATGACCTTAAATTGCATGTAGAA
>Ga0214478_100814_pt1 | contig 17368 bp, 11 predicted proteins | sample M1_20Mar14CPVII9_2_FD_178001 | JGI IMG/M metagenome (GOLD analysis project Ga0214478, IMG submission 178001) | Marine eukaryotic communities from Monterey Bay, California, United States - M1_20Mar14CPVII9sort6BwellD7 | ecosystem: Environmental > Aquatic > Marine > Unclassified | place: USA...
ACGAGTTACGAGTAACATTAATTAATCTTCAGTATGTTACACTCTAGAACAAAACTGTTACAACATTCACAATATTTAACCAAGTTAAGTGATGATCGATTATATCTTATCGAAGAATGGCTGTCCTTTAGTTTTGAGCACCACATCTAATCGGTACCCTAGACAAGCCTTATCCTTTGCTACTTTATTACCTTTTTAAAGAGTTCTGCATACTCTCTTGTGTTCTTTCCAATGACTCTTCTATATATCCAGAACTCTCTCATATATTTTTATATAATTAGAGCATTATATTAGAGCATCATCTGCTTGATAACCAAGGATGTCTTAATGCATCGTCTGCTGTTCTTATTCTGGTTGCATCTGTACATAGCAGTTTTCTAACAAAATCACGGGAAGACTTACTAAGATTGCCCCATACTTGTCGTTCAAAGACTAAATGTCCCTTTTTAGTAGAAGCGTGAACTTCACTGTCATTATTGCCATTATAGGGTGGATATCCAGTAAGTAAGATGTAACAAACTACACCAACTGCCCATAGATCACATGTTCTATCGTAATTGCCTCTAAGTATATCAGGGCTCATATAGTAAGGGGTTCCTACTTGATTTGTCATGTTACCCTCGTTTACACCGTGCCTTCTCGATAGACCAAAGTCAATAATCTTGACTATTCCCACTTGACCACTCGAGGATAGTACAAGATTCTCTGGCTTGATATCACGGTGGACAATATCTTTACTGTGCAGATATTGTACTGACTCGAGTAGTGCCTTGATGATCGACATCGCTTGATCTTCCGGTAGACATCCATAGTCTGTGGTATTATCGACTACAAGATCAAAAAGCTCAACACCGGTACATATCTCAGTAACGATATGAACATAATCTTCATCTTCAAAGCTGTCGATCATTTTCATAATATTAGGATGATCAACTGCCTTTAGAAGTTGTACTTCTCGTTTGACATGATCTAATCTTGATACCTTTGACTTATTGATGGATTTGACGGCATACTTGGTCCCTGATACACGGTGTGAACATTCACGTACGGTACCATAGTTGCCTGTTCCAAGGATGTTAGATGACACATCGTATACATTTAGAATGTTTGTGAATCGTTCGGAAGTAATAGGCGTGCTTGAACTGCTGCTACTCAAGGGATCATCGATGCTCATATCGTCAGTAGATTTGGTACCATCGGAGATGCATTGTTGATTAGTACTAGTGGCACACTTAGGAGCACAGGTGAGGAAATCTTCGTAGTCATAGGAGTGTGACGATATCGATGCATCGATCATCTCGGTATCGATCGAGATATCTATCATTTCTGTAGCACTACTCATATCTTTCTGTCGATGCTTATGTTTGTGTTTGTCTACATTTAGTGTTCTTTTGAGCTGATTGTTTGATTTATGAGCCTTGAATCTCGTGAAAGGACATTTGTAGTTGTGCAAACCTGGCACAAGAATAAAGCAACAAACGTTTTTGGAAGTGGTAACATCCCAACGAGTGACAACCCCACTCTTTTTTTTTTTGTTGCTAACATCTGCTAATGCCAGTGGTTACCAAAGAACCAGAAGGTACTAGCACGCCTTACAAGGGTGTAACTTTCTCGTATGATGGAGGTCCTCTATTGAGTAATCAGGCTATAAAAGATCGTAAAGAGTGGCTTAAGACGAACCAATGGGACACAATATCTATAGGTAGACATATACCTTCTAATGTCAAGTACATGGTTGTTGATGTGGAGACCCATGACTGGAATTCAACAAAAGCAAGAGATTACTCCACTGGCCGGGTTGTTGAGTTGGCATGGATGTTAGTCGATGCAAAAGATAATTGTATCGAACAAAAACAATATCTCATCAAGCCGTATGGGTATGAGGAGATATCTAACAAGGCCGTAGAGGTCCATGGTATCACAACTGAAACTGCTGTCAGTCACGGTTCCGAAGCTGAGCTTGTTTTTGGTGAATTTGTTTCCGTCTTAAAGACACTACCCCCTGATGGTTTTGTTATCTCTTATAATATGGAACACGAACACACCGTCTTCATGAACAGCTTCGATAAAGAGCAATTTACCGTATGGGACTCTGTCCCCAAGTGTGATACTAACCCTGTTTCGCTCTGGAAGTATTTGCCAGATGAGGCTGATCCTGTGTATAAAAAGACATACAAATCAAGAAACTATGGCACAACTCTCAATAATTTACATAGGATCATGTATCCTAACCAAAAAGATTCCAATGAAGCCCATTTTGCTAGTAATGACGTGAAGAAGACATGGGATATTTTTCGTCATTACAAGCAGTATGCCACAAATTACGAGTTGAAATGGAAGCACAGGAATATTGTTCCGTCTACTAAGTATTCTGGTATTAGTGTGGTTACAAACGTTGGTTCTTTGAATCGATATTGAGTATCTTTAGTAAGAATCACCAAATATTTGTTCTTTTTTAAATAGACTCTTTTGAGGAGCATTATGTACTTTTTCGTGTATCTATTTTCTAAGTGATCTGATGATTCCAATTTTGTGACATGACGACCATGAAAACTGCCGGCTAGACCTAGCCACTTGTTAGACTGAAATAACGTGACAGTAGTTCTGGTGTGCAATCTACTAACAAATTACTAACAAACTCGCCTAAAACACCATAACCCCTTGATCGTGGCCATAGTTATGGTGTTTTCGGTCCAGTCAATTTCTACTAACAAAGCCAGAGTTATGGTGATTTTCTGTCTAATGAGGTATCTAATGTCGTGTCTGATTTCGGGGGCCTAATGTACGTAGGACAGGGGTTCATATCAAAAATGGGGTGAAACGCCAGACAGACGATCTAGAATTTTCAAAATCATCATCGCAAGAATTTGCCCTACATTTTTTGATGACAAATCCCCCGACTTTGATATGAGTGTATCCATTGCAATAACCTCAGATAATCGCCGCCCATAAAGCCGCCGACGCTCTAGATGTACTATCGACGATGCCGAACACGATGGTGCAAAGAACGCCGGCATCGTGTACCCGCATCATCGTCGATTGGCGCCGACAGTAGTAAGATGATGTTGATGATGATGAAAATTGCAAAAGGATACCGTCGTTGATAGTGTTGAATATGTTATTATAGATATAGCCACAACCGATAATATTCATAAAGCGTGATTATTTTAAACGATTTGCAATAATAGATTGGCCTTCTTTTATTCGTCGCCATTTTTGTCGACCATATAAGATAAATATAGGCGACATTGCAAAGACGAAGACCTTGTCATCAATTTTTGTGCGAGCTAGCTAGAGAGATTTTCTTTTTATGATGAGGAGCTCAAGAACTCAATTTTCTACGAGCGGTCTGTCTGGCGTTTCACCCCATTTTTGATATGAACCCCTGACGTAGGACATAGTACACTAGTCTGATTTTATACTTCGCGAGAAGCAGTGTTGGTTGTGTTTCCAAGCTTTGACCGTTGCGGGAATTGGATTAGAGAGGCCTCGAAATTATGAAGAGCCCTAACATGGCGGCCGCCCGCTTTGCTTCCTCTATTACTGATGATAGGCAATACATTGCAATAAGAGATGGTCTATGGTACAGTAGTGGTAGATATCAATGCAATGAATGAGAGCTTGGCTTGTCTAGACGACGCAATGGCTCGTCTTGAAGCAGCTACAAACAACAACACAAACTCAATACGACAACTTCATATTGCAATGAACGATCTACAACAAATCAACCATTGGATGAGGACGACAGACTGTCATACGAATTGCAATTATAATTACAATTATAAATTAAATATTGTTCCTCGGCGGCTCGGTGATCGTGATAGTACTAGTAGGCGTAAGCGAATTTGGAGGAGTATCGATATTGATGAGGTAAAAGATATGCATACTGATGCCATCATAGAGGAATTATGCACCCGTGATGGACCACATAAAAGGAAACATCTCCATGAAGAGTTGGTTCATAGGAGAGTAGCAGTAACCATAGAAGAGTGCTATACAACAAGGACAGTATTGGTAAAAGATATCATTCAAAGTATAAGATATTTTGGAGAGGATACACAAGTGGAACGTCTTTACCCTAAAGATATGTGTACATGGTCAGATAACTTTCTTTACTAGTTTATAGATATCAATTTGTTTTATATAAAATAAAGTTCTTGCATATTATACCAAACATAAAATCTACAAAGTAATAGTAAAGTAGATTGTGTGTCTTCTTAAATGTATACCATCAATCAATATCAATCCAATCTACCTCCATACAAACCAAACCAAACAAGATATGCAGTAGAATATGTTTGCATATACCTAAAGTTGATTGTTGTATGTTGTCTTTGTTGTTCTACCAGTATTGCTCCGTGTAGAGTTGTTCATCTACACGCACATTTTTTTGAAGAATGAGAGAGCGTAGCGCATGACCATCAATACAGCTCCACTCGAGTATGGGAGGTATATAAACACCAACCGGCGCTTCTCTAATACATAATCGTTAATGGGTATCACGTAGATGAGTAGAAGATAGCGTATAGTTTTCAAAAATGAAGTAGGCCTCAAGGTTTATCATCGTCTATCATTTATTGATGGGCGGATAAGAGTATACATTTCGTAGCAACAACGGTAATGGCAGTATAGATATTCGCGGATAAAGTAGTTGATTAGGTCGTCTATATGATCCTAAACAAGCTTAGTATCAACTGTTCTACTTTTGGAGTAGTAGCGTGCCGAAGATAGGGGTTTGTCTTCCGTCATGGTTAAGATAATTTTATGAAAATTGTCTTAGTTACGAGGCTTTTAGTGGCCATTGCCCTGTCGTATCGGACTAAATTAGCCAGTAACATTTCTTGTACTCACTGCACACCGCTTCTCCCATAATTTTTTTGTGAGGGCATAAATAGCTGATAATGGTGGCAATTGGACAACAATATAGGGGAGCAAGAGGAGAAGAGAGGGAAGAATCATGCCTAATGAAGAAATAAATCCATCTGTCATTATAATTTCATTTGCCATAACCATCAGCGTCTTTCCAATAATAATATTTATCATTAATACCATAATATCGAAACGTCGAAGTACATTGCGTGACATTCTCACTTGTACTCAGGGTAAGTTTGTAGTATATTCATGGAGGATTGCAATTCTTTTATATATTTTATGTATTCTAACAATAATTCATATGATATATGCACACAGGACTTATACTTGCGGCATACATTGCCTTTCCTATCTACTTCTTCCTTGTGGATAGAGAACCACATATCTTTGCACAATCAGTCTTTCCACTTGCATTACTCATTGCTGTTATTGGTATTACTTGGTATACTATATCATTAACATTAACACCACTTATAATAAGATATCAGAACAAGTTACTAGCACAAATTTAAAGAGCAACAAACAATAATCATGACGCACTTAATATTGATGTTCATGTCTTTATTTGTGGTTAGTATTGGGGCATCTGTTAGTATGCCAACATCAATGCCATCAGGCAATCATGAGGCACTATCAACAAAAACAACAATCGAGCAGCATACAGTAGAAGAAGAAGTTGGGGATATTCATATGATGTCCTCTGTTTCACAAGCACCATCCATGCAACCAACAAATTATGAGCAAGTTGCAACTATGCATCCAACACGCATGCCTTCTCCATTTAGACGTAATTATCTCTCTTCCAAAGAGCAAGGGGAAAGATTTAAGTTTCATTGGTTGTTACCAGCTGGTAGCAGTGGATACTCATCGTGTCTAATGTCACAAACAAAGACTTCGTGTTTTGTGCCAACCTTTCATTGGAGTAAATATAAGACTACAACTATCTCGTCACTATCTCCAAAGAGAATTCGAACTAGCAACAATCTGATGCTGCAACCAAAGAAGACGACGAGTATTACCACACGTAGTCTTTGGTCAAAAGGAGGGAATAACATTGATTTAGAAGTTACAAATAATGAGGAACAACAACTGTTCCTACTTCCACTTGCAATGTATACAGTAATACCCTTCATCCCCTCTGCGGTATTATCAACATTAAATGATCAATACCTTGCCGTCAAAGGAAAATTCAATTTGGCTGCAGCATCTTTATTACCTACCACACCTACTGATTCATTGGAATATCTTTCAGTTCAAGACATTTACAATGAGTCTATGCAAAAGTTATTTGTACTATTATTATCAAAACGATTGATGTTGTACTTCTTGGCTACATTAGCAACATTGTATGCTGGGTGGAGAGCATCAAATGGTGCTTTGGCAATTAGAAATGGTAGATTTAGCGGACCCGGTGATCATTTAGACAAGCTTACAGAAGAGATTCTAAAAGGAAAGACTTCCTTTGGCTCAACTAGTAGCGAAGAAGGAGATGAAAAGAAAAGTGATGATGACCAACTATTTGCCACATTGGTTGATGATGATGTATCCAACGTCAGTACCAAGTTAGCACTGGTTTTACCATTGGTGTTAGGAGCAAGTCTTGCCTTTTCCTACCTCCTCACCGTCATTACACCATCTGTTGAAGAATCTGCCTCCAATGGTTCGTTTCAAGATCTACTTTCGTCATCGTCCTACCTGTCCTCACTACCAAGTGCGGCAATTTGTCTACTCTTCACAGCGGCAGAGTTTCGTTGGTTACTTCCAAGCAATAGCAAACAACAGGATTCTGGTTCGACAACAAGCACAGCACCTCTTTTATGTGTCGGTAATGTTTTGGCATTGGCGTATGTCTTGTTAGCATATGGTGCAACTTACTATCCGAACCTGAATAATACGGATCTTTGGCCATTACAGAATGGGGTCAACATTGCTTTAGGAGCTACTGTTGCTCGGGCACTGTCTCCTTTTCTCATGCCAACTTCGTCATCGTCAAAATCAATCCAAACGGTGGCCTTGGCATTGATCGGCCTTACTCTTTTTGATGCTATATCAACTTTTGGCACGGTGGCTAATGCCGCAGAAACTATTACATCAGCTCAATCAGTGATGGAGACGGTTGCACGAGATAAGCTTTCGTCAGGCGGCTGGCAGCCTGGTCTCTTGGAAGTGATTGTTGGTCAAAACTCAAAGGTAACAGACGCCTTAGGTTTAGGAGATGTTGTTTTCCCTTCTTCACTTGTTGCCTGGGGAATGGTCGTCGATAACGATTCCAACCAACCCCAAGCTAATGGCGGCGAGGATGAACTAGCTTCGAATGACTACTCGTATGCATCGGCTGCTATTGGTGGGTATATCATTGGGTCATTTCTGACTGAGATTGTTGGAAGCTTCAATCTGTTAGGTAGAGGCGGGTTGCCAGCGTTGATCTTTCTTGTTCCAAGCATGTTGCTTGCCATATCTGCAATGGCATGGTCTAAAGGAGAATTGAATGAGGTATGGGGTGAAGAAGTCACTCTTGAATGAGGTAACGAGTAGAGATTTAGTTATAATGCTGTCATCCTTTAATTGCTACTGTCCTGCCTCATACCACTAGTGTAGGTATCGTCATCTTCCATATTCGCCTTTATATTCCCATCAGCACCATATGACAACCAGCCAACTTTACCACAGCAATTGTCAAAGTAATCATACAGATGTGTATACATCTGCCTCACGAGCTCGCCATCTCGAAAGTCAACAGGAATGTATGCTGTTACTTTACCAATTCCCTGATCAGACTGGGTACCATATGAGAATCGGAATCCAGATTCAAATCGATAAGATGGCTTCTTTTCTTCTTCATCTCCTTCTTCTTCAGTACTATCATCATCATTCTTCTTACCAAGATACTTTTCTGCAATATACCGCATTCTACCACGGCTTCCTAGATTCTGTAATCGATCACGTTTCTTCTTATTCCTTTCCCACTTATTCAATTTTCGTCCTGGATGTATTCGTGTTCCATCTTCTCGTAACATCTTTTGTGGTTTACGACGACTTGTCAAATTATTTCGTGGAGGAGTTAATACAATAGTCAGTTGTTCATACATCCGTCCCATCTTTTCCATTTTGAGATAATCAAAGTTATCATATAGTATGAGTGATAATCGACGTATTGCAATAAGCTGTGCAACCACGTCTAATCCCTCTGGTACTTCATCTTCTAAATCCAGATCGGTAGCAGCACCTTTATCATCAATCTTGGCACGCCATATCCTCACACTACCACATATTGAACTAACAAGTTGTTCTCTCCGTTCTCTCCCCTCGACTGTATTCTCATTATACAAGTTTAATCTTGATGTCGTATGATCAGCCTGTGCATCTAAGAATGCTTGATCATAATCATTTTCAAACTTGTGTGAAACTTTTTGAAATGATTTCATAAATGCTTCTCGCTGTTGTTGTAACTGCGGATGAGAGTAGGTTGGTGGTGCTGTAGATTGAGAATGACGTAAATGAGGCGATGTTGGACGCGATTGTGTCCTACCAAAGAATGCCTGTGATGGAGTCTCTTGTACATCTTCTTTACTAGGATAGATTCCCAATTCATGTAGAAAGTAATCTGATAATGTCCATTGTCCTTTTTGTTTGCGTTGATCACCTCTTTGAGTACCTTGTTGACTATGTTCATTAATTACATCCACAGGTACAGACATACCAGCAATAGTTAACAACCTCAATAGTTCTGACATTGCATGATCCTTTAATTGTTGAGAAGTTTGATATGCCTCCTCTTCTGGGTAGGTAGTTAATGCATATTGTCTAACATTACTTCTTAAAGTGTCAGGGAATGAAATAGTTATTGAACGTAATGTTAATGCCAATTTATCTCTATGCTTTCGTTTTATTGGTCTATCATTATCATCGGCTGTATTGGTTGTCGTAGTTGGTGGCAGTATAAATTCAATCTCATATCGAGAGTTTAATTCAGGTAGTGATGCAGCTGATTTCTTCGTAGTAATATCATGTCTAGATTGTTGATATGAAGCCGGGGTACATCGACTAATCAAATCATCTAATACATCAATAAGACCATTCAGTGTTTGTACTGCCTTTAAGTTTGTATCTTTTGCTTGTTGTGATAGTGGATGTTGTTTTCGTCTACTACTTATTCTACCATCATCAATATGAACTTGAGAAGAACTCAACACATCTGGATGGCATGCTCGTAGGAACGGTCGTATTACCTTTTTTAATGATTTAGATGATGACGATGACGGCGAAGATGTATCATATGATGGTATAGAGGAGAATGATGAGGAGATATTTATCATCTGAACATTGTTATTGCAAAATCCATCATTAAAATGTTGAGTTGGTATCCTCGTAATAGTAGGAGGCCTCCGCCGCGATTCATATCCCCTGCCATTATTCAGGGCAACAAGATGTAGTCCACGCCTCGTTGATGATGAGTAGAAGGTTGCCGTTCTTTTGACAAACATGCTAGTAATCGCATTGCAACGCTAAATAAATCACTTGCCACAAATTGAAAAGATACTGCCAAGAACCACCACCAATTGAAACTTTGTTGTGCTATCATTGTTGTGCATATTATCATTATCAGTAGATATGACCACTTGTATTTACTACCGTGATGTTGGGGATAGGGTTTATACTTATTGTTGTTGTATAAATACTGGAGTGTAAAATAAATGACAAATGGCAAATTATTTGCAAATTATTGTTCAAAGATTTGTGTATTACCTAGCAAGATATACTCATACCTTTTATCACAAAGTGGATCGATATCTCACGAGTATTGGTAGAAGAAGAATAGAATATCTCGTCGTTAATACTATTTTAGCAGCAGAGCAGAGCAGGTGGCACTAGGTATACTGAAACTAACACAAACACATATCACGTGCACAAAAATATATTTACATACATTATCACGTGTACTAATATACAAACCATGTCACTCTCGGATGATACATATGATAGGCTGTTTTATGGATCAGATTATAACTCTTGTAGTTCATATGAAGAGTATATGGATTATGAATCAGACAAATCAGAAGCTATTGCAGAAGAGTATCTTTTGCCTATGAAAGAGTTAGATAGGTTATGCAAAAATCCTGGTTATGGTGAATCGGATAGACTATCAATCGATGAATTGAAGAAGTTACAACATACCACACCTAAAACATTAAAGGGTGAAACACTCAGGGCATATCATAAACATCCCTTCTTCCACAATCTATGTATGAACAAGAATGTCACGTTAGAAATGGTTGAACTCATCCTCAGTATATGCCCAGACTTAGTAAAACAAGGCACAGTCCTTCGTAGAGATACTGCATATCCTCTTCATTGTGCGTGTAATGGGTATTGCCCGGACTCGGTTGTTAAATTCATCTTGGATGGTTATCCTGAAGCACTTTTGCGTTACTGCGTAATTGACAATGGTCCCAGACACGCTCTTGAAGTCGACTATTGTGAAGAGGGAAATCCCCTTATGTATTACGTTGCAAGGCGCAAATCTGTCAACCTCACTACTATCAAAATGCTAGTGGATTCTTACCCCAAGAAGAGCACTTCCCTTGTGTCGAAGTGTACTTACAAGTTAGAGCTTATACCCATCCAATTTCTTCTGGCAAATAGCAGCATTGATAATCATTTGGAGATAGCTTCCTACCTACTCGAGGCGGAACCTGAGACCATATATGAGCTTGACCGAAGAGAAAGGACCTTGTTACATCTAGCTTGTATGAACAGTAAGGCGGATCTAGCTTTAGTTCAATTTCTATACAACAAGATGCCCGAGGCTATCCAAATGAAAGATAATGACAGGGGAGGAACAACGGGAAGAACCAGCAGTTGTGCGGGTGGAAAGCTGCCGATTCATAAACTTTGTGACAACTATGGTATGGATGAAAATGCTTCGCTGGAAATCTTACGTTTCATGCTCAACATTGATCCAAGTTTCCCAAAGATAAAGGATATTGATGACAGTCTTCCAATGCACGAAGCCGCAATCTACATGCCAGGTTCTTTCTGTAAAGTCTTGATGGATGCATATCCTGAATCATTGAAAGTATTCAATAACAGAGGGAAATTACCAATTCATTTAGCGTGCGGTCTAGGGAACTCTTCTTTCCAAGAAGATCCAGTTCACAAAACTCAGTATATGCTGCAGCTGTTTCCTGAGTTGAGTAAAATGGGAGAAGTCGGGAGCAACTGGTTGCCAATACACAATGCAGCTAGGCAAGGAGGAGGAATTGCATCCATCCAATCACTTGAATTGTTGATAAAACATGATCCAGAGTCTGTACAAAAATCGGCTCGAAACGGACCTAATAATCAGGTGCTTCCTCTACAGCTAGCCAGTATTCGTCTTGATTCAGCCCAAGCTTTGTACAATGCATATCCAGAGGCTATTCTGGTTGGTGAATTCAAGAATGATAGATATGACGTACGTGATTTCAAACAAAAACAGCGTGAATATGCCATGAAGGCAAAAGATAAGACCTTTATGACTACCGCTGACGAAGATGGTTGGCTTCCTTTTCACCATGCACTAAAAGACAACGCACCTCTTGGCTCCATTAAGCTATTGCTTCGTGGAAATCCAACCGCCTTACACACAACTGTTCAAAAGGGGGTGCATCCATTGCACATTGCCTGTGAGTTTAGCTCGGCAAAGGTCGTTGATTTCTTGCTTGGAGAAGTTCTAATGTCGAATCAGTGTGATACAAATGGTGATTCTCCTTTACACTATGCTTGCCGTTCAGCCAATGTTGATGTCATCAAGTACTTGGTTGCAGAGCAAAGTGTTCCATCTGTCTCGGAGGTCAACGCTGCCAATAAGCTTCCTATTCACTTGTTACTTCAGTGTGACAATGAGACAGTGGACCGTGAGAGTCCAGAGTATATTGATGCATGCTGGCATCTATTTCGCAGTAATCCCGAATCTGTTCAAAGTCTGGCATTGATTGATTAGTTATAACAAACGCTATTTCAACCACAGGGATACTAGACAAAGGTTCCTGCTAGTATCAATAGGAAGGAGCCGAATGATACCGATCATACCGTCTCGTTATTCTACCTGAATTGAGGAGATATGTCAAAAGTAAAGTAAGCACGGCTTCAAACAGATATTATATAGATGTCTATAGTGTAAATTATCTCTTCTAGCTTAGTACATTATATCTTCTCCTTTTTTCTCAAAAAGACAAGGATAACTGTTAAAGGATACCTCTAGTCGTGAGCCAAAGGGAAGAGGGCGAGAAAGCCAAATACTATACTGAAGGTCTGTACATCCAATATACATATAACTTATTGAACAATTAATCATCTTATGTGCATAGCACTTTAGCTAAAACATGCATTCACATTAACATTCACTTGCACAGAAAGGACTTTTATCAACTTCATCAGGACCCTCTGGAAATGTACATCCAGAATCTTTAAAGGCGAAGTTGTTACCAACACCAAAGCCACTGTATGGAAAGATGTCGCGCCATTTACATAGATTTTGGTTGAAGGATATTGCTCCGTTGAACATTACACTGTGATATTGTTATATACAAGAAAAGAGTAAGTTAGACATTCAAGATATCATATCACTTGCTCATACGATCAGAACTTACGTCATCGTCTCTACTCCACGGATGTTCCAATTACTAATATCTTGATTAAATTCAGATGCGCCAAAAAAGAGTCTGCCGAAAGAGAAAGAGAGGAGTTGGTCAAAGTTAGCATGAGGTATCTTTGCCTTTTGAGACTCGACAACAGATCAATTAAACTTGACTCACCTCGTCATGTCCTTAACTTGTACGACATTCCACGAGCCGATATCTTGGTTGAACACTTTATTATCGTTGAACATACCGTACCTAAGATTGAGAGGAGGTGAGTGAGATTTAAGCAAGAATTGCAAAAAGTATCTTGATTCATCGTTTGACTCACATATCTAACACATTTATAGTGTTCCACGAGCCAATGTTACCATTAAAAGAACTTCGAGCAAATAAGGCGTTCATACTGGAAGATGCGCGTTATCAGTTTATGAAGATAAAGAGAGATGAAGTAACTTGTGTGAGAAAACATAAGTAAGAGGAGTGAAGGATACCTCCCTGGTATCCTCAAAAAAGAGAGAGAGAGAGAGAGAGAAGAAGTCCCACCCCATCCAATGAGACTTCATACATTCACACATAACAATACTAACGCGGACTTTCCTGGTTACTCTTCCCGTGTCCCAAGTATTAAGATCTCCGTTGAAGCCCGAGGCAGCAAAGGTAGCGTCCATCTTCGTCACTGCTGAGGTATCCCAACCTGATAGGTCATCGTTGAACGTAGCCGCGTCATAGAACAATTGTTCATAATCAGTCACTGCTGATACACACCAACTACCAATGGGTAAGCCATACTTGTCTCCAATATCACCACATTTTGATTTGGAATCTGAGCACCTATTTGCAATATATGTGTCAATTGCAGTCTTGAGTTCATTTCTATTAGCAAAGCATTTCAACGTGGGTTTCGGAGTAGGTGTGCCTGTTGTTGGTTTATTAGTTGGTTGTACTAGAGGAGATGTAGGTCTACTTGTAATGGGAGGAGATGTAGGCCTGCCTGTGACTGGAGGAAATGTAGGTCCATCTTCTGGATTCTCATCATTTTCCTCTTCCTCGTCTTCTTCTTGTGGGGGCTGTTGGAAAAACAGACAAGAGAGAACAAGTCAGGCATTAAAAGTATAAAGAGGGTATACAATGATGTCTCTCATAGGAATCAAGAACTCACCAGAGTAGGCTTCTTTGTTGGAGATTCCGTGGGCTGAAGAAGAAGAGAGAGAGAAATATAAATGACATAGGTAAGTGTATTGACTATACAACACACTGAAAGTTGATGGTTTAAACACTTACTTTCTTAGAAGGTTGAGAAGTGGGTTTAGGCGTAACTACTTCTTCTATAGTAGGCAACATAGTCGGCATCTTAGTGTCTACTGGAGGCTATAAATTAGAGAGAGTGATATGACACAAGATGAGCTATCAGAAATAATCCATAGAAAGCTATTGGAGCAGCACAAGCTCAGTCTATACTCATACTCACCGGCGTGACTGGTTTCATTGTAGTAGGCGGTGGTGATGGTAAGGGCGTCGGGTTGGGAGTTGGATCTACACGAAGAATAGAATGAGAATATCAGCATACGAAAAAGAAAAAAAAACACTGTGCAATTAGGGTAAAACTTACCAGCCACAGGAGGATTCGTCGGCTGACGAGTAGTTGGATTGGTCGTGCTGATCTTTGAAGTAGGACTTGGAGTTACAGGACTGCCAGGCTGTGCTTGAGGATTCGTAGGGTTATTATTAGGTGTTGTTGGTGGAGGTGTTGTTGACTGAGGTGATATAACAGGCTTGGACGTCGGTGGCTTGGTAATGCTGTCATTACCTACTACTGTACTTTCAATTGGTCTTTTTGATGGACTCGTTGATACGGGAGATGTTGCAACCGGCTGCTCAGGTTGCATCGCGGGGCTACCATCGGCAACAATAACAGGCTTGGATGTTGGCTGGTTGCTCGTTGGTACACTGTTGTCGTCGGTAACCACTACCAAACTACCAGCAGTAACGACTGGCTTATTGGTCGGTTGGACTAAGGGAGTGGTAACTACATTCGTAGTTGTACCTGAACTATCTGTGCTAGCTGCTGAACCCCCACTAGAAGAAGGACAGCAAGGATTAATCTCCTCTTCGGCTACCGCCCCCAATGCTTCCAAGCATAAACCGGAGTTGGCATCCAATGCCATATAAAAATCAACTATTTCCTTGCAAGTCGTACCATCATCAGCAAACTCAAACTCTTCCTTCTCAACACTTAACCCATTTGGACAAATTAAACATGGATTCTCTTGAACAGTAGGACAACAATACACCTCAATTATCTTACTCCCTTCACAACTTTCATCATCTTTAGTGAGTGTTAAAGCTGTTAAATCAACTAACTCTTTACATGAGTTCCCACCGAAATCGGTGGGAACATAGTCATCGCCAACTGTTATCCCATTTGGACATAGTGTACATGGTTCCCTATCTTCTGATGGACAGCATAACATTTCATATATACTAGTACCATCACAAAAATCACTCCCAAAGAAATTCACTTCATCAACTAATGCCTTACATGTAGTAGTATCTCCATCTGCAATAAAGGGTGTATAATCTTCCCCATTCGTTATACCATTTGGACAGATTGTACATGAATTGTCCCCAACAAATTCTCCCGCCTGTGCCTGCTGTGCAAAATCATCAGGACAACAAAATAACTGTACATAATTACTAAGTTCACAACTTTCATCATAATCTTCGTTATACCACCACGTAGCTGTATTATCAATTAATTCTTGACATGTTTGTGTATCATTTTCAAATGGTATATAATTCTCATAATCGGCTGCTATACCATTAGGACAGAGTTTACATGACGACGTAGTAGTAGAACTGCTGCCGGATGTGTTGTCAATGAAGTCATCTTCTCCCCAAGGCACACTCTCCCCATCATCATTAATCTCCTCCTCCTCCTCCTCCTCCTCCTCCTCCTCTAATAATGCTAACTTATCTAATAAAGCTAACTTACAAACACAACAATTAACATTAGGTGTATCACTACCATCATTCAATACACTATCATTTCCATATGCACCACACCATAATTTATTTGCAGGTAAGGAATAGTCTGAACATGGACTATTGTATTTATCTTTATAATTTGGTGTATCAATACACGGAGTTGGTGGAGTTGATTCGGTAGGTGTAGAAGGGGAGGACTCTATTATTGTACTACTACTAGATGATGATGGAGGTGTTGCAGTAGACACAACCGGACTACTACTTGATGAGTATACAGTTGATGTCTCATCATTCATCTCCACTGTTGTTGACGTGGGAATGATCTCAGTTGGTAACCCTCGAAGAGAAGTGGGCGATGATGATGGATTATTATCATTTGATGATGTTGTTGTAGATGGAGACTTGGTAGTATCATTAATAGCAACACCACCCTCAGCTTGAAATCCTGGAGGGTCAACATTATCATTATTATTATTTGATGATAATGTAACACCTAATACTATTGCAATTATAACAAGTATTACAATTGTGATACTACCAATTATTACTTTTTTGGATATAGGTGTTGTTGATAGACAGTTACCTGTTGGCGGTGTTGAATTAGATGAAGCATTGTTACCTGAATCGGGTGTATTACTCATTGTATTATCGGTTGAACCAAACATTTTGTTGATTTGCAATGTACTGTATATTTTAATCTATTATAGTTAAAGGTAAAATATCGTCTTATTTTACAATAGGAGAGGATTCACTCTTTATATATCACTACGGAGTTGAAAGCAGCTTATCCGCTGACCATAGACACCAACAATAAGAGTCGTTCATTATGTATTAGAAGACTGAGTAAGAATGGCAGTAGTTCATTCTAGCTCTTTATGCCACTTCCTTCGCGGTATCCTTGGTCATAGCCTGCGACATTTTTAGTGTGACACTTGGTCTTTGGTCACAAGATTCTCCCTCCTCTTCCTTTGCTTTACATACTATTGCTGATCAATAATCATAAGATCAATCTGATATAATCTATCTATCACTTTGGATTGTATTATTAGACCCCCTAGCTCAGTGCCTCAGAGCTCTCCACTAAAGCGGCACACTTGATTACTATTATTCGATGTCGATGTAAACCATGACGACGAGAAAGCTAAGCTCACTGCTACTGCTACTCTGTTGTATCGGCGTCACGATTTGTTTCTTCCAACATCAGAGGAAGAATATCGATATCTATGATGACAGTGATCATAATTATGGACGACGTAACTTACGCTACTATCCAGTAGCCACAGGTAAGTATGGTTATGACAAATGGGATAACAGTCCATCAACCAATGAAGATACCGAGATGATACATCGTACATTAAAAGAACAGAGACATTCAGAACCTCTCACAATCTGTAACAGAGCTGTACCAATCTCACATAAACATGATATCGAAGTATTTGAGAAATACACAACCAAATGTCAAAAATTACAAGAAACAATACCAACAAATAAAACATCCATACTATTACTAGATGGTATTAATAATGTATTCGGTCGTACTGGAAACAATATTAATGAATTATTACATGCCTTACAATATGCGCAAGATCAAACAAAGTATCATCACAATTTAGAGAATGAATATATGATAGTTGGTATTGTAAAGGATACTTGGGGTATGCAACTACTACATGAATTTACTTTTGCAATTGACGGCAATGATAGGAAATCCAATAAACGATTATTGGAAATAGCATTCTGTATCAAGATTATAGATACACCTGAAGATGAATTACAAAAGTATAAAAAGGTTATTAATATGAGTACGAAAGATCTATTCCATTATGCACCGTTACGAGTAAAAACTGCTCCGGGTGTTATACCAGAAGTTAAAAGTCAGTCGGACTATG
>Ga0214478_100815_pt1 | contig 17365 bp, 16 predicted proteins | sample M1_20Mar14CPVII9_2_FD_178001 | JGI IMG/M metagenome (GOLD analysis project Ga0214478, IMG submission 178001) | Marine eukaryotic communities from Monterey Bay, California, United States - M1_20Mar14CPVII9sort6BwellD7 | ecosystem: Environmental > Aquatic > Marine > Unclassified | place: USA...
ATCTTTATCATTCTTATTTGGATTTGTAACATTCACCAAGACACGTAACATGGCATTATTCTCTAAACCGAATGAATATGCATCACCCTTCATTTTAACCATGCCTTTATTCTCCGCTTCAGATCCCTTGCTACTCTGCACCTCACTGCCACTGCCGCCATTGCTCGTCCCATTGCTCTTATTCTTCCGCAGTTTCAACTTTTTAATAGGTTTCAACTTTTTAGTATTATCTTTGATACTACTAACAATTGGTACGGATAGACTCGTCTCGCCATTCTCTTCACCATTTACTACCAAGTTAACTTTGCCTATATGGGTGGTGTAATAATGTAGACCAAGAAAGAGAGAGGGATGGGGAAGGTTGTTAGTCAAGAAAATGGAAGTAAACCAAGTCTGTGCCAAGAGAACCTTTTCCATGTAGCCCTCTACCGTCCACCGTGGAGTGAGCCGATGTTTTATAAAGATATCTTTATATGAACCCTTTATTTGTAAATAGTTTGTGGGCAAGAGAGAAACGAGCATGAGACACAAAAAATGAACACAAGATATGAGTAAAGTTGGAACAGATATATTAGTATCCCCTCTTCGTCCCTACCATCGTCCCACACGGCTGTGCCCTACAGTGTACATCTGCACCATTGCAATACAATTTAAGGCCGAGGGTAAGGCAGGATATATGTCAAAGTCCTCGTCCCAATTTGATATTACCATGAGACTATATTTGAGACCATCCCTCTATCCGCGACTCTCTACCCTACTAATCCTCTTTCTTGTGTACCCTGTCACGAAACCTCGAAATGTGTGTTCGCGATGCCTCATGTCCCCCCAATATCGATACTCTCAATCAAACAAACAAACAAAACAATATAACCAAACAAACAAACACAACAACAAACACAAAACTATTAAAACTCACCTCCTCATACACCCTCAAAAAACTACCCCCTCAACTCAATACAATCATTAAATATACAAACTAATAGTATTAAAACTTACCTAATAATATCATCTTACCAGAACGTGATATTGATAAATTCACTGGTATAGTTTGTGGTATATAATGCTGCTTATTATTCTCTGTTCGGGTCTTGCTATTTGTATTAGTAGTAGATTTGATACCAGTAGATGAAGATTTGATAGTTGACGACGACTTTTTAGACTGTTTCGAATTAGTACTTGCATCGACTGATATGTTCGATGAGTAGTTGTTCATTTTACCATTTACTCCACCTTTATTGTTTGTTGCAATAGATTTTGATGGTGGTTTATTACTTTCATGTATAAACTCTTTAGTAAAGTTTATTGTTGATAATGCATATGGTGCACTCCTATATTGGGTGTTTTATCGTTGTTGGTAGTAGATTGTATATCGAGTAGCCGTAGTAGTAGCCGTTATTAATATGGGCGGATAGATTCGAGTTGTTAGGCACGAACAAAGGGAAGAAAGAATTGACGATAAGTAAGATAGAATGATCGAGACATGTGTGATGGTTAGTACCGAGTGTCCATTGAGTGCCCCAGTTATATAACAGACAGCATAACTCATGCTACACTTACCTAACATCGTCACCTAAACTCTCCGAAGATGCCCAATTTACATTTAAGGATTGTAATTCTCCTCCTTTTTCCTTCTTTTTCTTCTTCTTTCCATTATTATTCTCCCCTTTATCCATTGAATCATTGCCACTGGTATTATTATTGAGAGATACGGGTAGACTATTGATGTGACGAGGTATGAAAAGAGGAGGAGTTTGGGGAGAGAAAGGTGAATTAGGTGAGCAAGGATATGAGAAGAAGAACAATGAAAGAAGAGAGAGAATCCCCCCGCCAACGCCGCCCGCCGTATTGAACTCTCTCTCTCTTCCCAAACTCCATACCGCACGCTCGTCTTATTCAAAGATATTAGGAGTAACAACAGCCTGTCTATTCTCTCTTTTCAATGCCACAATTCCAGATATACACAGGCCTCTCCCTCCCATAGCCCTCTAGGCATAGCCAGTCTATACACAAAGCCATGTTCGTGATAAAGAACTTACCTCGGTACATGTGTTAAAAAGACTTTATCACTAGTTCGTCCAATCTGTTGTGTAAATGATGCTACAATTGTTGCATTCTCCTCCTTATTTTCATTACTTGCTCCTCCGCCATTCTTCTTTCCTCTTTTCTTCTTCTCTCCATTCTTACTAGTAGAGCCCTTCTTATTAGTAGTGGTAGGAAGAGAGGAGCTCTTTTTGTCACCTTGATGTTTGGATATTATACCGTGTAGTGATAAGACAGTGATTGTAATGTCCAATTTAGATGATTCATTTTGTATTGTTGAGTCGGGAAAAGAAGAGGACGGTAGTTTTGTAGAGCAAGCGGAGTTGTTTGTATCACTAATCATCGTCGTTGGGTTGTCATTATTGCAATTGTTTGAAGTGCTTGTAGTATTATCAGTCACAGTTGGTGGTTTGTTATTGTTGCTATTAGTTGTAGACGATGAAGTACTGCCAATTGTATGATTGCACGACGATGATGATGTCATTTTTGTAATAGGAGATGATGAGAAGGATAATTGATTGATACATTCTACTGCATTCTCTGTCTCGTTATTGTAGGATTCTTCTTTTATATCTTGTAATGTATTTGTTGGTGCTGATAATCTGGCATTGTTATTATCGTTGTTGTTGATATTGAGAGAAGAGTCTATTGCAATGTTGACTAGACGTGGGGGAGATGTTGGTGAATTGTCATTGTTGTCGCCGTCATTGCTACCGTCGATAGCAGCGGCGGAGGCGGCGCCCTCATTCATGTTGAGTACAGCCATGTGAATGTTGTTATATTAGTTGTATTATATTGTGATTTATGCATGAGAGAGGAGGTCGTCGAGCCAAGGCTGAGGAGTTTGTCAAACTCTTGAGCCCGTCGGAGGCAGCGTGAAGCGCCTCTTTCGTAGTTATTGGCATAAAATCGGTATCGCAGGCCAAGGTAATGTTCAATCCTGTTCAACATGATAACCTTTGTGAGTTGATTGCATATTGGCACGAGATTTAGCTATCAAACGGTTCTAAATGAATATGGATGGCGGCATTTTTCAGAATCTATTCTAACAACGATGACAACTATATTATGCAGTGGGTATCAGCTGCTTCGATATGCAGTGCTAGTATTGTGATCTATAAAGTAATCTGCTTTTGTAAATATGAGGATAAACGATAGTTCAAAGAACACGCAATCTTCATCAATCCGCATATGGAATCGGATTGTTTTATGCTAACATGCATATCGTTCAACATGTATGTTTATGTTCCTCTTCCATCATCGGAAGGGAGCAGCAAATTATACTACTGATCATAGAACATTATTAGAAATTAATACACCGCAAAAGGAAAATCCACAGTCGCAACAACAGTCTATCAACTCATCAGATGAGTATGAGTACTATGCCGCCAAACGTATGTTTCATTTAGTAGATCGGACATTACATAGTACTACTAATAATGGCACATCATACCTCAATTTAGCAATAGAATCATGTGACAAGGAATATAACAACAATAAAGAGTATCCAACAATATATGAAGACATTGTAAACGAACGTCGAATGCGTTGGAGACGTGCCGAAGCAGATGATGGTAAGGTAAATGTAATTCAAATGATAAATGAAAAGCTCGGGGGACTTTATTATGCTGCTAAGTTGGGTATTCGTACACCTCGATAATGTTTCGTGTAGACAGAAATTCTGGCCAAATATGTGCAGATCATTTTGATGTTACTTCTAATAAGTGGAAAGTCATAAAAGGACTGCAAAGATCGGATGATGAACCACATTGCCCTAAGAGTACATTATACTCAGACATATAAGGGAGACTGTTATGATGAATGCTATAAGGAAAGTTGCAAGTAAGGCAAGCAAAAACTGGTTAAGAATAGACATGTATGATAGCAAGAATGGTCCAGTATTTGGTGAAATCACTCCTTGGAGTACTAATGGCCTAGCTGCTCCAAGGGCAAGTTGTGCAATGTCATATCTCTTCACAGCACATGCTTACAATAATGGTTATTTAGATGACGCTGCAACTATCGTGATGATGAATTTCATATTCCTGAGGCTCATGAGTGGAAAAGATACACACAAATGGAGAAATGCAATAAGGTCATGAAGGCACAAGAAGAATGGCTAAGCTCAAATGGATAAGTAAGACGTTACATTCTAATAAATCGGCATGTTAACAAGATATTCTATGTCAACATAAAAATAAGACATGATCTAGTTTAAATGGTATTCATATGCCTCTATTGAGGCACAAACGGGAGAAGATACTCTACTCTCCAAGATACCCTGCGGCTTGTTCTTACTTGACTTGGGTGAATCTAGTACTCCTTCTGATCCTGAAGAAAACTTGGTAGATCTATCCAGTAAACGTTTTCTACATGCCTTGATGAGAGGAGAACCTTCTATGTTGTCAACCTCTAATGCATTTGATACCGCTTGAATGAACTGATATTTTGCCTCAGAAGGAAGGCAATGATCAGCTCCTTGAGATATGTCTTCGAGTGAGTTTAGCAATGCCGAAAGAGCCACAGTTGATGATCGTAGGGGTATACAAGCGTAGTCTTTTATGGCTGTCTCAATCCATGAATGAGAAGACTCACATAACTTGTTCACAAGTTGATCAGTAGTAGAAGAAGTAGAAGTAGAAGAACTTGGCAAAAGCTTCAGAATGTAGTTAATAAACTGGTGCGGAGTTGGTCCATTCATCCTCCACCGAAGTGTTGTTAGGATGATCTTTTCACATGCAATGATGGTATCTGGAGTGACTAGTCCTCGTGTGAGAGAACTAATCACCTCCGGTCTCAGTACGAACGGTTCGTGTATCTTGATTGCAATGTACAAACTTGTAGAGGCAACTAATTGATACTCTCGTCTATTGCATCTTGTTGTGGATCGCTTCTGCTTTGCTTTATGAAGACATGATATGCTCATGAATCGATCAAGATAGGAGATGGCTATTGCAGCCGTCTCGTGTTGCAATCCCATGATATCGATGATGTGAAACATCCACTTGCATACTCTTGTTCGGCATGCCACATCAAGTACACTGCTATTTGCAATTGTCTTGCTACCACTACCAATGTTTGTCTTCTTCCTATTGTTGCTGACAACGCTTAGGTATGGTCTGCTCACGTAGTATTTCTCTTGACTTAGCATGGCGGATATAATTGCTTTATTATTGCAATCATCGACAGAAGTATCATTGTTGATAGATGACGATGAGGCGGTAGACGATGATGCATTTACAACAACATGATCATTTTCGATGAGGAGATTCTTTGATAGAGATGTCATTTTATTTGTTTGCTTTGTTTGGTGATATGTTGTTGACGATAATATGATGATCATATGTTATTCTATATTATGAGCTCTTTGCTTTGTAACTCCCTAACGCCTATTGCTTAGAACTGCTATATGTGGATGAGCTGTCATTGTTAATACGGCATTTCTGACCAATAGCCCCTGACGATGTGTATGGCCCTGAAAATGTGTGCTTATGGCGGTAGTATTATATAGGCAGTACTAAGACTTTTCAGTGACAACAAACATGTATACAAGCCACATCTTTTATCATTCTGCTCTGAAGTAAACAGCCCAATGCTGCCTAGAATTGTATTGTCTACCTAACGAGAAGCAGTGATATGATAGATGTGTATTGCATATACGATCCCTCATTATCCTCATCACCCATCAACAGCCATCATCAGCCATCATCACCTCATCATTTCTTTTATTGGGCGGATAGATCAATGTAATGCTACCGTTCGTGAAGTAATTGTCTAATCGTCCACCAATACTACTACTATCGCACTCCCTACTGTTTCATTCAATTAAAGTAAACTAACATTACTCTAATGTACATCAATTACATACTCAAGTCTACCACTCAACTTACACTTATGTAGTGTTTGCAAAAATATAACGTTTGATCGCCATAAAACTCTCTCCCCCCTCTCGCTCCTCTCATCTCCCCCAACTACTCTTATATGGCAGTGGTTGAACGACACCCACCCTACTCTCCTCTCCTCTTCACAGAACCGAAGAGTTAGTTTAGTTTGTATCTTTGGTGGCGGCACTCTGTTGATGAAGTGTATGTACTAGGAGATAGATAGATCCAGCTAAAGAAGTATGACAAAAAGCATTTGTTTTGTTCAAAACTGGCAGTTCTCTAGCTTATATATCAACCTAAGAACATATACGCCGTATCTTACAATCCTATTGTCTCTGAGGAATATCTCCACCTCCTAAACGACCTAGTTATATACATTATGTGCAAAAAAACACCACCATTATGCCGCCAAGGCAGCGAATGAAAGATTCGAATCTTCCATGGAAGAGATGAGCTCCAAGAAGTCATCAACTTGTGGATTTGGCTGGACTTCATATCCATAGAGCTTCTTGGCTTCTTCTTCTCCAGTGTTATTAGGAGCTGTAGGAGCAGTAGTTAAGGGCAGCTGAGGAAAGGTATCCATACCCATATCATGATTCATCGTTGATGTATCTCCTCCTCCTCCTCCTTCTAATACGGGAAGGTCGAAGATGTCAGTAAAGTCTTCACTAGTATCCAGCGGATGATGATTTGCTTCTTCACTAAGATCAATATCAAGACAATCAAAGTATGACATGGATGATACAGGTTCATCAGGCTGGGTAATAGGAGGGGGGAGGATGCACTTGGATGCATCGGGAGTAACGAATCGTCGAGCTGCCGTTGCAGCAGGATTGATGGGCGTACCCACAACACCATACTGATTGGTCATATAAGTACTCTTGGGGGAACCAACGGAACCAACATCACTAACAACACGTGCCAATGTCTTGGGGTTCTTCTTCATCTTGGGAGTAGTAGAAGAAAGCTTGGCCTTCTTTAATGGTCGAGGAGATGATGACGACGATTTGCTTTCCTCGGGATACATCTCCTCAAACTCGGCAAGACGTTTACGGTAGAGACGTTTGCCTTCATCGGACAGTTCCTCAAAGACACTATGAGTATTAATGCAATAGAGAGGACGAACACAAGATGTGAGCATATGATGTGAGCACATGATGTGTATCTATTGCAATCTTTGTAGGCATACAAGAGAGATACTTACCCACGTGAATTATCATCAAGAGACTTCCATGAGGCTGTCATAACCCTGTTCATCTCAAGGAAGCTCATCGTTGAGTTAGGGTTCTTACGATGGGCACGCTTGCTATTATCCTTTGGTGCCAAGTTACCGAGTAGAGCGGCACGGACATTACCACGAGACAGTTCCATCAATTGTGTTGATGTGTATGTCTCAATGACGGCGTTGTATCCCTCGAGACCGGGCGTACATTCTGTTAGACGGATGATAGTATCTTTGGAATTATCACCCGACTTGTATGCGTCGAAGATCTTTGCACGTTTGTAACGATAGAACACTGTATGATATGGTAGGAAAGGAAAGATATTGTATCGTGAGAGACGATTGAGATTGAGATATGCATATGATATATGCTTGACTAGTGAATGCATATCTAGAGAACACATCATGTTTTAATACCAACTTACAATTGTATGCCGATAATGGACGCTTGGGCTTGAGAGGAGCCTTGTTGTTGGTATCGATGGAGTTGTTTGCGGAGCGAGTCATCGTGTGTGTTAGGGTTGATATGATAAATTGTGTCTGTGAACTGATATGTAGAATAATGTGTGTTGGTTTTATGTGTTGATGTGGTTTGTTTAGCAGTGATAGGTGTGCTTAAACCACTACGGCTACGGCAGTGGAGATTACGATCAAACTTTCTTTGCATGGCGGTGAAGTGGCAGTAGATATTCTGCTTAGGCCCAAGTGCGTGTGTTGTGCAGTTGTGGAGGGAGGCTTAGTGTAGTCCGGTATCATTTGTGGAGTTATGTCATAACAAGGCCTCAAATAGAACATATTAGCATGTAAATCTTAATTTTATCCGACAAAAAGCTTCTTACGATGTAAATCATTTCGTAGGTATCCAGGAGCAGTTATAGGGCAGTGCAAATAAAGGGATACCGGGCAATGATCTACAGCAAGTTTATAAGGAGAACAAGAGACAACTTTCGGACTAAATTTGATGGAGTCATAAACCCTACTCAATAACCATAAAAGTGCAAGGCCTAGTACAAAGCACAAAAGAATATGGAATGAGAGCTCCTCTTCTATCTGTTGGTAAGAATTGTACTTTGCATGCAGTTACAATCTGTAGGTAGTCCCATACATGACTGCCTCGTCCTCACAAAGAGTAGTTGGTAGTCGTATGAAATGCAGTGGTTTAGACTTAGACTTAGAAGCACAAAGAACATTAATATGAGAGCTCTGCTTCATTCTACTTATGATTCTGGAACTGGAAAGAGTTGGTACTCTGCTGCTTACCATGAAAGACTATACCATTAACCTCGTCTTTTCCGACTCTTCACTGCACTACTTTTAGTATGGTATCCTTCACCTCACTAATCTGTGATGTATGCTGATGTATGTATCCTTGTGATTGATGACAAAGCCAATACTACCGAAACTCCAATTCAAATGTGTGTGTGTTGATTTAATACTAGCTCATCTGTATTGGCTCCATCAAGCATGTAGAAATAATAGGTATCTTATGTACCACTACTCTGTGCAGTGTTTCTCTCATCATGGGAAATAGACTCTCATGCACTTTTCTTGCTCTTGGTCGGTAGTTGGCATCTTTTACCCAGTGGAGTTCTCTTCTTTCTCTCAATCACACAACTCTTTCTATCACACATAAACTAAGACTCCTCACTAGAAGTATGTCACAATTTAAGATTGATTGAAACATAGCAGTTCGTATTCAGCCACGATAGATTCAGAACCCGAAAATATGATGCTGATCATCTACTCATAAACAACTCGAGCAAGAAACCATTACATCGTTTGAATCAGAATACACACATATAATATGAAGTTATCACGTCTTATACTTGTTGTTGTACTGGGCCTTTCGGTTGCAGTAGCGGAGGGTAAGTAATCTTGGTATATTATGCATTGTAAGAGTTCTCATGGACCATATCTACACACATCTATTTTGAACTTGTAATGTCATAGTTGATAATGAAGACCAGGCAATTGCAGTGTCCGAGCCTGATGAACTAGAAGACTTCTCAGGATATGATGACCGTGAACTCAAATCATACTCTCTAGGTGATGATGAAGAAGAAGCCTTAGTTGAGGACGACCTTGATGATGAAGAAGAAGACTATGGTGTTGAGGATACTGGCGGCACCCGACAACTCAGAGGAGGCTGTGGAAGTGGACGGACTAGGTTCCGAGGACGATGCGTAAGGTAAGGCAGAAAGTGTGGTTAGTGTAACACATTATTTTGTCTTTGCATATCTTTCCTTAACAAATACTTCTACTCACCTTATCACCCTATTTTCTTTTGCAAAGGACACGTTCTAACCGTCGTTCTAACCGTAGGTCTCGCCGTAGGTCATATCGTCGTTCGTACAGGAGAGGAAGGAGGCGACGAGGAAGGAGGAGGCGAAGGGGGTGAGCTTAAATCTTGTGTGTCATATCCCCACATACCTCCTACTTTTAAACTCAATCTCTATATATCCCCTCATTCTTCTTCTCTGTACAACTTTTAGGAGGGTAAGGACTGGAGGCGGAGGATTCCGTTGCCGGTAAGTCTCATTTGATGCACATCTTGTGTCATTCTTTTTCATACCTCACTATCTTCTACCCATACTTTATTGCATTTTTTCTCATCACACTACACTAGAAAACGTACCCGAGATGGAAGATGCAAGTTAGATGCACGTCAAAAGAGGGCAGTCCAGCGTGCCAGGTATGTATGACCAACCTAAATTTGTCCGTGATGCAACTAATCCATCTAATAACTCTATCTCTTCTTAACTATTTGTCACTTAATTCCTGATTCCCCCCAAAAGACGTCGATACCGCAGCCGATACTATAGTGATAGGAGGCGATCGTTCCGAAGCAATGTGCGTAGCTTCCGGAGGGAATACTGGGACGATTACCCTTACTATGATGACTATTGGGATTAAACCCCCCTCTCTCTACTATTTTGGGTGCAACAAGCCTGTCTTGAATGATTTAATGGACATAGTACTACTACGCTTTGTTTGATATGCAGCATTTTGAATGCTTCCTTAGGAATCTGTTTTTGATTTATAATGCTGCCATCTTGTTTTGAATACGAATATACAGTACTGTCAACTTAAAACTACCATAATATATGATGCACCTAAACTAAATTGATACAACTTGAGAACATTATCATCTCCTTATGTTGATGTGGTAGACGAGTCTTTAAAATTGTTGAAGTTCTATTATCAATTCCCCAACCACGCACCCGCCTGGTGAACTCTTATGTATAGCGGTGAACTCTTTATCAAATGTGTATAAGAATCTAAATCGATCGATCGTTCCTTATAATATGTGCAGCTCATTCTTCACGAATCATTAGTTGAAAATGGATGGTATAAAACCGCGGTAATTCATAATACTATTGTCACTAACAAAAGAGGTAGTATGATACCCAATAATTTAGTAAGGCGTATAACTGGAGTAGATGCTAAGTAAGTAAGTAAGTATAGCAATTGATTTAACTACCTCAAAACGATGCATTAACTTTGGAGTGGTATTGTGATATAGACTACTATCAATGGTATATATTCCGGATTGCTACAAAGAAGACCTTGAAATGACGCTGGTATGATGGTTGCTAACATGTTAGTTTGTCAAGTAAAGAAGAGTATAGGGCTATCGTCATCGCGCAGAGATTATGCAATCAGCCATAATCCAAACCTGGGAATCAGAGCGAGTCAACCGTTTATAATTTTGTCGCCGGATATGTTGGATGATCAATAGTGATGTCGTCTTCCTCCTGCCGCCCTTGCAAATCCATTATTATCATACATGTCGTATGATATCCGATCACTGCTCCAACTGTACCACTTGATATAGAATTTCAATCGATTGCAATGACGTCAAATATCCGCCACCGCTTCTTCACACAAACAATACACTCCAAAGAGGTGGTATTGCTCGTTGCATCCATTTTGTATAATATGTCAACACTATTATAAATCTATATCCGATAAAGGTATTGTCGTGGGGAGGATGATCAGTTGCTGTTGCATTGACGCGTCTCTGCTGGATATTAAGTGTGAATATCAAATTAGAGCAAATTAGATACACACATGATAGATGTGCATCAAAATATTGGAAATAATATGCACACAACCCTACACGGTGATCGCTGTGAAATCAATAATATCGCTACATTATCTCTTGTTATTGATGAGAACAACATCGTTAGTTAGTATCGATCACGAATAGTTATGACACTGCTGGTATGAGCGATTGATATAATTTGATTGAGTTGTGGTTCGAAAATATTTACTAATATACAACACATTATATGGCACCCTTGGACAAACTAAATCATATTCAGCAACTCATAATACAATCTATTGTATCATCATCGAAGCAGATATATCAGAATGTGTATTCCGTCTTTGTTTAAACACCGGGTAGTTTGCAACTTTCAAATTATGGTATCCTTGACCCCCGTTAGTCAACAACATCTGATTATACTAGAGTTGTTAAGAGTAAAGACATGACAATGAATACTCTACTAAAACAAGGCGATAAATACCAAAACTACAATATATCCTACACTTTCTAAGCGGCGGCGGAGAGGATGTAGTTTGAGTGTCTCCGCAAGAAGATATGATGTTCTACATTCTAAAATTGTGCCAAGTATAGTAGTATACTTTCTCATCAGGAGGTATAGGGAGATACTTTAGGATTGTATGCAGGAATAGGAAAGGTCTAGAGAAGTAGAAGCAAAGGTATCACGTAAAGCGTTACGTATTGTTGAGGCATCTATAAAGTCTACATGATAATATCAGCAACAAAGTAAGTATTTCATTTGTGTAACTATGTTCTCTTTTGTACATTGTCTAATTTACTTTCCTATTCCTATTCTCCTATGTGTACATTACACTAGACTACACTTCTTTAGTATTATCCAATCTTGATGTTGGAAACTGCCATACAATGTGCATTGTACCGAGCTAGCCTCGAACTATGTTTAGATCTTGAGCGTAACTCTTCCGAAGTGCATGTATCCTGTCTTGATACAATTGCAGTTACATGCTCATATGGCGGTGTCTTGATCTTCTTTTGGCCGTACCAGATGATAACAAGTGTTCGATACCCACACATTGACACAACTGCTCATGAGGACTAATCAAACGATCGACTTGTGTTAGCATCTCTCTTGTATGGAGTACACTTGCAACGAATTGATGATTCATACTTGCTTTGTCTTCGTCGGTGTACCATATCTTGCTTTGATCTACTACATCTTGAGGGTATGAAATCACGAGACTTGTTTCTGAGAAACGAACTGCTGCTCGATGCTTGTAGTTGTTGTTGTCGTTGTTGCTGTTGTTGCTCTTCATCTTCTTGGACCTTGGACTGAATGGGAAATCAACTAATAACATATCGGTGCTGTCATTTGCAAAAGAAGTAGAGGAGCCCATCGTCGTCTTCTTATGATGTTCAGGAGTAATAAGGATTTATGATGCAAAGAAGAGATGCAGCTCTGCAATAGCAAAAGTTAGTTTCGTTGGTGATTAGATTCTCAAATGACTGCGTTGCACACTGCTCAGAATGAAACAATCGGTGCATAACTCCCAAGTTGTACACTTGTTGCAGTTGGTAGGACATAAGAACAGATGGTGGGCAGGTGGTGTGCAGTTCCTCCGCTTGGCTTGCTTTGGGCTACACCTCTGTGCTGTGCAGTTTGGCTACACCTCATGTCAAATTTACGATTAGTCATGAACATTTCAAAGGAAAGTTAAGGGATATTGGTCAATGGTTGAATCAGGTTGAATCACAGATAGAGAGTATACTTGGCTACAGAGTCATCTGTTTTATGCTCCTCTATTCACAATCAAATGCATAGCAGATCAGCAGCGCTTATGTAGTATTGCCTTTGATTTGAGACACTAAACTAAAGACACGACCATTTCATGATTCTGAAATGATATGATAATGAAAACTATAACCATCTCTACTATGACTATACTACTAAGAAGTGATATATATGATAATAAGTTCATATATTCTACTAAGGACTTTTGTTCCTCTTCTTCTACTTCTATTCTACTTGCTACCCGTCGAGTATTCTCTAGAGAGAGCAGCATTAGCATATTCATATGTGTATCCTTTCAACTCTAATCATATCTAGCATGACAACCATCCAGAGTGGACTACTAACATAGCCTAATAATATCATTCTACGTCTTGTCTAATAGGAACGGCAACCAGTTGAGTTCAAGCTGCTCTAGAGTTCTTGGTATTCTTCTGCTTGTTACTTGAACTTGGGGGAGAGAAGAATAACTTGTCATCTAGCAATATTTCATCTATGAAACCCTCAATTGCCAAGGATGCATGACACTCCGTTGACACTCTTGTCTGTCTTGATATGATATGATCACTTGCTGGTTGTGTAGCAACATCCTGTAGCACTTTCGTATGATCGATGGGATGTGCGCTTAGCTTTGCTTTCTTGATAGAGGGAATTGAATGATAGAGAAATGGATCTTGTGTTTTAAGTAGCTGTAGCTCTGTTTCATTCATCTGACTGATGTCGACCTCTCTTGGCCTTGGTTTGTGCATTATTGTGGGAACTCTAATTATCTCGATCTTGTCCATCATGACGAGTGGCGATGACAATGACGCTCTTTAACTTGAGAATTGGGAGGTAGCCGCCGACGGTCTTGTATTGTGTTGATGTACTTGGACTGTGTTGATACTATATTATATTATGGAAGGCAGCTGCAATGGAATAGATAAGGCCTAATAGATATCACTTGATTGGCTACGATGTTTAGCGGTGATTGATTTGATGTCTTTTTATGAGATGTGACATACATAAATCTGCTCAGAGACAAAAGAATTACCCGTACGCATCTTCAAAAAGGGCCTCACATTTATTAACCCATCAACTTGACTACTCTAACCCTTCCTCCTCGCTCACCTATCGATATAGTCGATATCCCCTGTACATAGTTTTGTTAGTATTAACTTAGGCTTGTTCTCAGCAAATGATGGGAATAGCTACTCGTGTATTGATATCATATGTAGTAACTTGTCTGTAGATTGATTATACTTGTCTAATAATATACTGCTAATGTTGAAGACTAATATTGAATGAAGTTGTTATATATCGGCATAGTTTAGGATTCATTTGCTAGCTAGAATATGTTTGGGGCAACTCTGAAGTGAAAAGTAATCAGAGTTATTTTGAAACATCCTAAGCAGTATTTTGGTCATGAACGAGACAAATTTATGAGGTCATTCTCGTTTGCACCGGAGATTCTAGTAGCCCCTCGACGATTTGACTTCGCCGGAGTCATTCACTTTCTATTAAACACTGCATAGAGGGGGAGGTGGTTTAAAGCGGAGTAGTATAACTTATGACGTCATAACATGGAGCATAGCATAGTCTCTACCTATCAAAAAGTACACCAAAGTCAAAGCTAACATTTTTATCTCGATCAAATCAGAATAAGATGACAGAGCAACATCCAGATATGGCAATACCAACTGCAATAAAAGTACCAAAACATCCCAATCGAATATCGTGCATATCTGATAATAGTATATGCAAGGAATCACTCTTCGTATCCCTCCTTGATCAAATATCGTCCAAGGATGAACGTATTGCAAACTTAGAAGCTGTTGTTTCCAGTTTGGAAGAGAGGCTAGTTGCTATGTCGCTAGAACTCGCCTCGTCAAGGGCAAGAGAAGATGTTCACATGTTGATAGCACAACAGCAAAGACAGAAGTACTTAGATGGGAAGAAGAAAGCTAGTCAATATCAAGATATGAAGGCTTCTTCGTCCACTCGAACATCAACACGTCCACAAAGGCGTATGAGCAGATCATGGACCGACTGCATGGACGAAAAGCAGCTTGATGATAGTGATGATGTCGATACTCTACAAATGAAGAAGAAGAGCTCTAGGTCTAGACGGAATAGCAATATACTCATGCAATCTTTACCCAACTTAGGATTAGGATCCTTCATTGATTCATTTAGAAGACAGAGTGATACCCCGCTCGAACTAGAGGATACAACATCGGAAACTTTAACTTTAATAGATGACAGCAGTTCAGTATCTCAAACCCCCACCCCCATATCAAACACTGTTGCAGAGAGACGAGCCTCGTGGTTTTCAACATTACAATGGCCGAAAGATTAGGAGACAGCTACAAGCGTTGGGGTTAGCATAGGAGAGCATGTATCATAGAGAAGTTACTATTGCTAGGAGTAGTAGAGGAGTAGGAGAAGTGTACTAAGTATCCCATACTCTACTTGCGCATGTATAAGATGATGCACATCATAGGTGAGCACATTAGTATTAGCATAAACTCTATGCAAATCATATGTGATTCTCTTTTGTACTACTAATTTACTTCCTACTGTACTTCTATTAGCTACCTAGTTTCCTATTATTTCTATGTACATATTAGAATAGCTAATACTGCTCTAGCGTCCAATCTTGTGGTTGGAAACTGCCAAGCAGTATGCCTTATATCGAGACTGTTTGGAGCTATGCTTCGATACTTGACATAGCTCCTCAGCAGTAGATGAATCTTGTCTAGATACAACAGCTGCAGCATGGTCACGACGATGGTTGTGTCTTCTTCTTGCACTCTCGGATGACAGCAGATGCTCGATACCGATACAACCTATGAGCTCATCATCTGTAACTGATCGATTTTCATCTAATCTGACAGCATTGATCATCTTTCGTGTGCAAAGGACGCTGTTGATGAACTCTTGGTTCATGGGAGAGATATCAGAAGATGTATACCATTTCTTGCTTGCATGTACCTCTTCTGTATGATAGATTGCCACATCACACTTGTCTGAGAAGCACACTCTTGATAGATGATTCGACTTCGATGTCGATGTATCATCATGTTGATGCCGACGAGTATTGTTCTTCCTCCCAGAACACTTGGACCTTGGCTGTGTTGGAAAGTTGACTAACAAAGGTGACAGTTTACATTCGAAAGTATTGGATGTAGTCAAGTGCATGATGCCATAATTGATATGAGATATAAGCAGCAATACTCTGTTCAATATTACCCTATGCATGATAATCACTAAGGAAAGCCTCGGACTAGGTATTAGATTGAAATAGTCCATACCGTACCTATGAAGCTTTTTAAAACCTACATACCTAAAATGCAAGCCACCTTAGGGTTAAACTCATCTCGAATACCGAGGGAGGGAGGATGCTAGTTTGTATTCAAAGAAGCTAAACTATCCTCTGTTGAGTGCCCCGCATCTGTACCAATCTTCTTCCTAAAAAATTTACCCTTAATATACCATATTTTGGTAATATATCTAAGACGCCAACAATGGTAGTGAATAAGTTGTCTGATGCTCCCCGTATGATAACTTAATCCAATCACTATGCATCATTGCTGTGTTCATTACTGTGCTGCATATGCATCTTCTCCCTAATACAATACTTGTGACAAGCGGTCGAATGCTGAATTTCTCCGAGTTTATCTACTCTTGGATGCATATGCTTATATGCATAAAATGTGTATGGTATTACCCATACTTATACATCACATTCATAACTACTACACGCTCTCCTCCATATAGATAGCTTGTATAAACCATTATCACTACTTGCTGATCGTATTGGTACGCCATCTTTCTGTCGAATGTACGTACTGTGCAGCATTGTTATGGACATATCTTATGCTCGTATCTTATGTACTTTCCCTTTGATAGTTCTCTATATCTTTGATATATGATCTCATTATCTCTCTCTCCTTGGTTGAGTTAATTATCATTGTATTGACTATAAAGTAATGTAGGTAGCATCAATCTTCTTTTCCATTTGCAATTGCTGTTTATTATATCTAAATATCCGATACACATATCAAGCTGCCGAATCTAATAGCCAATAAAAACACTAATATCGATATTTTGTATTTGATTCGCCATCTCAAAGACCGCCATCCAAAAATCAAGTTTTTTGGTCAATCTTTTATATCAAGTTAATTTAGAGGAAGAAGTACAGACATTCTAGTTGTTGTCGAGTGGTGTTGATTTTTGAGCGATGGCTTTGTACTTTGATGATAATCAGAGGAGATCATTTTCGAGAGTTTGTTGTGTGGATTTAGATCCTGCATGAATCCAATTGGAAACTCTGTGCTGTTTCAGACTAGCTGACGAATCCAAAGCTAAAACATCAATATTCTCCTCCATTCAGTGAAGCCGTCAACATCTTACCTCTTGCCAAT
>Ga0214478_100816_pt1 | contig 17348 bp, 15 predicted proteins | sample M1_20Mar14CPVII9_2_FD_178001 | JGI IMG/M metagenome (GOLD analysis project Ga0214478, IMG submission 178001) | Marine eukaryotic communities from Monterey Bay, California, United States - M1_20Mar14CPVII9sort6BwellD7 | ecosystem: Environmental > Aquatic > Marine > Unclassified | place: USA...
AGCAATGTATTGCATCATGCAATGTTAGAAGGGTATTATGGCATTATATCGATAGAAATGTATCCCAATGTCATACAATGAACAATCCATACCATACAGCTGAATGCTGCTGAATGTATGTCGGATATCAGTATCAACACATAACTATTTTATCAATTATCAAACAGAGTATCACTAGAGATGGGCGTGTTGTAATCCCAATCTCAATCAGAGATGGGAACAAGATTTCAACTAGAGCAACTTCATATATTCCTGGCTCAGGTTTAAACCAAGGCACAATATACTATCATAACTCTCGGCTCAATATGAGATCACTTCAATATGCTTTTAGGGAAAGACCGTCAATAGAATTATACTATCCATCTCGGAACATGAATATCACCTCAACAAGATAAAGTGGGAAGACTTATATGTGGCTTTGAGTCGAGTTCGAAAAGGAGATGATATGCGACTCTTAATCAATGGAGGCGATTGGAATACAGTTGCTTATGTAGCCAAACTTCGAAGAAACAAATACAATGTGTGGTACTTCAAAGGCTACAAAGACCATCCTGATGGTGATGGGAGTAAGATCTGGGATTATAATAAAGCTAAGCGTGAGGCTGGACTTGATGGTAAGAGGAAGATTGGTTCCTTGAAGAAAAAGTCGAGTAACAAGAAGGCAAGGAAGAAATAGGATTGCCGATAGTTTGTAGTTTCCAGTAATTAATTTATGTTCTGGTTGTAATTGTACACTCTTTACTTGAAGTGCTATGTGTAACGGTATAGGACCACCACCAAACATGGAGCTACCATCAATCTAGTCTGTCCTTGACCAGCTGCACCTTCCGATGGGGTTCCTGTGAAAACTGCCAGCCGGCCAGGCCTTGATGTCTTCTCAATTTCTAACATTCTAACATCCAAGACTCGAACCCAAGTCTCACATCCAAGTAATATTCTTCCATTCTTCCAGCAAACAACAAATTGGTAATTCAAGTTTCAATTTGTCATTTCCTGAGGTGGAGTGTAGCAGTATGAACTGCGTGTACGAGCTAAAGCGTAGCAGCGTAATCTGTGTGTACAAGCTGAAGCTCATGGTACCCCAAAAGTACCAAAACCATCTTTGTTTTCTATCATAATAAGAGTGTAATCATAGTAAAAGTAAGTCCAATCAATATAAGACCGTGTAATACAGTCTCCTTCGGGAGCACTGTTCTAGCTTCTAGCGTTAATCGCTACAATATGTACATTTATTTCAATCATGTTACAATGAATTGATACATAAGAAAGTATTGATGAGGCATGTATGGATTGCAAAGGGTGCACATTGTTCACACAAATAAATCATCTTCCAATGCCTAAGCCACTAATCGATTTCTCAATACCGCGCTGGCCTACGTGTGGAATAATTTAACTCCCGGTATCTTAGCCTCTCTTCATTTTTGGCTCATTTTTTGACCTATCGTATGTACACCATCATGGCGCAACTATTAGTAGTTTAGAACCACCTCCTACGGCGTAGCAACAACTCCTAGTACCCAAACCATATTAGATTAACATATCAACTACTATTAGTTGCAAAGGGCGTTCGTTATAATACCGCCGATTTTTCTAAATACATATCATTGCAAGATCAAAGATCTAACCAATCATAACTTTGTTAGGCTATTATTGGTTGACGGAAGGCAGCAAAGAGATGTCAGTAGCATCAGATAAAGGTGGTTGGATTGGTATAGATCTGGGTACTACTAATTGTACCACAGCAGTGAGTAACGATTTAATGTTCAACACTCTGTACACTCTTATGCATTTTTACTCTCACATCACAACCATACAACTGTTATAGTGTTATGATATATCAAGATCGCGGTGTAAAGTACTTCGACTTGGATATAAAGATTTAGCACTTCCTCCATCCAATGGTAGTAGTAAAGGAGGAAAGATTGTACCATCTGCTGTGCTATTTACTAAAGGCGATTGCAATGTAGTCGGCTATGCAGCAATTAAAGCTGATGATGAAAATGCTCCATCAGGTAGTACGCTAGTCACATCATTTAAGCGTGTAGTAGGAATGACGTCAAGACAAGCTATTGAATTGAGAGATTCCGATCCAACCTTTTGGAACTCATTGTCCTTCAATGCAGTTGTTATAGATGATGATACAAGTTTGAATAATAATGAGAATGATAAAGAAAACAAGCAATTTACAAAGACTGAAGATGTTAGTTTCTCTGATGTGCTTGGTGGTAATACAACAAATAAAGAGAAATTGCAACAATCAAAACCAGAGAATGAGTTGCAAGAAGGTGTTGGTATACAAATATCAGAAGAGTGCTCAGTATCACCATTGCAAGTTTCAACTATTCTCTTACAATCTATACGTACTGCTGCATCTGATTATCTAATTAATAACAATAGATCCAAGATACGAGCTCCGGGTATACAAGAAGAAGGAGATGACATACAAAACTGTGTAATTGGCGTGCCAGCACACTATAGTCATGCACAACGAAGTGCCATTCAGAATGCAGCCAAGAATGCAGGTTTTACTGGTCAAGTCAGTGTAATGACAGAAAGTACTGCCGCAACATTGGCATATGGTCACTTTGTCTCTCCTAACATACCGCGAGATAGAGAAGACATGGAATCCGAAGGAAAGAACATACTTGTCTTTGATATGGGAGGAGGAACAACTGATTGTTCAATCACAAATATTGACTTCAAGGATGATAATGTTCAATTCCATGTCGTTGCAACATCAGGAGATAGTTGCTTGGGAGGTGACGATGTAGACGAATTGCTAGCTCGCTATATTTGGAAGGAACACGTATCATCTACTCAAGCAACAGCAACTACAACTTGGAAAGCTTCTGAACATCAAGATCTTATCAGTGCATGTCGTTGTGCAAAAGAAGAGCTTTGTGGCAATGATAACAAAAACCAAGAGAGTGAAGTTGCTGAAACACAAATCACTTTACATGATGGTCGTACTATCACTATCACTAGAGAAGAGTTCAATTTGGTAATACAACAACTTATCGATCGTGCAGAACAAGTAGTTGATGTTGCTTTATCAGTGTTAGATAATCAACAGCAATCAGCAGAGATACATGAGGTCGTGCTAGTTGGAGGATCAACACACATACCAACTATTAGAAGAATGCTCAGTCGCAAGTTTCCACCACCTCTTGAGTTATGCACATCCATATCAGAGACAGCTGTGAGTGAGGGGTTGGCTATACAAGCTGCACTACTATCAAAGACAGTGCCCTTGTATGAGCTAAGAAATGCTATGATGCTAGATGTATTGCCTCATTCTATTGGTGTTTGGGTACAACACGAGAGGAGTTCTTCAGATGAAGTACCATTTACCAAGGGACAGATAATAGGATCCAACAACGAGAACCAAGGTCATTATATAGAGATATTAAAGAAAGACTCTCCTCTCCCTTCAATGGGGTCACAGACATTTACACTTGCTAATATCAATCAAACTGGGGTGACTGTAATCGCTGTAGAATGTATTGGTCATGGAGATACGTATCAATGTATGGGGGTATTTGACTTTCTACTATGTCGTTTACATGACGAAGAGAATGACCACAAATCAAGACAAGTTAAGATTGGAATGACGTTAGATACTAGTGGACAGTTTACAGTGTCTATATTCGACGAGAAAGATCCAGCTCATCGTGAAAAGAGACGGAGATATCTCAAAGAAAAGGCGAACGATGGTACTTCGGGAGAGTTCATAAATCACTTGTTTGATGATGAAGAGGACAAAAGATCAACATGCTCAGGAACAGAGATAGCTTTGACTCTATTCTGTATCATCTTCTTTGCTTTGTATGTAGCTGCCAGAGTTGCCTTTAGTGATATGACTACGATGGAGATCAATGAGCTATGATATATCTTATCTTACTTAAGATAGTTGTTCTTAATAGGAAGCATAGTGAAGTTATAAGATAGCACTATACTTTGCAAACAAAAGGATACTATGTAAGTTATATAGAGGTACATATACCCCAACCTTTCTCAAACAGATTCTTCTATACAGTCTCCAAGTTGCTAATCAACATACTGGAGAGGGGGGCATCCAGAGACACAAAAGCCCAGCTTCATATAATCATACAATACATTGTGATCCGACGCGCTTGACAGCAAAGTAAAGAGCGTAATCTGTTGTAACTGTCCTGTTACCCCAATAGAAATCATCAGCTGAGTAGTCTCCACTGCATGCGTTCTCAGCCCCATACGAACTTGATGGATCCCCGGAGAGATAAGGGCCCGCATTGCCACTGAGACCACTACCACCGATTCGGAACCCCCATATTCCATCATCGTAAGAAAACTGATTGGTTCGGTAGTATCCGTTGGAGCCAGGATTATGACCGAGCTGGTTGGCACCAGGAGCAGAGAAGGTAGTACTTGTAGTATTGCTAACATCAACTACCTCCGTTCCATCAACATTCAAAACATAAGCATAGAGTTCTCGCTTTTCATTTGGAGAGAAGAGCTGTTTCAAATCAATATCATCTTCTCCTTCATAGTCTCGATAAAGCTGAGCAGCAGTGCCACGGAAGCCAGTATTATCAAATCCGGCAAACAGCAGATAAGGGTGACCATTGATAAGACTGTTGTCGAATCCACTGGAGGGTAGGATTGGATTACAGGAGCACCCGAACTCGTCAAGATTAAACACACCTAGCTCAGTAATGTTTGTGGTACCACGCATACTTTCAGCTATTCCATTGTGGGTTGGCGTTGCAATAAGTGAATAACCGAGTGCTTCGAATTCACCTTTGATCGATGATACATCATCATATGCAAATGAAGATAATGCGCTATTGATATTAGACATGTCAACTTCCAAACCCTGGCCAATTTTGGCCTTCATGCTCTTACTTCCCGTGCGTCTCACGCCTGGGCATCTTGTTGGTTGCATACTTGGGACGTTGCTACTACTTGGGGTATCGCTGGGAACGCTACTAATGCTAGGAGTAGTTGTCGGGGAAACCGTTTTTGAACAGGAGATGTATGTGTATGTCAACTTGATATATACATCGTCGTATGTGCAGAAGGTATTGACAGCCGAAGTTGCATCGGCCTCAATCGTCAACGTTTGATCAGCGGCGATGTATCCATTAAAATCATCCTTGCTGATAGAGAACACATCAACTTTGGGGATAGTATTGCAGTCGCCACTACTAACACTGTCTCCTCCGGCATTTCCTAACACAATGCCTCCTTCATCAGTAACCACATAATACTCAGTGGTGAATCCAAGATCACCACGACTGAATACTTCTACTTGTACATCACTTTCGGACTCTTCAAGACCATCAATGTCGAATGTAAACTGTTGCCCTGACGTGATCAAGTTTTTGGTTTGCGATGTGAAGATGCCGACAGTGTCTCCACAATTTGTTGGTGCAGCGCTAATGGACGGGAAAACTGACTGACTTGGTACCAAGGACAACGATGGCTTTGCCGAAGGAGTAGTAGAAACAGAAGGAACAGGAGAAGAAGAAGGCCGATTCTTCATCGACTTCCCACCAAGTTGCCTCTCCAACTTTTCCTCATCAACAAACTCTTCACTATCAAGAGATACATCATTTACTCCACCAGTTTCAGTTGTACGTCGACGGAGATGAACCGACTTCTTTCCCAATCCATCCCCATCATTTGAGCCAATTGATGCAACAACAGACGATGGAGTAGCAGCCAATGCCACAAAGGCAACAAGGACGGTAGTAGCAACAGAGATCTTCATTGTTGATAGTTAAGATAAGCAGTGGAGATGATGACAATAGAGCCTCTTCCAATTTATGAGCACAAGATGTGTGCTAAACAAGACTTGAGATCATAAACACGAATCAAATGGGGGGAGGACCTTCTCCAGGGTGTGCGACTAACCCCGTTTCACTGCATAGAGCACTCATGAGCAACTACCATGACCGTATTACTTGTTACGCCACTGTATAGGAACTAAGTATCAATATACCGGCGGCTTTGAAATGATCATTTGCGTACACTGATTAATATTTTGTCTTTCATACAGGCCTAGCTCACATCATCATATGTTTATGTCCTTAATAACTGTATGGTGGGTAATTAAGCTTAGCGGTGTAAGGTGTGAAGCCCTACCATATAATATACGACGGCCTGAATACTATGCTCTCACGTTCAACTCTTGTGGACGGACCAGAAACTGTAAGAAAAGGAGAGAGAGAGAAAAGAAGACCTGGTATCCTTTTTCTCATTGATGTAAATCGACAGATGAACTGATCGATCTCCTCCTCCCTCTTCTTCTCTCTTTCCCTCTCCCCACTATCGGGAACAATCGGTGGTCTAGATCTTAGTGGATGTGTAGCTGAAATATTGTGTTATATATCTGAGACCTCATACACAATGCCAAATCACCCCCTCCGCCGTTCTAAGCGTATTGCTGCAAAGGCCAAGAAAGAGGAGAAAGTCGATGATGGAGATGAAACCAAACACGGTATAAAGCAATCTGATATAGCAACTTCTTCTGCATCTCGACGTCGCAGTTCAAGATCAAGATCAAGGTCAAGGTCCCAAAAAACAAAGAGACGTTGTTCTCTACAATGTTTGGATGAGAATGTACCCCCAACACGTCAATCTCCTCGCCGAGCTAAATCTCAACAGAAGACTACCACCAAGAAGAAGAGATGTAAAGCATCATTAAAGTCCAAGAAGACAACTGAAACAACTTCTCATGATTCTGCTTATGATGGAACTTTACAATCAGCTGTCAAATCCAATCAGGACACAACTCTGGTGGCAACTGTAACCCCAAATGCAGTAGTAGTGAAATCAAAAGATGTCAAGTTCAACTTGGGTCGCAATTCTATTGCTCAATATGTCAAGGATGATCCGCCCAATATAGTCGAACATCTAACTGATGAGGTTGTTGCTGTATCTGAAGAGTTGTTCCCAGTGGTTGACAGTGATGATCAAGATGACGAAACAACAAGAAGGAATGAAGAGATATTGGCAGAGTGGGAGACCAACTTTGATGATTTGGATACTTGTCAAGTTTCCCGTAGAGCAGTTAGACGTGTCAGTATGTCATCTTAGTTTCAAGCCTACAATGAGGTTGCTAAGTGAGTGCTGTCTTGGGTAGTTGAAGAGAAAAGCGTGGGAAGGGAGGAGAGTTATAGTTAGTAGAGTAGAAATTAAAGTATATTAAGAATAAGTTTCAATCCAAGCCGACCTACCTTCTTCCAATATATATATTCTTTTTAGTCCAAGGGTGGTTGCACCCAAGCAACTTCTTCCAAATATGCTCCATTCTCCTCATTTCCAGTTACTATCCCCCCTCCACCACAACTTGCTGTGCATGTATACACAGCAATAGTACCCCAATCTAACATTTCTTCTCCATCTTGATTCGTACTACCATTTTTACTACTACTGCTACCACCAGACAATAAAGATGCACGAGCATTCTCCAACACCTTCTCATGCTGTTCCTTAAACCCTTCAGGTAAGTCTACACCACTTTCAATCTTTGTTTGTGCTTCTAATAGTACTGCCCTTTCTGATTCGGTCAATACTTGACGAGGTTGTTCATCATCATTAGAAGAATTTGGATCTTGTAATAGATAGTGTAACATTTGAGGTAAGATTTGAAACTCAAATGATCGTGGAGCACCACAGTATTGACATAGAGGCGGGAAGGATTCTTCAGAAGGTGATTGTGAAGTTGGGGGACGATTGTCAGATGATAACCAAAGTGGACCAACATTATTGTTGTCATCCTCTTCATTTTCATCAGTATCATTCTCTTCATTCTTATTCATCTCAGGCCAACGATTATATCGTAATACCTGATCTCTCACATCATTCTCCTCACCACCGATTGACATTCGTGCATAGAATTCAAGTGTTACAGGATCAGTTACACCCATTGTTGTCGCTGCTTGTGATATTGATACGTTACCAGTTAGTTCATTTAAATCGGATTGTTCCAAGTTTGCATCTGAATCTGTGATGTCCTTGGTTGGGAATAATACTTCATTTGTATCAGTAGTTGCAGAGGTGGTCGCAGTATCATTCGATGATTTGGTAGTCTTTTCCTCAATTGGTTCTTCTTCTACAACTAATTCACTTTCATAACAAACTGATGAATACTTGATACTGCCACTCTGAGTATTATCTCCTCCCTTTGATTGTTTTGACAAACGTAAATATTCTTTTTGATGTTGCGGACTACAGAACCATAACTGCTGCTTGGGACATTTGCCTTTGCTAACCTGTCCACATACTGTGCATAAGTTTAATTTATCATTATTTGTAGACGTTGCCCAATATTGTGATGTATGTTTAGTCCACTCTTTTTCTTGTTGTTCGTCATCTTCTTCCGGCTCATTACCAGTTGATGGATAAAAATCATTTTGTTTGGGTAGTTGACATCGTAGTACACGTATACAGTTTGACAACTTATTACTGGTCGATGAATTAGTTGATAAAGAGTTGCAACATTTGTTACATGCAAATACATACAAAGATCTATGAAATGCGGCATCATTATTGGTAACATCATCTGCAGGGCAATATAACTGTGCTACAAATTGCATTATAGTACCATCATTTTCATTTCTTTGTCCTTCTTTATTACTATTGGTACTACTAGACGAGCAACCACGACATCTCAATACATGTTGAGGCACATCACGTGGATTTAACCATGAAGGCATACCACCAATCTTACCTCCATCCCAAGTTGACCAGTATGGTGATTGATGGCATAATGGAATAGAATCTTCTTCTGATTTATCATCGTCATCGGTATTGATTGGGAGAGCAAACCCTAGTTGTACTATTGAGTTGTCTGCCATTTTGCATTGAAATTAAAATTAAAATGACAGGAGAGATTGAAAGTGGTATTATCTTTATTGGCTAGGATCAATACGGCGGTGATTTGTAATAATAATTCTAAACCGACGATGAGCGCGATATCACAGTAATACCTATTTGAACCAACAAAACAGAGAAGAGAAGGCATTTATTGAGTGGTCGTCATTTCCATTTCTTGGTTTTTGGATACCAAACCGCCGCCATACTATTTACTAACAAAAACTTACGACGGCTCCTACTGAAATTCTACACGCCACAATGTTGAACATCACAAGTACAGCTTTACCACTAATTTGTTCCTCTCGCCGCCGCCGCCATACCATTCCATTAGCAGCGGAAAAAGACAATATATCAAAGCACACACACGATATAATCAATAATATATTGATATATAACCTCCATAGGAACTCTCCCTATCGGCCGCGGCTCATATCACACTACAGATTTACCGGCCTCAGTTGACATACACCATTAGGCTGATTTATTGTTCTGTTCATCTCGTGCACTACAGTGTCTATTAATAAGTCTCCCGACGACCGTAACGCTGTCATTTTTTATACACAAGTCGGTGCATCAATCCCCTCATACACATTGTACATCACAACATAAGGTACACCGCCGACTATTCATCAATAATGGACACCTCAACTGATGGCGACGACTCATCTCGTCTTACATCTTCATTAGCAATGGCAACCGCGGGTAATGCCAATGGCGAGGCTAGTACCTCAATGAAAGCAATCATGGCCACATTAAACAATGCAAATGCCTCCTCCTCATTGGATACAGGGGCTGTCAATGTGGATCAACATGAACATCAGAAGCCTATTCAAGTTATTAATCCTCCTCTTTATCAAGGTAGTGATATAGCCCAACAGGCTGTGTCAAATTATAATCTAAATCTTAATCGAATGCCATCATCGGGTACATCTGATATCCCCATGGCATTGCCAATTGCTGTTAATGCATCTATGTCTAATATTGTTAATAACAATGTCATGGCAATGGCAACCATTGTTAATAATGACGGGGTGATTAATGATATGACATTTACTTCAAGCAAAAGTGCCACCAACAAGAATTTCAAGCGCCTCAATACAGATGACTCCACTGCTGCATCATCATCCGTTGTCATTCATAAACCACCAGCGAAAAAAGAACCATCTTCTTCTGCTGCATCATCTGCAACAAAGAAGAAGAAACCAGCAAGGAAACGAGCTAAACGTTCTGATGCAGGTGTGCCCCGTCCTGGTCGACGCAAGTCTAATGCGGGAAGCAGTAATACAGGTGTTGGTAATCATTCCAATAGATCAGCCGCCGCGGCACATCGGAAAGGACAGATACACATCCCACCCATTGGTTCTCCTGGCTTGTTAATGATACCAACTACATCTAATACATCATCTTTTCCACCTATTGGTAGTGAAGAAGAGGCACGTGCTAAATATCTTATCAAGGCCATGTCTGATAATGGCGTGGAGGAGGAGTACATAACACCATCCACTGTATTTAGCCAAAGCATGAAAGGAGCTGGATACACATTAGACAAACGTCGCTTAAAACCCCATCGTGGTAGTTCCACTGAACGTACGGTTGGTGATATGTTTGATAGTGATGTGAATAGTGGATTATACTTGCATTTTCCAGAATTGGTACCCCCAGCTGTTTGGGAAAGACGATTTGGTGAAAATTGTGATCGATATGTAGAGTCTGCTCCTGTTGACAATGTTAGTCCTGGAAAGTTGAAGCGTGGTCCTGCTTCTGCTGGATTATCACCTGCAGATATCAAGTTATTAGAAACGAATGGGAAGAAAGGTCCCAAGGGTGCCCGCTCATCATACATCTTCTTTACGAATGAACAACGCAAGAATATGAATGGTCAATTCCCTGGTATGAAATTTACTGAACAGGGTGTTATCATGGGCGAGAGATGGTAAGTATTTTCGACTTTGTAAAACTGGTTGTTGCATTGAGTTGCTTTTTTGTATGTGTGCACAAGATATGTACTCACTAATATGTTGCACCAATTCAATCTCTTCCTCACATACATCACAGGCGTGCATTAAATCCGGAGGAGAAGAAACCATACGAAGCCATGGCACAGAAGGACAAGGAACGTTATAATCGTGAAATGAAGGAATTCCTGGACAAGATTAAGCAGGAGATGAAGAATGAGAAGAAGGTCAAGGCAGAGGGCGGTGATGTAGGTAAAGAGGGAAAGAAGGAGAGTCCTATAAAGGAAGAGCAGCCCAAGGATGATAAGAAGGAGACTGCTGCAAATGTCAAGGAAGAGTCAAAGGGGGATGGTGAAGGCAAGCCCAAAGTAGAAAGTGTACCATCTGCTGCTGCTGCTGCTGCTACCTCAAAGACTCCTTGTAAGCCTCGACCATCTCCTGCAAAGAGGGAAGATGATGTGAAAGGACCACGCCTAGTCGATGCCATGATACTGAGTTTAAGTAAACTTCTCGGAGAAAAGGTCAATCGAAAGGAACCACCACCCGAACCTGAGGAGGAAGATGAGCCTAAACCTGTTCTTCCATCCTCTGATGCAAAGAAGGTAGAAGATGTGGTTTCCACGGTTGAAGAAATGAAAGTAGACGATACGGCTGGCCCGCCCCCCGAAGAAGTGAAAGTAGAAGAGCCTATTTCATCACCTGACACAAAAGTCGCTGTTACTGCTACTGAGTTTATCAGAAAGCAACCTTGTGGACAATGCGAGGCATGTTCGCGTGAGGATTGTGGCGAGTGCATCTATTGTCTTGACAAACGAAAGTTTGGCGGTCCGAACAGTCTAAAGCAGAAGTGTGCGAGAAGAAGATGTCCTAACATGGGAGCCGTACGATATTCAGGAGGAAAAGTTGGTTATTCGTCCCAGATTACTGACAAGGCTACCGATGCGGTTTGTACTGACACTCAACAAGAGGAACAGCCCGTCGTGAAGCGTCGTCGAGTATCTCCCGATCTAACAATAGATGACTTACCTCAATTCACACCCTCGTCGTCGCAACCACAAACACGTCCTCATTCTCAGTTGTCACACAAACCTCTATCGTTTTTGGATATGCTACCGATATCTCTTACTGCAGCATATCCACCCTGTTATGTTGCCAAACGACGTGCCTATGCAGAAGCAGTCAAAGCCCGTGAAATTGCCATTGTTGAGGCCCAAGAAGTCAAGGATGACTGGAATGATGCTCAAGAGAAGTATGTTGATCGAACTGAGGCTTGGAACCGTATGCTTGAGTACCAAAAGACTCAGATTGCCAAAAGGAAGCGAGAAAGGGAAAAGGAAGAAGAAAAGTTGGCAGCTGAGAAGAAGGAGATGGAGAAGAGCGAGGGTAAGGGTGATATCGAGGAGAAGAAATGCGAGGATACAGATATGAAGGACAATAATGTTGATAATGGCAACATCTCTTCTGTGGCAGACGCTGCAAAGACACCAGGTGCAGTTCCTTCATCATCATCCAAGAAGGGACCTTCTGTTCCTAAATCATCAAAACCAGAAGAAGATCCTATGGATTATATGCCACCACAGCCACAGGCGGTTGGTCCGATGCGTGTTGTTAAAATACCCGATATTCCAATTCCACCAACTCCACCGCCGGTTGTTGAAATGGAACATAAAAGTGATGATAATAATATGGAAGTTGATGAAATGAAGAGTGAAGAGGACAACAACCTTGATGTGCCAATGCGGGTACCCAAAGTCAACAAAACACTTCTATCTCATCTTGATCCATCGTTCTTTGTGCCAAATATGTCAGGCCGATACCTCGGGCTACTCTCCAATCACATAGCCGATCCTCAGTTTAGTGGCATTTTAGCCCCTGGGATCGCTGGTACAACCTATGGCGGAGGTACTGGATTAGCTACCGCTTATGCTGGAGGAGGAAGGGGTGCTGCCAGTTTAGTACCGGATAAGGGGAGTTTGTGGGAGAGGTCTCAGACAGCTATAGTGAATAGTGGTAAGAGCTCACCACCAAAAGGAAAGAATTCTCCTGTTCCAGATGGTGTAGCTTCTTCAAATGATGCATCAAGTAGCAGTAAGAAGCGACCACTAAGCGATGCATCAACAAGTAGTGAACAGAAGATCAAGCAAACCAAACGAGTAACTGTAGCTGGACTTTCGACTGGAGATCGATTAACAACTGCAACCGAGATCTCCTCGGGTCCGGCTGGTTCTGAATTTCCAGAGGGTTGGACTGTCAAGTGTTATAGACGGACTGGAGGTGAGACAGTTGGTAAAACGGATAGGTTTTGGTTTAGTCCGGGACGAAATATACGGTTCAGAGCCAAGAAACATGCAAAAGCATTTGTTGATGTATTAAGTGAACCAGATGTTGATGGGAACGAGGAGAAGGCAGCTGAGATATATAAAGCAAGAGGGCTACACTTTTGATGTGCTTGTATACTGCATAGGCATAAGGGCCACTTTAAGATTTGATCTGAGCTCAATGTTAAGGAAAAGATTACAGTCCTATTTATAGTTCTTAAGTATAACACTTGTCTATGATCTGTAAATGAAACGTCAATAAACACTTAGCGTGACCCGAGTCACAATTAGTTTCCATCTGCAACAGTCCATAATTCCATTAGAGATTGTAGTTGTAAAAAGCCTGGACATCTTTGCTTCTCTCTGCTACCTTCCTCATCATTCTCATCCGAGTCTAGTTCATTATACTGCCGAGACCCCACGGCAAGTGCAAGAAGAGGACCATTGGACTTGCTACTCTCACCAGTATTACTATGATGATAGGACACTCCATTCACTGCATTCGTACACTTCTCTACTCCAGCATTTTAGTATCAGCACTTGTAACGCTCAAAGTATCCTCAAGTACTCCACTTGTGATATCATATATCTTGACAACTCCATCACCACTTCCTACATATATTCTCTTACCAGTATCATCTATATCAAACTCCAGTCGTTGATTCGTATCACCATCACGTGCATAAGACTGAACTCCACATACTGGTTGATTGCCATTGAAATCATCTCTTCCAGATAAACATCGTACATCCCATGATAAGACTGTATTCGATCGTCGTGATGCACTGAATAGTAGGTATGGATTGTTCGATGTGGTTGATGACCACATTAGTTGTGTGATACCGCCTCGAGCACGAGATTGGAACCAGTTTACTCTTGCTGATGAGAATAAGTTATCATCATTTGTATCCTGTATACCGCCCTCTTGATTGTTATTATTGCTTACTTGATTAAATCGGCGTTTCTTCTTTAAGAATGATCGACCATGTCCAACAACTGTTAATCCGCCATGTAATACAATCGTCCCAGCAGGTTGAAAGTGTGATGACATTCGATCATCATAAATGTATATTGAAGAAGGAGAGTATGTACCCAATGCAAAGACATTTGATGGACCATCCACACTGCATTTTGGAAAGGCTATCGATGATGGAATGCCCTTCTGTCCATCACTACTCCGTCTAGTCTTGCCTAATCTTGCAATCATACCATCTCTTCCAGGTATAGATGTATCAAAAACTGCAATTGTACGATCACTCTTAAATCCAGTTGCATATATCCGTCGTCCATCAGGACTAAATTCAACAACAGTCGGACCTTCCATCTCATCAACGGCATTATATGGACAATAGGATGCACGCAGTTGGGAAGTATAGGCATCAATTAAATGTATTGGCATGGAGTGGCCACGACAAGTGGCGTAGAGTGATGTTAGTGGTGAAGTAGATGTCATGAGAGGATACCAACAGTAGGATGCAAATGATGATGATGGTGGCGGTCCTCCCTGATGTGATGTTAGTGATGCCGACCAAGAGTGATACTGTTGATGTTCTTTATTGTTGGGTTGTTGACATGATGATGGTGGCTTGTAGTTTTGATTATGAGAATATGTTGTTGTAGAAGATTCAGTTGTTTGTATTGTTTCATGTTGGGGTCGAGTAGTTGATACGGCCGCTTTACTTGCAATATCAGTTTCATTCTCATCTTTGCAACTTATATCATTAGGATTTGTCGTTGTATCAACAACACTTTTATTAGTACTGTTCAAGTATTGAAAAGGCGTATCATATAATCTAAATTTGCCATCTGTAAGATGCACGTTTCATAGTTTACGAAGACGGAAGAGAGATGGTACCAACCCATGTTAGTGTATACAACTTGCTAAGACGATCAAATAAAGTTACACGAAGGCCAAATAAAGCACCCAAATCATCAAAACTTCATATTGAACACAAACACACAACAAAACAATACTAACACGGACTTTCCAGATGCAGTAGCAGTTAGTATGCATGTACCATCAGGTGAGAAGGAACATCCCATTGGAAAGTTATCAACGCCGTGTATATCATTACTTTGTGATATCATCTTTGCAAATGATTTGTTATTAGTACATTGAGGTAGTATATCAGCAGGATGACGATTGGTAATACTGTCATCATCGATTGATGTTGTTGATATCATGATGTGTGAAGATTAATAATATTAAAGCTTGAAACGGTAACCTGTATTTGCAACTTCAGTTACAATCCAACCAATAGTAACAAACAAACAATATATCCTCTACAGTTGTCTTCCTAATATCTACCTGCCGGCCATCGATTACAACCCCCTACACAAATGAGTAGTAGTGTGGGTGGATCATAAAGATACCGTATCTTTTTCTCTCCCCTTTTCAATGACGACAACAATCCCCATACCTACAACCAACTAATGGCTCCTCTTATATCACTAGCCTATCTTGCCTTTGTAAATACACGCTCAACCTTTATTGGTACATCTACTCGTCGTAAGATATCTCATACCAGTACTATAATGGCTACAACAGATGCAATATCATCTCTCCCGTATCTCAAAAATTTTGATGGATCTGACATCAACACAGAAAAGCTATCAGATATATTCAAGGGTAAACGAGTTGCATTATACTTCGCTGCAGGCTGGTGTCCAATGTGCACAAGATTTGAACCATCATTAATGAAGTTTCAATCAGCAGCGGCTTCAAACGGGAAAGATGTTGAAATTATATACGTACCATCAGATCGATCAAACGATGAAGTTATTAAACGAACAACGGAGATGAAAATGCTGTCAGTACCGTTCGGAGAGAAGGCTGATGAGATTAAAACAAAGTATAAGATATGGAGTGGTTCAGAATGTGGAAAGCTAGGTACTGATCGACGTTCAGGAGTACCTGCATTAGTTGTATTAGAGGCGAAGAATGGTACTGAATTGGCATTCCTTGATGCCGAGTCTAGAGGCGCAGGAGCTCTTGGTTCTTGGCCATTGGAAGATGATGGATGTGTATGGTGACTTTGCTTACATTACTTTTATCAAAAGGTATGCTAAGAAACTAGTGGTGAACAACATATCATATGATTTGGTAGTTGTTAATTATGGGTCGAGACTCTAGATCTATTCTGAGTGAACAGATATATGCTTACGAGTTAATTAGTCGACAATCTAGATGCATTCCGGAAGAATATTACACTAAATAAGCACTTGAATCAAACCACGCTCACTGAGAAACCTAGTAGCATCATCATATCCTTCTCGAAATCTTGATATATACTCTTCATCGTCAGAGCTAAATGCCATTGCTAGAACAGCTATCGCATTCTTTTCATTCAAACCCAACTTGCTCTTTGGACAGTGTCGAAAAGTGTCTGGTAAGTATAGTATTAGATATTGTTGTAAAATAGAGGTGTCTTCTCTACTATCATGTCTGTCTGATGGCATAAGAGGACATATTGCTGGATGTTCAAACAAACCATTCACAGGAGAGACAATCACAGTGTCTTTGTCTATTGTTGGGAATACATCCGCAATTCCACCATCCCAATAATGAGTCTCAACGTTAGTATCATCTTCCTCTTCTTTATTGTCTTCTATCTTATCAGCATCTATTACAGGAAGTCCAGTTATTCCATGTTTAACCAGACCTCCTTTTGCCATATCTTTCAATCTTAATCCAGCTCTATAACTTGCATCAGTACCAATATTTCCATCACTTGAATCTGATGTGGTCGAATTCAGTAAACCTCCAAGGAAGGATGATGGTAATGTTGATGTAGCACCAGGTATGTATGAGCTCAACATACAACAGGCAACAACATCTTCTAAATTTCGAAATGTATCGACATATCTATAAGATTCTAATAATCTTGATGAATTGAATGGCAAAGGTGGTGGCCACAATCCTCTTCTATCAGTCAAACCAATCCTTAAACTACCATTTGAAAATCTTCTTGTAAATAACTCTGGATCAATATCATGTATTGTGGTATTACCTGATGCATCTGTTTCACAATAACCACCAAGAGCCTTGACTAATGCTTTTTTGAATGGCAATTCAACCTGGTCTACTAGACTAAAGCCTGGAGTTAATACATCAAGATTAACAAGTTGCTTCTTGTTTTGTAATTCTCTCGTTCGACGGGCAGCTGTCAAAACTACTTCCATGCCATCAGGTTCGGGATTCACACCGGCCAAA
>Ga0214478_100817_pt1 | contig 17339 bp, 15 predicted proteins | sample M1_20Mar14CPVII9_2_FD_178001 | JGI IMG/M metagenome (GOLD analysis project Ga0214478, IMG submission 178001) | Marine eukaryotic communities from Monterey Bay, California, United States - M1_20Mar14CPVII9sort6BwellD7 | ecosystem: Environmental > Aquatic > Marine > Unclassified | place: USA...
CCAAGGAAAGAAAGAAGAGGAAACGACAAAATAAGAATAAGAGGAAACAACATGCACGATGTCAACTAGAGAAACAGTTGGATGTTACAAATGATGCTGCAATTATGGCCAATCAAGTCAAACCGCAAAGTCACACTCGTGAAGGGTTCCTACTTCTAATATGCGAGGACAAGTCTCTCAACATACTTCAACATATTCAGAACAAAACCAGTCCTTGCAATAATGACAACAATAGAAAAACCAAATCAATACGAATATATGTAACACTACATCCGTCTGGCTTGTTAACAATAGAAGACTGTAGTATCCGTGAGAAGGAAACATTAGTTGAAGAAGAAGAAAGGCCACTTCCATCTCGTATACGATACTTGGACATGTTCATTGGTACGCAAACAAAGTGTCAACCTTGTATTCCAGATGGCAACTCATCATTCAAGTTTCAATTGAGTAACATTCGTCTGCTTGGAGCATCATCAAACTTATCTTCAAGTCAATCTTTGACATCAACCAGTCTTAACGAACAAATCAATATTATGCTTAGTGTTGATGAAGGAACTGGTGGTAATTTCATGGATGGATTTGAGTGGGTGAATACATTATCAGGTGCTGCTAATACGAAGTCATCACTAATAGAAAGTATTGAATCAGAATGGGGTGATGAATAAAGTTGCTTAATAAAAGGCATCTTTTACATACTTTAATTTAGTATTTATCTTTATAGATTACCAATCATTGACGGTTTAATTTGCAACAGATAATGTGATACATACTCGGAACATGAGCTATTTGTTACACCCCCATGTTCCTTGACAGACGGCAGCATGTTGGTCTCAGGATTATCCACAACCTGAACTTGTCGCAAATTATTTCTATAACTACTAATGATTTGACTACACATATCATTAGTTGATATGACGGGAAAGATGGTTATACGATCTTGTCGGGTATCTTGTATGATTGAGCCAGTCTTAAATTGTGACACAATTCTTGTAAGAGCTTCTTCTTCCTTAAGGCATTCTCCTCCTTGGATGGAATTCAAAGTTTGACCTACACTAAAAGACTTGACAAGGCCTTGTTGAACTAATGCCGTATATGCAGCATTTACATGTACTACGGTAAAGGGATATTGTGCACAGATTAGTACTCTGACAATTTATGAAGGAGCGGACAGGATTATGATAAAGTGAGATGAGTAAACAAAAAGCAAAAGTTGAACAACACTAGTTTCTGATATAGTCTACTATAATGATGACTCACCTTGCAAATGGAGAGAATGATATAGCATCTTCCAAAGTAGTAGGAGTAGTAGACATTAAATATTCAGCTCTTTCTTCTTCCTTTTCATTTGTGCGCGTCTTCGGTTTCTTATCAGTGTTACACTTCAACGAGGCAATAATAGCTGAAACTTCATTTGTGCGTTGATGGAGAACACTGCCAGTAATGACTGAGATTGGTCTATTTGTTTCAATGGTACTGTCCTCTATTTCTTTGTTTAGGGTAGCTTTATCGTCTTCTTCTATAGCTGGCATCCCTTTATTAGTATTATCCTTAGGCAAAGCAGAGAATTTTCTACCACCGAAAAATAAATCTTTCGATCTACTTCTGCTAGTACTACCACCATGATGATTGCTATCACCAATGTTGTAAATCGAATCGAGTAATGAACCGTCCATATTCAAGTGTATGGAGCCATAGTCCACTACTGCTATTGGATTAGCCTTCTTTTTAATGTGTTCACAAGATGTAATTTTCTCTTGAGTATTATCAGATGATGTACCACTGCATTCACTACTACTACTACTAGTGCTACTTTTAGATAAAACTGATTGTCCATGAAACGAATAATGATTATTGAATCGGTCAGCCTCTTTTGATGATAGTATTGCAACAAGACTAACATCAATATCTGGATGATGTATTGTTGATGTAGTTGTTTTTATACGCTGTCGTTTTCTATTGCAACATCGTTTTGGTTTGATATTTGAATAGAAGTTATGTTGTGATTTAGTATTATCTCTAGCAGATGATATTGCAATCGATTCATCATCAGAACTTTGACATGGGCCATCAACTTCTTCTAAATCACCATAGTAGCCCTTCTTACTTCCTTTGGTATGACTATTATGACGACGAATGAGTTGCCGCCGACGATATAATCTTTTGGTCAATTTATCAATCTGTTCTTTATCTGCCATTGTTGTATATCTTACCTTACTATTTATAATTCATTGCATCAACATCAAGCAACATCTACCTATCACTCAAAACTCAAAGCTCTGTTTATTTTTCACCACCACGTCCCAGTACCGGCTGTCACAGTCACAACAGATGGCTTAGTAGGACATGTATCCACATGAATAAAGTGCAGCGGTTTTCAAGGTGATAGTAATGTACTTTGCTTTAAACTGAATTGCATCGATGTAGACATCTTATCTGCTATAGAAGATAGTGTAGTATATTTGGGACTGGCATACAAGTTATGAGTACCATTGAGGATAATAATGACCTGCAACAACTTGGTGGTAGTGGAGAAATAATATCGAGTACAAATGCATACACATACACATCATGTCATCAAAATAATGTTGACAAATTACCAAGGATAACCAATATGGTTTTGGGTGATACGCCTAAGTGTTCTAATTGTGGTAAAGAGGGTAATAGTGATAAAATGAACACATGCAACAAATGTAACATGGCCAAGTATTGCAATGCGGCTTGCAAAAAGAAACATCGTAAGAAGCATAAGAAGGCATGTGAAAAACGTGTGGCTGAACTACACGAAGAGGCATTATTCAAAGAGATTGATCCAGAAGAGTGCCCTATTTGCATGATAACATTACCACATAATGTGAGTCAAACTGAATTCAAATCATGTTGTGGAAAATACATCTGTCTTGGTTGCAAGCATGCAATAAATATTAGTGAAGGAAAAGATATTTGTGCATTTTGTCGGACGCCGCCACCAACTTATAATGACGAAGATATCAAAAGAGTAAAGAAACTCATGAGTAAAGGCAACGCAAATGCATTCTTTAGGCTTGGTGGGTGGTATGGCAGTGGTGGGCGAGGATTGCCGCAAGATCTTCAAAAGGCCAATAAGTTGTTCGTCAAGGCTGGGGAGAGTGGATGTGCTGCAGCATACTTCAACTTAGGTCTTTCATATCAAGTAGGAAGAGGAGCACTACTATGAACTAGCAGCCATGGGAGGATATATTGATGCGAGGCATAATCTTGGTAACATGGAATGGAACGAGGCTGGCAATCATCAACGAGCAATGAAGCACTACTTAATTTCAGCGAGGGCTGGGTATGATTTATCTTTAGATATGGTCAGAGATGGATTCAAATGTGGGTTGATTACGAAATATGAATACTCACATACTCTGCGTGCATATCAACAGCGGCAAAATGAGATAAATAGTGACGAAAGAGTCAAAGCTGCAATCTTCTATGCATCAAGATGAGACTCTAGATCATACAAATGTCAGAGACTCAATAAGTATATGTATGAGGAGAGAAACTAAGGTGGCGGATACTTCTTTACAATATGAGATAAATACAGACAGGCCCCTTATTACACATTATATCACTGCAAAATCAAGAGCACCCCAAACAAAAACAACTCCTAAAAAGATATCTTCAATATGGTACATCGGTACATCCTTGACAAGGAGAGGCCTGATTCCAACAATAGTTTTGGCAACATTTTGATAGATCAGTATATGCAACCTCCCAACTTGGAATATCACCTCTACAATATATACCATTAGAAGGATTACAATTTTGAACACACTTCCCTCCCAATGTCCAATCAATCCGATATAAGATCGGGGTAGTATATTCACTAATATCAACGTCAGTACAGGCAGTACACGGCGTATCAAGTTCATGGCACTTGTCCTTGAGTTCAACCCTACAGCATGTTTGAACGTTATCATACTCCACCTTTGTGGAATCATGATTGATACCACCACAGCCACCACCTTCCGATACCTCACAGTTCTTAACACACTTACCACCCACGGTCCAATCTACATAGTACGAATCATCAACTGAACGAGGAGTAGATCTAGTGCTATGTTTTTTACATTCTTCATGTGCATGTACACCCTCCCAAGTATATTCAGCCTCGCAACATTGATCTAATGTTTCATAGTATGTGATTACATCAATCTTATTTGGATTACAGTCGTTTAAGCAAGTACGTAGTGCCCATACCTGTTGAGGATGTACAAAGAAAACATATGAGTGTTGAATTAATAAAGATACATTACAAATGACGAAGATAAACTCACATTATAGAATGGGCAAGTCGGCTGGTGTAGACAAATGATGAAATGTTAGTTCAAAGAATCTTCGTCATATGAGTGGACAAAATATGAACTACAACTCACTGCATTGCTCGGCGAATTAGATGGTTTATCTGAAGTATAAACTGGGATCATGAGACGGTTCTAATGACATAGATGGCTGATCACTTGGATATAGGCTTGGATTCTCTGATGGATAGGCTGATGGCAGAGCAGAGACCGAAGGCTTCGAGGTTGGATCATATGAGGGCTCACTGCTAATACTTGGAGAGTAGCTTGGATCTTTGCTGGGCTGTGTTGATATACTGGGGAGTGCGCTAGGGGATTGACTAGGCATTGCACTTGTGCTAGGCATTTCAGAGGGCGTCGGAGTTGGTTCTGTTGACATGGATGGCTGATTACTTGGTATTAGTGATGGTACAGTCGAGGGTTGATAGGAAGGTCCAGTGCTCAAAGATGGCTGATTTGATGGCTGTAAAGAAGATAGAAAGAGATGAGTGATGACGGCACTGTCTTTATTGTGCACATCATGTGCTGCAAATCTTAGACTTACCGCAAAACTTGGAACTCCACTAAAAGTAGGATTGCTCGAAGGCTGAGAAGATGGCATAGCAGAATATGAAGGACGACTTGAGATGCTTGGTTCACTTGAGATACTTGGGCTGAACGATGGCTCCAAACTGATTGAGGGCTAAAGTGTATGAGGTTAGTGGTACATTGAATTGGTTATTATTACATGCAGTTTTGCAATGACTAAAAACGACTTACGACAAAGCTTGGGGCTCTTGTTGGGCTCCGTGAAGGAAACCTTGTTGGGGTCATCGTTGGTTGAATTGGCGCTCTAGTGGGAGATCGTGATGGTGAACGGCTTGGCTGTGTGTTGATTGGAATAGTGAGGCTCTGCATATGTATTCAAATTGAATATACAAACGTGCACAACTTACTTCCTTGGTAGGGAACTAGATGGGAACGGAGTAGCTTCAACTGGGCTCCGCGTGGGTGATCTAGTTGGATTCTGGGTTTGTGGAAGAGGAGAGGGACGACTTGTTGATGGACGAATAGAAGGTTTAGGTGATGGCCTTGAGCTAATTGAGGGCTTAGAGCTAGTGGAAGGGTATGAAGTGATAGAGGGTTGTGCACTTGTAGATGGCTGTGGATATGAAAAGAAAATGGGATGAGATTGGTACCGCCGCTTCAAGAAGATATCAAAGACACAAACAGACTCACAAAATTGGTGGGGTTTGAGGTAGGTGACAATCCCATGCATTGGCTATAACTTCCCTCTCCTTCAATCCAGTAATGATTTACGTTACAACACTCCTGGAGAGTATTGTAAAGAGGTGGTGGTACCCAATGATCCTGTTGACAGTCATTAACACATGTTTCAACGTTGTTTTTGGAATAGTACACTAGAGATGGGTGTGGAGTTAGGACACCAAACACAGATCATAGAAACAATAAGGCATTCATACTTACTGCAAAGAGCTGGATCTTTGGTGGGCAGCTTTGTTGGACTTGATGTAGTTGTACTTACACCCATGCACTGGTTGTAGTTCTCTGGACCGCTAGTCCAAGAATGATGTTGATCACAGCATTCATTGAGAGAATTCCAAAGTGGAGCCCATGTGGGATTTTCACAGTCGGCTAAACACATACCAACGTCGTTACAACAATACCTTCGAGAGTAATAAGCTAAGTGAAGATAAAGATATAAATCGAGGTGAACAAAACTTGCAATAGTAAGTGACAGTAGTGATTATATCGGTCTTACCACATTGTGAGTAGGCAAATCCGAGTTGGAGCAGTAGTAGAAGCAGTATCTTGTAAATGGTCGCGGGGATTGGCATCATCTTATTTGCCAATGTGAGCATATGTTATGTGTTTGAGTTATGATTTATGATGTTGGTGTGAACATAACGCAGTACACGATACATGAACATATCATATGTATAATCGTCATCTGTTAAATTGCTCGTGTTCCCGATAACAAACGAGTGACAAATGACTCCAAATGATCATATACGGAGCCTATCTTTCCTCATTTACCACATTTCCTTTCTCATTTTAGTGAGTTTGTATGCATTTTGTTAGCCTAAGGTTTCTTATTTCAATACCACTTTAGATGAATACGAGAATCGTACACACGATTGTCCTCTGTGCAGCTTTGAGCGCTATGCAGTTTTGGCCTTCTCCCCCATTCACATTCTTATCAATCACCAAGCTAGTGAGTAAAGTTAAGTAAGGAGTACCCCTTACATATATAGAGTGGGCTCGTTGATCTTTAAGTGGTCATAAAAATATTAGTAACATATCATTAGATTAATAATCATGCTTTATTATCAAAACCACCAAGCAACTTGCTTTACATGTCTTCTTTTGATCAGCTTCATACATGGATCTATCATATTGCTAGCAGCTGCGCTACTGATTAATGCCAACTTTGTGCTCAAATCATCATCGGTTATGCATGCAAACATGGTTGATAGTTCATATGTCATCATGTTAGCTTGTAGGATACCCCCTGCTAGCGTCGGGAAGAGAGTTGAGACGGTTGGATTTTGGTAGATATACTTTCATTAGTGACATTCCTGTAGTAGTATTGATTCTGTAAAATAGATTGTATTCACCATACAGCAAAGACTATGATATTCTACTCATAACAGTTTTCTGATGAATTGACACCGTCTTGCCACCAGAACCAGCTGTCACAACATGCATCTTTGCTAGTGAAGAAGTAACCCCCTGACATCCAGCTCGGCTGTCCACCGTCATTCGCGCATGTTTTTGGAGATTTCTCCCAGTCTGGGTACCACGGGTCATCTCCTATGTATATCGAAAGAGTGGAAAAGAAAGAAATATCACAGAGTGGTTAGTTTGATCATATACAGTATATGTTAAACACTAAACCATACTATTTTTACCTGTTGGAGGCGTTGGAGCCGGCCCTGGTCCTGGTGGTGATATGGGTTCAGGGCCAGGACCAGGAGGAATCGGCGAGCTACATAAACAGTCGACATTGTAGCTCCAATCGCATATCATCTTAGTTTGAGAGAAGAGGGTATTGACTCCACATGGTACCCAGTCTCCTGGTTCATTACCATTACAATAATAAAAGCCAGTACAATCAGTTGTAGGTATCATTGGGTAGTCTGCACATGTTCCACATGAGTCAGCAGGATCTATTAAAGGGTCAGTAGATGGATTTTGAGTTGGAGGAGAAGAAAGTGGATTTGTTGTACCTGATGGGGGCGTAGGACTAGGAGGACTAGGTCCTGTTCCTTCACAAGAACAAGTCACTGAATAGGCCCAATTACAAGTATCTATATTCTCATCAAAGAGAGTACCCGAAGGACATGAGAAGATACCAACTGATTCACCGTTTGTGCATTGTATGTATCCATCACAACCAGATGTGGCTTGCTTCTCGTTTGATCCTGATGGACAAACGCCGCATGGAGGCTCAACTGTTGGAGCAGAAGTAGGCGGAGGCGTGGGTGCCTTTGTCGGATCAGGCGACTTCGTTGGGGCTATTGAAGATGACGGCTGTAAAGAAGGTTGTGTAGATAGTGATGGCGCTTCAGATGTAGTTGGGCTGGACGTCGGAACTGATTCAAGCAGAGGTATCGGATCCTTTATGAGATCGACAGCCCACCTTCAATGATAAAGCAGAGAAAGAGAGAGAAAGAGAGATGTTTAGTGTATATGTATTGAAATGGATAAATATGACATCAAGATCAACTCTCGTGTCAATCAAATCTCACTCACCACATTATTCCTCGCAAACATTGAGCAAATGCATATTGATACTTGATGTTGAAAGTCTCTTCATTATCAAAGCTTGTAAAGTATAGGTTCCCACCAGTTACTAATTCCATGGAGCCAGTCTCTTCATTAAGTATTAAGGAGTCATATGAGGATGGTCCTACGTCAAGGTAAGTTTCTTTTATTTGAAAGTACGGTAAATTGCCTCCCTCACCATGACAGCCGGACAAGCCTGCCCCCCATATGCTGCAATCTATTGTCGTACACGTTGTACTTGCCAACCTCGACGAGCGACCATAAGCTGCTAATCCTAATACTAGTTGTTGACGGGGTATACCTAGGTCATATATGTAATCCATAGTACTCTGTATAAACCTCATATCAGTGTGACTGCCCGCGGTACTATCCCAACTTCCATATATATCATAAGACATCATATTAAACCAATCAACATGGTTTGCCATACTAACCATATCATATCCTAACTCAATCTTCTCTTCATTAATACTAGTTGCTATAGTGATAAGCCAGTCTGTATGACCTGCATTATCAAACGCTTCTCTTAATGCTTCGCATAACAATGGATAATTTGTATAATCTGCCGGTGTACCCTGACGTGTTACTGGATATTCCCAATCTATGTCTATCCCATCAAAGTTATTATCTTCTAAGAATGTTATTACCGAATTTGCAAATGCTGTTCGCTTAGCCGAGGTAGATGCAACATTACTAAAGCGTGCTTGATCAAAGTTCCACCCTATCGGTTAAGAATAAGGAAAGAGAATATGTGTTGTTAGAATATATGTAGTATGAAGAACTGTACAAAACAACAAACTCCGATGAGTTACCATATACGACAAATCATAAGAATATTAACTTACCACCTACTGCGATTAATGTTTTCAATGTAGGATTACTATCCTTTAATAAATTGAATTGTGCATATTTTGCTATGTATGCATTGTTTCCATTATATGGCTCAATGTAACCGCTGGAACTAATACCAGCAAAACTAAATGCCAAGTGTGTATAACCGAATGCTGATACATCTATATCATTTGGACTTGTTGGATTGCAATTCGATTGTCGATATTCCGACCATTCTTCGTAATAACCAAAGTTCACTGTATTCTTAAAAGGTTCACAACTACTGATACTGTATGGAGCCGATGTTATTGGAAACTTTGTAGGTTGTGGTGATACTGTTGGCGCCGGTGGTGGTGGAATTGGTGTTGGGCCTAAATGATCGTTCGTTTGCAATAAGAAGTTGAGACCCCCATATTGCAACATAAAAAGTATCAACAACAAAAAATAGACTAGAGAGAAACAACAAACAATACTTACCGACACTACCTGTACACGGACCAGATTGACATCCAGTTCCACAATATGCATCAGAGGTTCCACACCATCCATATTGACTACAGCAATATGAGTTTGGACAGAGAGCATTATTTCCTTGTGATCCGCATTGATTTGCTTTTGTTTGTTTTATTGATATTGATAGAATTATAATGATACATAATATATTATTGAAGAGATGCATGATTATAATAGATGAAATCTTCTATCAGCCTAGCCAAACCACACAATATCATACCATTTGCCTATTAATATACCACTTTTCATGCTAGTAGCTAGTAGAGATTGTTAGAACCTTTGATAACAGGTTGATCGGGCGGAGGCGGTATAAAATGGAAATCTTCTATCAGCCCAACCAAACATTTTTCTATGTTATGTTAGTGCCTAGTGCCCACTAAAATTTAGGATACCGGTACAACATTTTGTGTCACATATTTATACTCTCATAAATTTCTACTCATATCATATTGTCCACCTAATTCATATTGTCCTAACTCTCCACTTGTATATCATATCACTATATTTGATACGAATAGTACGAATACTAATAGCCCCCTCGGGCGTCTTAGTCTTATCAAGCTTCGGCCTGCCATTATCGGACCTGATCGTACCTCGACATCGGTATCTCTAACTCCTACTCATCAGATAATGAAAACAATGCCTCATCTACAGAAACTAATAACTCTAATGACGACAAAGATACTGCGGATAAAGATACTACTACGAATCAAAGCAGCAGTAGTAGTAGCAGTAGTAGCACGGCACCATCTCGCTACCTACATATGCTTTGTAAATTTGCAATGTCAAGTATCTTCATACTTTTATTGGTAACTCCGGTAGGTTATACATCCAATACGCCCGTTCGTGTATTAAACAAGTCAACAGGAGATACTACGGGTAGTAGCTCCGGCGTCTTATCAATATCAATTCGTCTAAGACTAAGATACTTGTTAAAAAGTTTATATAATATCTCGGCGAGTATAAAAGCTATGCATACCATTCCAAGTACAGTACATCTCTATATGATACCAATATCAAATCTCCTTTAACCGGTTGCAGTCTTAATTAGGTATAGGCGACGATATACGTTATTATATATCGTCTAAGATACTTGTTATTGAGACCAAGCCCTAAAAATTTGGGATACCGGTACAGCTTGTTACTACTTTGTAACACTGTGTCACATATGGTAAACTACTACTTCTCCTCTCATAATTTCATAATTTCTACTCATATTACGTCCACCTTCATATAGTCCTAACTTTCCGCTAATACTTCACTTGTATATCATATCACCATGTTTAATACGAATAATACGAATACGAATAGCCCTCGCCGACGTCTTATGATCAAGCGACCTGCCATTCTCGGATTACCTGATCGTACCTCAACTTCGGTATCCTCTAACTCCTACTCATCAGATAATGAAAACAATGCCACTTCTACAGAAACTAATACCTCTATTCGTCGTGTATACAATACTACACATACAGATACTAACACGAACCAAAGGAGGAGTAGTAGTACGTCACGGTCTCGCTTCCTACGTATGCTTGAGATGGTTGCAATGTTAAGTATCGTCATACTTTCATTATTGGTTGTTCCGGTTGGTTACACATCCGATCTGCCCATTCAAGTGTTGAACAAGTCAACTGGAGGTAGTAGTACGTCTACATCAACTGGAGTCAGTCTCTACATTGAGAATGCTCATAATACATTGTTGAATAGCAAAAGTGGTATCCTACCCGATCGTAAGACAAGCTATGCACCTCGAATCATGCTTGCCTCGGATAGGAGAGTAAGAGAATCAGATGATCGCAACAAGTCTATTCTATACATGATGTGGTTGGATCTACCCCGCGATTTCTTGGAGAAGATCAGGAAGAAATGTTATCCTTTGTGGTATCGTCTGGTACTCGTAAAGATTGGGCATTCTCAAGATTGGGATCACTTTCTAGAAAAGATGAAGATCCTACAGGTGTATATTCCATTCTGCAGACTAAAGTATATTGCGATTGAACACCATCATCTTCCAAGTAAACCAGCCGAGCAGGCTATGCACTATGTATTCATGGCATATCATGTCAATGGAGAATGGTATTATATGAATGGTATGAGTAAGATGTACTTGATGAGTAAGTTTCCTGGATCAAACATCTACCTAGGATATACTACCCGTCCCGGAAGGGGTAGTTACTGGACACATGAAGAAGGTCAAGGTCATGTATACCTAGCAAAGTTTGATTGGGATACTAGAGTTTTACCGACCTGTCGATTAGGTGCATTTGATACAATCAGAGGTATCCTGGACGACCCAACTGAACCCGTCGAGCATAAAGATATTGCAGAGGATATGCTTTTAACAAAGACAGGTTCGACTATTGATATCCGACACCGTATGTCTAAGTACACATATGCCCAAGTATTTGCAAACATAACATACCACGCTATTCCTAGCTTGAGTATTCGTGCAGATGAGTTGGCTTTGCAGCAGGATTGGCATCCGTATTGGAAAGTAGGAGAATGGTATGCTCTGGATTATCCTGAAGATTGGTATCAAGTCGGTAATGCTACCTACTCATTGGTTATTCATCCTAATATTGAGTTCTTGCACGATATCTGGTATCGTACTCTAGAACAAACAAATATCTATAGACATGATCTTGAGATGTGGCAGAATATGGGTTTGGTTTCAGATGCCGACATTGTTTACAATCATTTGTGTGGACTAGTTGATGTAGTAACAGGTATGCCACATTGAAAATAGACTAGATTATTCTAAATCTAGAAGGAGCTGATTGAACGGATCATGTTGTGAATAATCAGCAACAACATCATAACACAATATATCGGATAGTTCAGTGAGCCCCTTCTTTGCTCTCTCCACTGGATCTCCTTTTGAACCATTCACATCAAGCTGTTTGAACAGATCAGCTGACGACTGTATTGTATCCTCAATACTCCTTGGAGTGATCAAATGTTTCTTCCTTCTGTGTTGGACAATGCATGTCTTTTGTTTAGCTTTTTCTGTCATCCCTTTAACTATGTTTAGCAAAAGATCGCCAGTACTCTTTCCAACAAAGGGAAAATCACCGTAGCGCCCGTGTAATCTCAAATACCAAGTCATATAACGTAATTCTATACTACAATCAAGACACTGAACCACTACTTCATCAAACCCTTCCTTGTTCTTGTGTAACTCATAATCATAATAAGATGCCAAACGCTCTAATACTACTACTTTTTCTTTACACTCTTCGCTCATTGATTTGAAATCTAATCGATATGTTTCTGCTAAACGGTCAGTCTGATTTGCTGCTTTCATATCAATTGTAACTTTTGGTGAATAGAATGATTTCACGTTCTGTTTTTCTGTTTCGAGGTGCTTATCTAATACTGATAACTGCTGCCGCTTAAACTTCTCCTCTACCACAAATTCTTCTTTCTTCTCTTGTTGCTTCTTCTTTTGTTGCTTCTTCTCTTGTTGCTTCTTCTCTTGTTGCTTCTTCTCTTGTTGCTTCTTCTCATGCAGTTTCTTTCTCTCTTCCTCTTCTAGTTTCATTCTCTCCTCCAACAAGAGTAAATCCGATCTTGGAACCCCCATCTCCTGAGCAATGTATTCGATTGCCTTCTCAACAGATCCAAGCAACCTGATATAATGTGGTAAAAGACATTTCAAACACTTTCTCTGTTTTTTCCATTGACTCTTTGTAAAGTGATTCTTTCCCAACATTTCCCCACACCCCCCTCGGCACTGCTGTTTCTCAACTCTTCCTTCGATTTCTTCTTCCGGCTCCATCTTTTGTTTCTTAGACTCTTTCTTCTGTTGTTGTTGCCGTCTCTTTGCATCAGGGTTGTTACCACAAATACCAATTGGAGGTTGTGTTTGATTGTTGGACAATGGTGCATGATATGTGTGTGGTTGATATTGATTTGTTGTATATTTATTAGCGCCATCCAGTGCTTGTTGCTTTTGTGCATATTTGAATGCAATGGCTTCGACTTGTCGTTTAAGCAGAGGGTCCTTTATAGATTGGGGATGATACCTTGCCAGTATGGCCCTGTCAATTTGCTCTAAATTAGCCTCTACTGCCGGAGATGTAGGTGGATATTGATTTGTAGTTACATGTTGATTTGCAGTTGGGTATTGATATGATGTAGGTGGTGGGCAATATGATGCACGATAGAGATTTTGCTTGCTACAATTAGCAATTGCGGTGGCGGCGGCGACAGATAATAAGGGATTAGAGGAATACTGACAGTCTGTAGGAGGTTCATTTGTAGAAGAGGAGGACGGAAACATTGTTAGGGGCTCCTTGTGCTACATGGAGAGAGGCAATTATGAGGCAATTATATATTATGAGGCTTTTGTGATTGTCAAAGCATTTTCTTATCCTATGCTAGCACTCAACTTGAGGCCACGATTCAGCGATTTTTTGGTGAAGGGCCCCCGGGCGGATGTAAAATTTTCTAGGGGCTGAGCTAAGTTGCAATCATTCGCAAAAGGTACTGAAAGAGAGAGATTGAAGAGGTTCTTTCATTTATTAGTGCAGCAGTGTCAGTACAAGATATAGAGATTACAGTTATTTGAATTGATTCGGAAGGTGGTATATCATAGCATAGCAGTAGGGAAAGGATGGTAATATACTAAATCTATTCATGTGTAGGTAAGGATACTGCAGTTTGTTTTTTGAATATGAGATAAGATATTGACTCTCCTGCATAGCAGCAACACTACTACATAATCATACCAATCATTCATCGCTATCTCAAAATGATATGATCATGTTGTTGATGATGAGGAGGAAGAGGCCTCCAATTATGCATGCCGAAGAGGACTTCAAGGAGAAGTGAACAGATAAATATGCTACCTGCCGCGGTCGGTATCCTGAAAAATCTATGCATTTTTTTAATATCTTGCCGCGAGACAAATGCAATCTCTGTCAAGCACTCAAAGCATCTTGCTGATATATATGCAAGATCGAGGCCCCCCCTCATAATCAACTACTTGGAGAGTACCTAATTAGCTCATAATATAATTATAATCGAGCCCATAGATACACCCATAAATAAAAGATATCAAAGATACACCTCCTCCCCATATCAGAACAGCATTGCAACATTCAAAGTTATAGAAACAACAAACAACACAATTATAATGACATCCTACACAAAACCATCGTCCAACTTTGATCTATCGTCACCATCACCAGTATACACACTTAATTCAGGACAGACAATTCCCATCATTGCATACGGGACATTCCGCTCAGCTCCCGGAGAAGTAGGACCAGCAGTTATTGAAGCAATAAAGGCAGGATATCGTCATCTTGATCTTGCACATGTATATGGTAATGAGAAAGAGATTGGGCAGGCATTGAAACAAGTATTTGATGAAGGATTAGTAAAAAGAGAAGACTTATTCATTACCGGAAAGTTATGGAATAGTGATCATGATGTTGATATTGTACCAAAAGCATGTGCCCATTCACTATCGAATCTCGGATTAGATTACTTTGATTTGTATTTAATTCATTTTCCGGTTTGTTGGAAACATACTGGACTAGATACACCTTCATGGGGAAAGAGTGAATTAGGTGACACACCACTGATTGATACATGGAGAGCAATGGAAAGTTTGGTAGAGCAGGGCGTATGTCGAAGTATTGGTGTAAGTAACTACCCATTAATGTTGATGCATGATTTGGTTACACAAGCAAAGATTCAACCATCGTGTAATCAAATCGAAGTTCATGCATACTATCAACGAGAAAGTTTAGTTAATTACTGCTTGGCTAGAAATGTAAGTACTCATTGTGTTGATTGTGTATAGACTTTGCATGTATTTGTTGCTCATATGATATATCTTTTCTCCTCCAACCATTAGATTTGTGTAACTGCACATACACCGCTTGGAGGAGGAACTGCCAATGCCTCAGCTGGATGGACAGAGACGTTGATACCATTAAAAGATCAAGTCATTGTAGATATCGCCGAAGCACATAAGAAGACTCCAGCACAAATTCTTCTTCGATTCCTTTTACAACTGGGTATTGTGATATTACCAAAAAGTGTCAAGGCACATCGTATGGCAGAGAATAAGGATATCCTTGGTTTTGAATTGACTGAAGAAGATATGAAGAAGATCAAGACTTTGGATAAGTATGTTTCATATAAGACAAACCCAAATCCTCTATCTGCTTTCTTAGGAGGTAAGGATGCTTACTCTGCTGCTGGCACGGACATTTTCGACTGAGTTATCATCTTGTCTGATATGTACCGATACGATGTGCGGCATATTGTATAAGTATCATCTGCGTCAAGTCAACTAGCGTAAAGTAAAGAGAGTTCTTAGATGTTGTGATAAAGTGCACTTGAGCTTAGTGATGCTATATAAAGAACTGACACATCATTGTACTTGTGTATATAGTACCCGAATCTTCCCGTGGCTAGTTCCATTCGCCGAGTACTCTCCACCATATCTTTCTCACATTTTATGATCCCCTATATCTTCTCAGTCGGTATACTTACTTCGATTGATCATATGTAGAGATATGGTAATATATCTAGTTTATCACCAAAGTTGGACGTCGAGCACGCATTGTAGTCTCTGCTAAGGTGGTGTAGGGTCGTCATTGGCAATTCTCTTCTCCAAGACATGTATGCGTCGGTATGGATGATCGATAGCATGTGTATAGTATAAGTATCGTCCATAGCAATAAAATCATTCTCTGTGTATCTTGATGGTGTAGGTGTACTTGTGAAAAGACGGTCAACGAGGCAACTGACGACCGCGCGCGCGACGCTCTCTGCAAATGATGGATAGCGTTGTAATAAACTTCATCGTTGATAATGTTGTGTATGTTCTGCAGGTTGGTATCTAATGAAAGTGATTTGCAATGGATAACTTATGATAATTGTGAGCAATCAATAGTAGCATACAAGGGTAGCATATTGAGTCAACACATTGCCTACTATGCTGACAAAGAGAGATAGCAGATTGATTTGTCTATTTTGTGCTGAATCATTCAATAGCGCGTGTCGACTCAGTGGGGTACATAGAGGTTTTGCAAAACCAACCCCATTTGATCATTCGTCATAAGCGACCATACTACTGCATACTACCGCCTCTTCTTGTGTATAATAATATCGATAAAGATGTTAGCTATATCATATCTATTACTACCATTAGTTATATTCGTTCAAATATTGACGGCGCCGCTGATATCCTCATTTGCAACAACATCTACAACAACAACTATACAAAGAAGATCAAGTTCTACTGCACTTGTTCTTCCTTCATATAAACATTCATTAATATCAATTCAACAGTCGAATCCTTTTAATAAACATACTACTATTAGAAATAAACTTACTAATACCAGAAATGAGCTCACTACTATTAGAAAGGTCAATACTCATTTGATGGCTATAGATCCAATACAACAAGCTTCAGAAGTAGAAGTAGTGGACAATTTACAAATTGAACAGCTCAACCCTGAAACAACGATTATAGTATTCATAATTGGCGTCATACCTTTTCTTTGGGCTACTTGGGAATTCTGGAGGAGGATAGCTGTAGGCGCTTCCTTTGGTACAGGAAAAGACTCAGTTGTTATACCTAGTCCATTCGAAGAAACCAATAATGATCTGATAACGATTGGAGAAGACAACAATCCAATGAGCTCGCGAGGTAGACAGACATTGGACAGGGGGGCATTAACTGTAGCGTATATACTGTTTGCAATTGCGGGTGGGTCAGTTGCCATCGCTATTGCAAGTGTCGTCATGGGTCCAGCCCCTCCCCCAATGCAGTAATGAAAGAGAAAAATGCACATCATATATGTTTACCAAATTAAACGATGTGCATAGAATAGGATGTTTGTTAAAAGGATTCGACTG
>Ga0214478_100819_pt1 | contig 17302 bp, 12 predicted proteins | sample M1_20Mar14CPVII9_2_FD_178001 | JGI IMG/M metagenome (GOLD analysis project Ga0214478, IMG submission 178001) | Marine eukaryotic communities from Monterey Bay, California, United States - M1_20Mar14CPVII9sort6BwellD7 | ecosystem: Environmental > Aquatic > Marine > Unclassified | place: USA...
TACCCCATCTTCTTGAAGATTGTCGTCTAGAAGATCTTTTACTACTACTACCACTACCCATTGACTGGAGGACTGACGTAACATAGACAACACTTGGACTACATACGCGGTGCACATTCACAACATTTTTCTCCTCTTGTGTAAGCCCAAGGGATTCATCCAACTCGGAAGCTTTCACCGTCAATGTTGCTATATCATCATCATTAGTCGCAAGAGATAGTTGACTACTTTTTATCAATCTTCTCTTGGATATTGGTACTACTTGAAAGGCAACTGCCATATGAATATGCAACAAGACAGCAAATGATTGCAACTTTATCATGTTAGATGCAAAAAGTATATGTTTTCTACCTTTGTCTAAGTTTCAACTCCACCGATATCATGCACACCTGCACTCTTCAATGTTTAGGCAACAATAATACTATCAATCACCGTGTATTGAGCACGTCTCCATGCAATGCACCGCCATGTTGACTCAGAAAAAATGGAGTGAAAAATAAGGATACCAGATCGAGGTGTATGCCAATAACAACACACTGGGGACAATGCCTGACAAATTATGAAAGCAAGTATGTTGCAATAGGTAGCACTATACGGCTGTGAAAGGATATAAACCTAGTTACCATTACATTGACGACGACTGGAAGATTGATTGACGGTAATATAGTACATATCGTCGCGGCCATTCGTTACGATATCTAAGGTATCTAATCTCTCAAGAGCTTGTCATCATTAGATTGTATCTAATATATTATTATGATGGTCATTGTTTTATTGATAGTACTACTACTATCATCGACAGAGTTGTTAGCATTCTCATCCTTGCCATCTCGGATACGTCTTCGGCCGGCATTTCCCGATGATGAGGTAAGTCCGCTTGTTGATTCAATTCTTCACTTCATTATATCTCAAGATCTTTTTTGTCTATCAACAGTTGCCAATTTTTATTATGTTGGCAAAATCAAAAGAGTTTTTTATTAATCCGTTAGGTATATCACATAAGCAAGATAACATCGTCATAGCAGAGGACATATCATCCAAAGAACGAGTTGGTATTGCACAGATTAAGTCTCTAGGGTATGCTGGAGAAGGAGAATCATCTAATGATGATAAGTTTGAAGAAAATTCGTCACTCAAAAGCATAGATGTACAATCCAGGCTATCAATAGAAGATGATATAGATGAAGAGATGTGGCAAGAGTTTGAAGAGGATCCGGTAGAGTTCCCCAATGGTTTTGCGTCTTTACCCTGGACGAAAGAGTATAGAGCTGCTTCCCAGGCTGCATCAGATCGAATAAAACGAAGAGAGAGAAAGTCAGAGGTAGAATTGCAAGTTAGACCAAAGATATGGCAACTATCAATAGTATATGTAGTACCAAAGTGTAGACGACAAGGTATTGGGAGTAGTCTTGTAAGTCAAGTATTGAAGAGACAGTCAACATTAAAACAAAGAGGGAGAAATGTATATGCATTGACATCGGCAAAGACTGTTCGGTGGTATGAAAAGCAGTTTGGATTTGCAGTAGAGAAGCGAATACCAACTTCATTGTCGATGGAAATAAACATTGGCAATACAATCAAAAGAGATGACAAAGTATGTTTGAGGAAGACACTTTGATACTGCTACAAGTATGATTTTGTGAGACAGATAGACGGTATACATCTTAAAGAATAATTCTTAACTTTATCGCCATAGGTTGCACTCGAACATAAAACATTTAACCCCTAGCTTGCTTGTTGATTAGTTTCTAGCCTCTCTGATGATACGTGGAGTTCATCATTTCCCTACGTCTGTCATCCATTGCCTGTTGTTGCAACTGAAGCTGTCTATACCTTTCTCTAATCGCCATGCAGTTCGGCACAGGGCAGTTCTCTGTCTTACACTGTCTGGCGTGGATTTGTAGAAGTGCCCAGATGCGCTTACAGACGTTGCATCCACCATTTGCCTTGACCTTGCATCCAGCGCCATGCTTCAGTAGCCCCTTCATCTTGGCACAGTTGGCTGAATTACACTTGGTCGATCGGCATGTAGAAGCATGCAAGAGTAATGTCATGTGAAGAGCAATACTGCGCTGACGTTCCTTACGCTGTTCGGCTGTGAGAGTGCTCTGTGTTGATCCCACCGGTATCGCCTGCAGTGGATGTGGATGCCGAGCAACTTGCGGATTACGAAGACAATCGATACACTGGTCAAAGTCGGCACATGTTGGGCAATGATATCGCTTCCCCTGCAATATCTCACGAGCACAAATGGCGCACTGCTGTACAAATTTAGGTGCGTCACGATTGTGCAAGTGCCACAATACCATCATGGACGTATGCTTGGCCCTGCGGAGTGAATCGAACTGATAATGGTTACCTTGACAGAGATTCAAGAAGAGCTGACGATTATTGAGGAACTCGCAGTCCATTTCTTCTTCATCGTCGTCAATCACCTTGACAAGACGGCCCTTACTATCCTTGATGAGATTCTTGGACGATTGTTCGTCCGGCTTCTTATCCGACTTGGCATCATCAGGAGTTTTGCCCGACTTGGCATCATCGGGCTTCGGCGTTGATTCATCGTCACCCTTCTTTTTGGACATGGCAGCAAATTTGCCTGACCTATCACCCGGTGTTGAGGGTGCCTCTTTATCAGTAGTCTTGTCATCAGTCTTGCCATCAGTGGTGGCATCAGTAGTCTTCTCGCCATCGTTATCTTCTTCATTCTTCTCTTCTTCTTTCACCTTGACAGGCTCGGCCGAATCCTTTTCAGCAGCATCCTCGTCTGACTTAGCCTTATCATCGGACTTCGCCTTATCATCGGACTTAGCCTTATCATCTGGCTCAGCTGCCTCTTCCTCCTTCTTCTCCTCGCTAGTTTCCCCATTGTCAGCCTTCGTCTTACCATCGTCTGACTTGTCATCTGTATCTTTCTTATCATCAGAACTAGCTTCATTGTCATCAGTTGGCTCTTGTTTTATACTAGTTTCCTCTGCTGAATCCTCCTTCTTAATTTCATCGGTTGATTCTACTTCCTTGGTGGACTCCCCATCACCATCCTTTGGACTTTCCTCCTCATCAGCAGGATTCTTCGTATTATTATCGTCTTCAGCCTTCTCATCAGTAGGTTCATCATCCTTCTTATCACTTGAATCATCCTTCTTTTCATCTTTCTTATCTGGAGACTCAACGTCCATTGCAGCGGCATCATCATCCTTCTTTTCTCCATCCTTGGAAACTTCTTTGTTGGCATCGGCAGACTCGCTCTTATCAGCATCCGCCACCTCTTCATCGACTGGTTCTTCCTTGATTGGTGTGGGATCAGCCTTGGTCTCGGCCGTGTCGTCTTTCATCTTATCATCGCCATCTTCATCCTTTGACGATTCACCATCCTCCTTCTTGACCTCGTCCTCCTTCTTTTCCTCCTCCTTGGCGTCAGCATCTGGCTTTGCCTCATCCTTGGTCTTGTCATCCCCATCCTTCTTCTCGGATTCATCCTTTTTGTTATCATCGTCCTCCTTCTTCACTTCTCCATTGGTGGTGTTATCACCATCCTTCTTTGTCGACTCTTCACCTGATGCTGCAGGCTTTGAGTTTTCTTCGTCAATATCCATTTTGTCTTCCTCCTTGATAGTCTCCAAAGAACAAGGTGCTCTATCAGGAATACCGTGCTTCTCCCTATATTCCATGATGTCCTTCGGAACGACAAGATTCTCGGCTGTTTGGTCTTCCCGAGCAAGATATGCCACAAGAAAACTCTCCCTCATGGGATGAATTGTCTCTCCCAGCTTCTTCATTACCCAATCACTTCCACCCTCCTTGAGACTCTTGACATCCATGCCCTCGGGAACAATACCACTGGCACTTAGAAGCTCCTTATCAATGCCCGACGAGCGTGTCCCACCTCGTGCCCCAGCCTTAGCCTTCTTCTTCTTTTCCTTCTTACCCTTCTTGGATGCCTTGACAGGTGCCTTGCTGAGGTTCTTCCCTTCGTCCATATCCTTGATGATATTCTCCATCTCGGCAGGGAAGTAATCACCCTCCATGTAAGGCAAGATAGTGGCGTCATTCTTGCCACTGGCAAAGTATAAATCATAGGCATTTGTCATCTTGCCTACGATACCACGACGTTGACTGTCCTTCAACATGTCAATATACCACTGGCGAAGGCGGTCATCCTTGGGAATCTTTTGATCCTCGGGCTTGGCGAATAAGATGTAGTCATCACCCTTGAGAGGAGGACATGCCCAAATGTGAGCAGTGTTGTACCCCTTGCATCTCACGTAGTCGAGGTAGGATATGAGCAGCTCGTGATAGACGAACGTTCTCATCCTACGTGGCCTCATGTAGTGCACACTGTCAAGGTATGAAACATATACAGTGCGTTGGTTCGGAGGGAGGTTCGTCTCGTCGTGTTCGTACACATACAGACCGAACAGAATAACATCAACACCGTCCAAGTTTTGGAAAACGACGATGCATTTACAGCGATACTTGAACTCCGAGGGGTATTCCTTGAATGAGTAACGCTTCTTCATGCGAGGACGGACATCGAGAGTACGGCTCATCGATGTAACTTGACGGACATAGATTGGTCCTCCTCCGCCATGAACAATCTTGGTTGCCTCCTCAAGTGGGATATTCTATGATTTGAGTGTTGACAAGATGAGGGAAATGAGAAATGGATGAGCTAATATCATAAACATGAACACCAAAACACACACACAACACATATAGATCACACTCACATCCGTGTCAGCCTTCTCCTTGGACAACTCAGCCATCTTAATCTGAAGCTTCTTCATTACGTGCTTCTCCAAGTGTTCACTCAACTTTGTCCTTGGCAAATCCTCAGCCATGGGCGTGGTACTCGTTGGTTGTGGGGCATTCTTCTGCTTACGGTCAACGATAGTACAACTTGGACAGACAAACTCGGACCGTTGATCGGTATTTTGACGAGTGTTGAACAGAGCACAAATCTGATGCACCCAACGTTCACAACGATCACACTGCACCCAACTCTCTTCGGGGATCTCGTTATTCTTCTTCTTATCCAACTGACTTTTACGCAACGTCATGTCTGCAAGCTCGATAGGCTTCTTCTCCTTCAAATCATCATAACACGGTTGACACCAGTGATATTGATTATTCCCTCCCACATAATAGTACGAATTGCGCCGGATACGCTTCGACCGGCAGTTCACTCCATTACAGTAAAAGATCGGAGGTTCAAACAGCAACTTCTCGCATCCACACAATGAGCATGCATCTCCATTCTTACGCTTCTCTTCCTCCTCAAACTCACATTGTCTAATGAGAATATCATAATCCTTCATAAACTTATCCTTCAATTCCTTAGCCATATTCCATACCACACTATTCTCAGGATTGTAGAGCATGGCATTGTCAAACGTCAAATTAACATCGTTCCGAGCCTCGGGGAGTGTCTTGTAAACGCCGTTTTCCAACTGTTTCTTAACAGAGCCCAAGTCCATTGGTTTGTCAATGACTTCAAAGTAATCTGGTAATCCAAGCTCAACGGGGTCGACGGGAGAATTAAATACCCATCCGTGAGAGTGTCCTTGCAAACCCTTGAGTAGTTCACCAAACTTGGCCTTCAATCTGGCAATGGGAAGGACCAAGCCCGTATCCAGCGATTTGATGTGTGTTTCAATCTCCTCGAGGGTGAAGCAATTAATGAGGGTATGATCTTCCTGCGGTCGTGGACCCTGATTCACCGCGTTGCTAACACCACCAAGGACCTTGCCATTCGAGAGAGCCATACCACCAGAAGACGCACGACCGGTCGGATGAGACGTTCCACCTCCAGAGTAGACATACCCTGCCTTGACGTTGGGATTGACAGGTACCATTTGACCTTGATATCCTTGTTGGTATTGATGGGGCACTTGGCTCGATGCATACTGCCCATTTACCGTCTTTTGTCTCTTCGTTGGAGGAGCACCTTGTCCCTGCTGTTTCAAGGCTGCTTGATGACCCTGTTTCAAAGCCTGCATCTGCTTCTGCTTCTCGTGACTACGATGGATAGCCTCCCTCACAGGGCCACAGACTGGACAACGAACATCTTTACAACGATGGTAGTGGCTGAGTACATATCGGGATGACACACAGTGTGGAACTAAACACTTTTGATCTTTACATTCGGCGATGTGCTTCCACAGACGTTTCATCCCAGCACAATGCGGGGTAACTGGACACTGATTATCTTGATGAGGGCACTTGGCAGCATGACGAAGTAACAAAAGGCGTTGCTGTTGATGACGCAATACTTGTTGACGATCAGATGGCTGACGAGTAGAACTTCCACTAGACCCCGCCGCAGGTGCAGCTACTGCATTAGTAGCAGGTTGCTGTTGAGATTGTTGCTGACCACCAGCAGCAGGAGCGGCAGCATAATTTGTCTGTGACAAAGCTGGGGCGGCACCTCGTCCTTGCTGTTGAGGATTGGCAAATTGCTGCTGTGGTGGTAGACCAGGCTGTTGAAGAGGTTGAGGTTGTGCACCGCCGTTCTGCTGATTAGCCCCGGGTTGTTGCTGATATTGACCAGGGGGTTGAGCGGCCTGTCCTCCAGGCTGTTGGGCAGCTTGTTGTTGTTGTATTCGCTTCGTCTTCATTCCGATATTCATTGCCAACTGTTGCAATCGTGCCTTCAGTGTAGAGATATCATTATAGGCTTCGAATGATGGAGCCGATCGATAAAGCGACTCTTCCAATCGCTTGGCCATTTGGGGGAGCTTATTTAGCCACTCTTGAGGAGCGTTGGGCTTTCTCTGTCTCAAGAGTTGCACACTAAATAAATTGAGGGGGGTAAATGGTAGATATCATATTGTCAGTTATATATGTTGAAACGGGGTCAAGAAGTGTGCATATAATAAAATTAAACAAATTAAACACTTACATCTTGGCAATCATTTTCCTACGCTCCTCCACATCCTTATCACTCTGCCATCCGCCATTTAATGGTTGAGGCGGCCTTGCTGCTGCCTGACCCGATTGTTGTTGAGCCGCTTGCTGAGGCTGTTGTGCCATCGGTTGACCGGCTGGAGGTTGACCATTTGCAACCGGTGCTACTTGATGTTGTATCCCCTGAACAGGAGGGCGTTGCTGCTGCTGAGATTGAGACTGGTGCTGATAATGTTGAGTTGGTAAAGGATTTGGTGCAGATAAAGGATTTGGTGCCGATAATGGGTTGGGTGTTGCACCTACTGGCGGAGGAGCAGCACCACCATTTGGAGGATTACCAGCCATTTTGTATTTACAAAATACACTTTCAGGGTGTAAGTGTATTTAATCGGTTCTTGATATTAGCATGAAAATGAATTTAATATGTGATTTCTTGATATGTAAAAGGTGAGCACTTGTGTACCCTGTAACTTGCAGTTCAAAAAGATAACTCCCCAGTTTAATTTCTTTAGGGAAATGTCTGTTGATATTTATAAGAATGAGTATATGCAGTAAGGTGTGTTAGACATCAACCATTAGATAAATGAATAAATAAATAAAAATGAGCACAAGATATGAATAAAAAAATACCCTTCCCAAATAACTAAAACTCTTCATGGTAGAGCAGCTGCATATCATATTGTAATTGATAATATCAACAATGCCAGCATTATGCGCATTAACCAAATAATAAAATCTCCAGCGACCCATCAAAACAATGACAACGGTAAGTGAAGGCATCAGAAATTAATTTTGTACGGTATCCTATTTTTATTAGGTGGACCTTAGTACAAAAACTCGAACTCTTATTTCGTCGCTATTAGACGCATAGATATCGTTTCACTGCCATCGATGGTCGCCTATATATTGTTACTTACATTGCTGTTGTCGATAGGCGCGTCGGCGGCGGCTAAGTAGGTCGGCGGAGAGCGTTATTATTGCAATTAAAATTAGTGGTAGATAGGTGATGCAAATCGAATTTCCATTGAGGGGTATTGTATCCTCGGGGTTACTTTTCAAAATTGTGTGCTGGCAGACAGCTGCTTACAAAGGGGTAACACTAATCGTTCAATCATCCAGTCTGGAATAGAGATTGCTTTGGGGGTTACTATCTCAAAAATCAGATAAGATACCCAAGGCAAAATAAAAATTAGGTGCATCAAAAAGCAATCAAAGGCTAGCATTGGCACTATCAGTATTAAATGCATAGTACTTGTTGCAATTCGAGTGAGAAGAAGAAGAGGTTATTATTGTGTTCTTCTGGATTTTTTTATTATTTAGCAGTCGAGAAGCTGTGGTAAGATATACATCAAAAGACAAATAAACTAATCTCACATCTCACATACACACACAAAACCAATGATGGCGAGCTCTATTGGTTTTAGTATCACGTCCTCTTTCGACGGAGGAAATATAGAGGTAGTATCTCAAAGTGATCCGGTTATATCGGGCCGTACTGCAAGGCTGACTGTAAATGTTAATGTTCAACCAGGTGAGAAATAGAAATTATGTTCATCAGATGTGTCTTTTTTTTTTCATGTTATCAACTACAACATAATAATTTGACTATCATGTATGTAAAATATTGCAATGCCCTACAACAATACAGATGTATACACAGAACTAGAAAAGATATCGCATATGCAATACTTCTCGTTTCTTATGGCAGCAATATATAAAAATAAGATACAATTATTTCATCCTCAATTGGTCTATACAACAAATTATAATGCCCCTCTCCTCATCTTACTCTCTTACAAGTTTGTTGTTGTTTTATGATGTGTGTGAACAGTTTGTTGAAAGTTTGTTGAAGGTTTGTTGAATGTTTTATTTATTTTGAATCATGCAGTTATCCTATAATGAGAGAACAGGAATCAAAATAATTATGTACACACAACATCAATAATCAACAAATCAACAACGTTACTGATTGCAATACAATATAGATATGTCGACGGTTATTTTGGATCATATAAAACAGAAATATTGTGGTGATAATGATAATAGTGATGATGAAACACAAACAAGGAGAACACCGAGTGAGAGAATTATAAAGCAGATCAAAAGAGGATCGAGATTTATTGCTGGAGAAGCATTCGAGTGTGATCCATCTGCATCCGAAGAATCAACAGAAGAATTCAATGAAGATGATGAAGATAAATCTTTAAGTGGATCAGATGTCAGTGAATGTGAGAAGAGAAGGAATGAAGTAGTCGAAGATGATAGTGATGGATTCATTGTAAGAACAGACGACGAAGAGGATGGAGATTACACCGATGATGATGAGAGTGAAGTCGAAGATGATGAAATGAGTGATGCTGGATTGTTTGATTCGGATATCAAGAAACAATCTAATCCAAGGAAAAGGCTGCGAATCGAGGAAAGTAGTAGCGATTCGGAAAGTGATACATCTTCTACAACAAGACCAGTACAACATCAACCACAGCCAAACAAGACACAAAAGGTAACGAGTCTTACAGATATCAAGACATTACAAAAGAAATCAAAACGACAAGAAATACGGCACAAAGTGCCATTCGATACATTAACAAGAGAAACAGATAAGAGGTGGTGGCACAAATCTATAGAACTCTCGGGTTATATTATTGATTATGGGACAAGATATGTACGTAGGACAGGAAACGATCCTGCACTAGAGGAGTGGGCAGGGCACCAGAGACGTAATCGACCATTACAGGTTTGGCAAGAGACAATACTGAAGCTTATCGGATTCGAATAATGATAAAACCAACTAACCATCTAGCCGAGGTGACCAATTGTGTATTCAATATCATTCTCATCTAATAAACTACGTAAGTATTCAACCTCTTGTTCTCTGTGGCCGAGCTGCTGATGCATTGACATCTTCTTTCCATTCACAGAGGAGCGGTGGCGCTGCAAATAGAAGGAGAGAATCTCTTGCCGAATGTGTATCAAGCTATGGTATGGTCTGTGATGCCTTCAGTGTGGGTACAACAATACGTCACAGTATAACTGGGGTACCTCCTGACAAGGACGTTGAAGAGTTTATAGCTTTTATATAGCCGTAGAATTATATCAGATGAGTGTTTCTTTTCAAACAACAATATCTAGATTATGTGTATTATTATTCCGTCATGATCTCATCGAATTAATAAACAAGATATTCAAAGGTTCTCATTACAGTTCGTGGTTGGAGAGATGCTCTTGGTCTAGACATCCAAGTGCCGCGGCATGGGGGTTTGGAATAACACATCGGGGAAGCATGGCAAGTCACAACTCATATCCCAATCTTGTGGGATAAATGCCAAGTTGATCATCTAGATCAACTCCCGTCCTAAACGTGGAATCTCTTGGAGTATTTCAACACCGTCCCTCTGAATCAACTTATTGATCTTTCTCGCAACTGCATCCGCCTTCGTTGGTTGTTCGCAACATTGCAACTTGTGTAGACAGTCGACATCATTGAATATATCATAATTCAATGATGTTGTAATCTTCACTTTCTCATCATTTGTCCATGATGAACCTGGACCATTCAAATTCAATTCTTGTTCAATTCTACCAACCCGTGTGACTTTCACGCCAGGAAATTTTTTCATTCTTTTAGATAGTATTGAGCCGTAGGTCTCTCCACAATCATCAAGGCCTAGTTGATATCCTGCATTGTTGAATCCAGTATGAATGAGAAAACAATGATAGCCACGGTTATCATCCGCATCTACTACTAATTCAGCAACAACAGGGTATTCAGCCAGCCAACGGTCGTTAACAATTGCATCATGCAATTTGACAGGTAGGGGTAGATTATCTGACTGATTCATATCATTCGTATCGTTGCGTTCTTCTGATCGATATGACCGGATATGAGCAAGAAGAGGAGCTACTTCACCACCATCAGCCTCAGCTGCTTGCCATCTAGCCATCCTTGCTTTAGCGGATACACGTACACGGTTTGCCATGATACTTAGAGATGATATATATTGTATGGCGAGAAGGTATATAATGATGAGAATTAGATGATATATAGATAGAAGTTGTAGACCGGTCTCATTTATAATAATTACAGAAGAAGTCTTAGAACAGCAAACATCATTTTATCTCTACTCCTTACCTCAATTGTATTGCAAATCACCTGCCGATACAATGCAAATATTGTAGTTTGTAATGAGAATTGTTGTTGACATCAGAACAAACCAGCTGTCGTCATCAGCCGTTATTTCTTTCGGTATCTTGTGTAGATGCCCACTTGCCCACTTTTTATAGCTAACCAAAGCTGCGGCTATTGATAGTTTGGTTCACCTCTTACTTTCAGTCTATATATTACAACTCCTAATATATCTATCGGTGCGTGCCCGTTGTATTATAAATGTCTTAATTTATTCAATTGATCCGGGTAGCTTTTACATACCTTGATATTGAAGTTATATTGCAATGTCTAAAATTGTATGTCGATTGAGCATTTTTTTTATCGGTGCTTGCTTTTGTTGAGTATGTCGCGTTGTTTGCATGTTGGTCCTCTGTTTATTAGCACCACCGTTATTATGTCATTGGTATTATTAATATGAATGATGTAGACCACAGAGAACGATTTGTAATGCATGGTGGCGGATAGAAGAAGGTTAGCTTGCTTATTCACCTCCCATCGTCTCTCAATATCTTCTTCTTTTTAATACGGACAGCACAACAATATCATACCATGCCATTCAAGTATCCCATTAAATTGGTATACAATGCTGTTAAAACATTAATAGATATCCGGAAACCAATCAATGTGGATGAGGCAAGAGACGATTGTCTAATGGATGTCCATTTATCATATACGGGTGATGAACTACCTTCATTAACTCCTACCCCACAGGACACAGCTGAGGCTATTGAGGAATGGAATAACGTGCGTATATCCAATGAAGATTATAATAATCAAGAGAAAACGAATAGGCTCTTTAGTCAGGCTATAACTCTCATGTGTTCAAATCAAGAGGAAGTATACAATGCATGCAAAGGAGATTGGAGAGAAGAAGGAGGTTCAAAAGCAACCTCACACCACCGTGATTCAACTCAGCTTGACCGAACACTACTATCTATATCAAGTGCAGCAAAGGATGTATCAAAGTATTCAAGTGATTCTACAAATGTCATGTTGGATGAGGCAGGAGAGAAGATATTTGCTGCTAGTAAATGGGATGCATTCATTGCATTCATTGCCATACGTCTCTCTATGGAGTTTCTAATCACTTGTTGCATTGAAAGTGGTATGGTACCTAGTTTGGAAGAATTACAAGACTTTGTTGAACAAACTATTACTACTTTTACTTCTACCTTCTTTGCAAAGTCTGGTAAGACGAAAAAGTCAAAACTAAACCGAATGAAAGATAATAATACATATGCTCAATTTTGTCCAGTCACCGGGAAGAAGTTGTTCAATAATGATTGTTTTGAAGCTATGCCGATATTGTCAATGAGTAATGCAGTTACAAGTTTGATGGAGTGGTTACCATTATTTATATTCAGCTGCTTTGGATTGTGTTTCAACCAAAAGCTTGAATCAATTACAACCACACGTAGCGAGGAGGCATCATTTTCTGAAACTATCAAGTTTTATCTATCAGCCACGGTTGCTGGTCGCCGTTCAAAGTTGTATGAGCGCCATCAGACTGCTATACTTTATCATGGACAAAAGATAGATATCAATATTAGATCGGCCTTCAAGACATTGATTGACTTTCTCAAAGATAAGAGGGATGATGAATTGGAGAGCATCCGCTCTAATCACTCCATTACTGTTATGCAATCATTGAGAGGGGTGTCTGGTCCAAATGCCAAAAAGCCTATTCACAAAGTAATATGCCCCAGTGGTAAAGAGAATAGGGCTGCAACCATCATAGCCATTGCTCATGTAATTGCATTGAAAGGATTTGGTATTGTTGATGCAACATTAGATGATAAGCACCGTCAGATTCGTCAAGATCGTGAGCGTGCCTCAATGATTAGACGCGGCAATCGTAGTGGATCGGCATCAGCATCAGGTAATGATAGTAGTACATCATCGAGTAGACGTCACAGTAGTAATACATCATCGTCATCGAGTGGTAGAAGCCGTAGTAGTAGTATATCTGATAGTAGTACATCATCAACATCATCTGATAATTCAACACCTAACAATCATGACGGAGGCAGCAGATCAACAACTCGTAATACAACTTCTTCTCGTGCAATGGTAGAGTATGATCCAATCAAATGTCTCCTGGATAAGCTCAAGCATATTCTTACTCCAGATTCTGGACTCTCTCCGAGTGAAGTTAATAAAAGAATGAAGGAAGCTCTTGTTATCTTAGCAACAATGGATATAAATGAAGTAACTGTAAAGATACAGTGCAGTTTCGACATTGATACATTTGTCAACATGTTGAATGACGGCCGAGACTCCGCTTTTGATGATGATTCACTACACGTCGGTGTATTAGATGTGTTACTCCAAATCAAACCCTTCAAACCAGAAGAGTTTGCCAATGGAAGTGATCTATTCTGGCTCCAGCGTTTGTTTATCTTTGCACTCAACAGGATTTACAGTGATGAAAGTTGTACCCACTGGACGAATATGTTGTTATTTGCCAATATCCAAAGGAAACATAGAAGAACAACATCAGATGCCGACTCAATCAAAATCATTACTAACCAAGCTGATGGGGGTAGGATGTACATGTTTACAGCCATCAATCTCTTGAGGCAGTCGAACAAAAACTCCCAATACAATAGTGGACAACATACTTATCATACAATTGCAGAAGCAGAAAGTTTTGAATGGGAGGCATTTGAAAGTATTGGATGCAGCCCTGATCAATACCAGGCAGCAAACGCAGCTAACAATGAGAATACTAAAAAGAGACAACTTGCAAAACTGAAGGAAAAAAGTAATAACAAGAAGAGTAGAAAACCACCTTCTAGATAAGTGATATATCTAGTATTGCAATTCATAAAACAAATTCATAAAAACAAAAACATAAAAACAAACAGGATTTTATAAAATCCGCCCTACCGCAAAGAGACAATGTAACTTACGCCTAAGATCTTACACGGTTATACTAACAGCCACTCGGCATGACTGCAGTTTATTAGATGTAATAATTACATGCAATATATAAATCATACTACTCGATGCTAGTAGGTTATGAAGTGTGTATGTGTCGCGAGGAAATTCATGTCAAAATTTTAGGCGATTGGATTGGTATCAAGTCTAATTCAAGTGAGAAATGTCGACTACCACATAATATACTGCGGTCATTTGGTCCTTATAAGCAATCAAACTCTCATAAACTTGGCATTTATAATAATATTTTAGGTGATAGGTACTGTCAAGGTCTTTATTAGGAAGAGGTATGAATGCCCTGTTAGTGGCCTGCATTCGAATAGTAGTAATAATAATGAAGATGAGGAACAAGATAAAGATGACAGTATTAAACTACTTACTGTTGAGTATGTTGTAGAAAATGCACATTCGGTATCATACCCTCAAGCTTGGCCGGGAACAACAATATGCTACTCAAATGGTTCATTAGAGCCATGTGATGACGAGCTATGGAGGCGGAATCTTACTACCAAATATGTCGATGGGAAGTTGACGTGGACACAAGTTCATACAGCAAATGGATCAACATTCTTTTCATATTGGCCACCTTACACATACAATCGTCATCTCAAATTGATTGCCGATTGCTCAGAACAAATCTCTACACGAGGTAGTCCATGTAGTGAATACAATCCAACAATTGAATCATTAGGTCAAACACGTGAGGGACGAGAAATCGAGTGTATATCAATAGGGAATGGTAAATTAGTTGCTTGGATACAACATCGTCAGCATCCGGGTGAGACAATGGCTGAATTCTTTGCTGAGGGTTTTGTACAAAGATTGCTAGGAATTGGAGTTGATGGCGAGTTAGATGAGGCTACTAAGCGTGTATTAGAACAATATAGATTATACATAGTTCCGTGCATGTGTCCAGATGGAGCTGTTCGTGGACATCTACGAACAAACTCAGTGGGTGCAAATCTTAATCGAGAATGGGCCACTGTTCACGAGGGGTATGAGGCGCCGACATTAGAACGATCTCCAGAGGCATATGCCGTGTTGGCTAAGATGGATAAGACTGGATGTGATTTCTTCTTAGACGTCCATGGGGATGAAGAATTACCATATGTATTCTTTTCAGGAGCCGAGAAGACTCCAGTTTGGGGTGACCGAATCAAGCATTTACATGGATACTTTATCGCGTCGTACCAACGTGCCAACTCCGATGTGCAAAAGAAGATCGGGTATCCGCCACCAGAGAGTGAGGAAGATGCATTAAAATATATGAATGTAGCAACAAATCAAGTTTCGTGCCGGTTCAATTGTTTAGGTTTGACGCTAGAGATGCCATACAAGGACAGTGAGACTAATCCAGACCCAGATCGAGGCTTTAGTTGTACCCGGGCAAAGAATTTGGGTTCTAATTTAGTAGAGGCGTTAGATGATGTGAATTCATATCTGAGAGCAGAAGGAGAGTTTTGGAAAGACTTCTCTCCAGAGGACGAGTATGTTGTTCCGACTGATAATTTCAAGGAAGATGGTTTTGTAATGCTCAAGAAGCGGTTCTATTCTGACGTTCGACCACTAGATTCGTCATAAAAATAAGGACACAAAACCGCAAATGATTATGAGTACTACCAATTTGTACTGATGATAAAACCTCTTAGGATTTGGCTCGGCAACTATAGGTCGAGAACTACTACGACACATGAGTACAGAAGTAAGAGTTGAAGTAGTCTAAAATGTCCTTGGGCAGTACCTAACCTAGGAAAAGAAGGATACCATCTGGTATCCAAGCTATGTAGCGGTATCCCTATTTAAAGTAAGCGTTAGAAACAGCATAGCGAATAGTAAAAGTTTGACGGCCTCAAACAAAGGCGGCCATTGGTTTGATATCAAGGTAAGGCATTATTATTACACTTAGAAAGTAAATGATGGTACGGGGTAAATATTATTTTAATTGGGTGGCTGTAGATGATAATATTTTAATATGCACCAAGGGCCGTATGTTCGTGTTTGAATCACCCCCTATACCTTTCTCTTTATATAAGAGATTGGTGTAGAAAGTATTGGTGCATTATGGTATTAAATAATTGCAATATTTAGTACATATATCATCTTGAGTAAATGTGTTTGGTGTATTTTATTGCAGTGGGGTGGAGGGGGTATTATTTCTAATATGTCGAACATGTGATATACCTACACCATCAACATTATTTCTAACAATTTTATATACATTTATTTCTACTACTCATATACAAATTAATTACAGGGAATACTAATAATTGAAACAGAAGTATACCACAGTATACTATCATCAGACAACCTTCATGTTTTGCAACAATTATATATTTTTCACGTATTAGAAGGCCTGGTTTTTAAGAAGAATGAACCAGGGCACGACGGCTGCAAAGCCGCAGCCCTCAAATCAACCCCAAATGTCAGCTCCATCCCAATCTCAAATGCCTCAAGTTGGGAATAATGTCCAACAACCTCAAATGCCGTACGGTGGATTTGCTGGTCAGCAACAGCAGCAACACCGTGCAAGTTTTACTGGTATGAACAATAATATGCAAATGGGTGTGGGAAACTCAGGATTCATGCACCAACAAGGACAGGCTGGTCTACCTAATCCTAATCAACAGGGTCATAGAAATTCCCTACCTCCTATGAATAATATGGGACATCAATACCCCAATCATCAAGGTGGGTTTAATCCCAATTTTAACCAACAGGGAATGGCTCAGTCTGCTGCTCAGCAACAGCATCAACAACAACAGACTATGCAGCAGCAATTTCATCAAATGGCTCAACAGCATGGATATCAAAATCCAATGCAGCGTCAGAATTCGGGGGCATATCCCAACCCTGCAATTGCTAATGGACAGCAGAACAACGCTAACTATGTCCGCCAAGCCTCAAGTAGTTCAAGGACGGGTCCTCCGTCAGCTGCTCCCAGCTCCCAAGGACCACCTTTAAACTTTAACGCTGCTCCTCCTGGCAGTTCTAATCCTACTAGTAGTAATCCAGCAGTGAATACTTCTATTGGTGGTGGCGGACAAGTACCACCCGGTCCGGGACAGCAACAACAACCAGGTCCAGGTGGGGAGTATGGGCAGCAATTCCTGCCGAGTGGTTTGAATGGAGATTGGCAAAGTGATAATGATATGCATCATCGCAGAGAGATGATTCAGCACATGTAAGTATTTTGAAGGGGATGTACTTTTGTGTCTTTATCTTCTGCAATAGCTGGATAATTGTGTCCTAACACTTCTTTTCTCGTATTATTTTCCCTACCCTTCATCT
>Ga0214478_100821_pt1 | contig 17284 bp, 18 predicted proteins | sample M1_20Mar14CPVII9_2_FD_178001 | JGI IMG/M metagenome (GOLD analysis project Ga0214478, IMG submission 178001) | Marine eukaryotic communities from Monterey Bay, California, United States - M1_20Mar14CPVII9sort6BwellD7 | ecosystem: Environmental > Aquatic > Marine > Unclassified | place: USA...
GAGGAAGGTTACACTCCAAAACGTACACGGGCAGCGGCGGCAGTTGACTGTAGTTCATACACTGAAAAGAAGAAATGCAAGAGACACGGGGCGGTATTGCAAGCAGATGGTACTTGGCTATGCGCATCTCAAATATGTGAATGGTACACCACTGACGATATCTGTGGCATATCATCCTCCATTACGGAGGCTGGCGAGACCCAGCCTACTACTTCTCTAACAGATGGCTCGATTAATATTGGAGAAGGGCAGTCTACTTCCAGCAGTGCCACGACGACGGTACTAGTGACAACTTCCGAGACCACAACAGCTACATCCGCAACAACCGAAGCTTCTACCACTGCTACCGAGGCAACAACATCGGCAAGTCCAACTACCAATGCGGCGCCGCCGGAGTTTAACAGTGGAGATGAGAATGTTCAATTAACAATTGATACAAACAATTTTTCTTCGGGTAGGCATACACTATATGTCCAAGCAACTGATAGTGATGGATATAAAGGTCCCGTTTCGACTGTGTTTATTGATGTATCTCGAAGACGGTTACGTGGCTCAAGATTGTAGAAAGAACATAACTCTATTGTATTGCTAAGTACTGATTGAATGATTGGATTGAATAAAGATTAGAAAGATTTTATAAGAAACGGTCTTACTTTTTTATAGAGAGAATCTAAGTAGAATTCTTCACTGGGTTCTGTCGAATGTAATCCAACAAGTCTTTACAATATTCTCTGACAAGTCCTATCCTCCTTGTATCAACCTCGTTCCAACCATAATGAGTAGAGATTGAGTTGAAAATAGCATCCTGCGTCAACTGTGTCCTAATAATCGCACATTTATCAACACCTGGCTTTTCGAGAACATCACAAACAATGGTCCAAAATAGTGATTCAAGTTCGTCGTCTGTAAGAGTGTATGAAACCCGGGACAATTTCTCATGTAATTCCACTGCCCGTTGATAATCACTATCATCATCATCATAATGTATATCATTGGTGCTATAACCAAGGTCACGATCAAAATTGTCGAATAAACTAACAGTCATAACATATAACCCGAGTGTCCGATGAGAGGGTATGCATTAGAACAAACAAAGCTTCCACAGGCGATAGAATTCCAGCAAATGAACTGAACAACGTCACATGTGGATCTGACAGTATTAGGCAAAAATATCAAACTCAGAGATGACTTTTGAGACACATATATTACTTACCAACAAAACAACCCATCCAACCTTCACTCCACATACACTGGTTACAGTGCACGTTATTAAAGTACCTAGTAACTGAATGACACTCTCATAAAAAGATACCGGTAAGGACGCCCATCGCCCAGCCCAGCAATGACGGGCACTTGGCAAACAATTTACTGAGCTACTCCCATGTAATGCGCCGCATGCCGGCCACCACCCTCAACTTCTATCAATAGACTAAGTAATACATTGAAACAGCAAATAGAAGTATACTTTATAGCATAGTATCAGCTACAAAAAAAATGAGTATACACAAGATTGGTACGCCATTACGATTTGAGTTAGGCACTCGAGTGAAGTTCGAGTTGCACCAGAAAATTATGATGCATAAAGTATGACTAAAAGACTCAATAATAACGATACTTCTCCTTGGCAGCAGCAGCTTTATTCCGCTGGACACTCTTAATCTCTCCCAAGTACGCTTGATATGATTTTAATGCTTTCGTGTAATCTTCTTTTGTTGCGTATCCATTTGAGTATAACCATTTGATCTCATTTAGAGAATCAGAATGCCCACCTCTCACTGCAACTATGTAATGCTTTAATGCTCTTTCCTGGTTGTTGTATTCACGCCTCTCCATATTGCCCAAATTGTTCCTTGCAATTGAATCTCCTTTCATAGCTGCTAGCTCCAAGTAATGTTTCGCTCTCTTCTTATCAACTTCCACACCATTGCCATTATAATATGCATAACCGATACTACAATATGCCCCTGCATATCCAAGCTCTGCTGCACGATGCCAAAGTTCTAACGCTTTGGTATGATCTTGTGGAAAACCATATTCCCCATCCTTGTACCAGCATCCAGTATCATGAATTGCAATAGCATCTCCTGCATCCATTCGTTTCTTATATCTTTGGTTGATTTCCTCTCTTGACGATGGAAACAGAGTTCTACAGAAAGGGCACTTTTTATTATCAACTTCATTTCCTTGATCATCATATAGAGGTGCATGAATACATCCACTGCATATAACTTTTCCACAGCATTCAAAATATCTACCCCCCGATACATGCAGCGTGGGCATTCTAAGAAAGCATATTGGGCAATCTCCAAAAAGTGGTGGTGGATGGTTGAATAACTTCTCATCATGTAACTCGGCCGCTCGTCTTCTACATTCTTTCTTATGTTGTGGTCGATGAGCAATTTGACATTCTCTACTGCAATATTTCACTAATTTGCATGCCGTACATGATTTGAGTTTTATATTAACACCATCTCCTCCCTCTGATCCCTTACCACAATTGGCACAGGATGTTATATCATTGATAGATATAGAACTCATATAATCCTATTGCAATAGATTGGATTTGTGATGTGTTGCGTGAAAAAGTGAATCAGAAGGTACAATTTCGGATACTTGACGACGAGATACTATTAGATCGATGATGGATAGATGAGCCGCAACTGATTGACGATCTGCCAGCTAGATATTTATTATAATAATATACCAGAACTATATAAAATCCTGAGGCACTTAGCAGTACTATAAAATTTTCAAGGATACCAGTGAATAGTATCCTCTTTTCTCTTAATATAATTGACACAGCGTAAATAGTACCACTATTCGAAAGAGCTTTAAAAACTGAGTATGATGGTACGTTGACAGTATATAACGTCCGATTGACGAGAGTTATGTGCAAGTGGAAAAGTAGACTCTAATAAAATAAGTTTAACATTATATACTCTCATATTTGGCGAACATGTTTCTTAACTTTAATTTGCTACGATTAGTTGGCGCAAATACTCTAGCTAATACGGTTGTATATATTTTTAGATTGGTCATATATACTGTTTAGGGTTAGGTTTATCATAGTAGTATATTTTCTGCTTCTTGACAAAACACATATCTATAGATGATGACACTGTGGTTTCTCTTTGCAATTATCTTTTCTGTAGTGGTATATGCACAGGAAGAAGATATCAACAACAATACAACAACAGAATCAATCATAGGCACAAATAGCAATAATGAAGGAGTTTGCAATATAAATGAGGGATGTTGTCAGTGCACAAATCAAGATGATACATCAACATCAGATTATGAAGAAGAAGAAGCAACAACAATTCGTATACTATGATTTGCAGTAATTAAGAAAATGGTAGAAGATGATGCCAAAGCATTTGAAGAAGAGATGAATGGATTAGTTAACATAATAGTTGAGGAGGTTGATACATTAATTGAAATGGCTAATGAGATTCGTGTTAATGCGGCATTAGAGAATGGTTTTTATGATGGATTTGTTTCTAATCCTGGTGTTGTTGGTAGTGCCGTTGCGTCACATCCTCCAGGTTTTATGGATTTGGGTGATTTTGTTAGAGAATCGGCAGTGTTAGATTGGTTAGATATACTTCCTGCCTTTCGTGAGGTAATCACGACGTATGATGGCAAGGTCTACATGTTACCATTAGATGGTGATGTACACAGTATGTTTTATAGACGTGATATATTAGATCACTTCAATTTGACAGTACCAAGAACATGGGATGAATACGTCGAGGTTGCAAAGGCTACTCACGGTCAAACATACAATGGTACCAAACTTAATGGATCATGTATCGGAAGAGTAGAAAGTTGTGTTGGTGCCTATTATGCAAATCTTGTCTTAGCATCGATCACTCAAACAGACGGGTTTAGGAGTGGACACTTGTTCAATCCTAAAGATATGTCACCTCTTGCTGGTGAGGCGTTAGGTAAGTAGCTGTGGATTGATTTGAATTGTGCATATGATATGGTTTTGCAATTCCACTACCCTAACGAACACTAACCCCCTACCTCCCTCTCTTCTTTCTTGGATATGGTTGTGACCAATCCCACATCCTTAGCTGAGGCCATATATCAACTCGAGATGCAGGCAATGTACGGGGCATCTGATGAGTTTAAGGACTGTGGCGGAGGTGCTGGTGATGCGAATAATATCAAACATTTCTTAACAGAAGGGAATTGTGTATTGACATATAATTGGGGTGATAATTACAAGAAACATTTGAGTTCAACCTCAAAGCCTGGTCTTCGGGATAATGTTGGTGTAAGTCCGACACCAGGTAGTACTAAAGTTTTTGATCGGGAGAGTGGTAAGCTTGTACCATGTGATGCCGACAGGTGCAAGCATGGGATCAAGTATGATGACATAGGGATTGTTAATAAGGCACCATACGCCGCATTTGGCGGTTGGGCAGCTGGAGTGGCAGGGAATGTGTCTCCTCTTCGACAAAGGTTCGCGGCAGATTTCTTTGCATATGCCTCCTCTCCAATGAGAAGCAACATAGGTGTCATACCGGAGGCAACACTACCCGTAGATGAGATGAATGGACAAGATCCATATCGGAAGAGCCACTTCGATCTTGATGAATGGGTGGCTAAGGGATTCCCTCGAGAAGCAACGTAAGTTGTCTTTAGATCAGTGGGTGAATACTTTACTCTCCACTAACTCATATTCTGTCCATGTACCCATAGCAAAACATATGAGGATACAATTATTGAATCACTAAGCAGTAAAAACTTGGCTGTAGATATACGATTTCCTGAGAGTGATAAGATTATGGGTACCTTGGATAGTAAGATATTCGAATACCTCCAACGTGTAAAGAAGAACGAGATTGCCGAGGCTGACAAAGCAGCAGAGCGGCTTGCAGTTGCAGATGATATAGCAAATGAATGGATGAAGATAATCGAGGCATTTGATAAGGAGAAACTACCCATTGATCCCTCGATCAAAGTTCAATATCAACGGAGTTTGGGCATTTACAAACCACCCCAAGATTACAATTACATTGGAAATATAAGATATTTTGTGTTTGTACTAGGTGAGTAAAGTTGCGCACATGACATGCTCAATTATATCTAGGATACCTTTTTAACATCCTCATCATCTCCCTCTCCCCTCTCAGCTTCCATTGTTGTTGTGACAAGTATTGGTTTTGCTTGTTGGGTGGCATACAATAGAACAATTCGTGTTGTAAAAGCAAGTCAGCCAATCTTTCTGATCATCATTTGTACTGGTACATTGCTCATGGGAGGTGGCATTTATCCGTTGGGAATTGATGACGAGATTGCAAGTATCCAAGGGTGCAACATAGCCTGTATGGCATCTCCTTGGTTATTCGGACTTGGATTTAGTTGCTCATTCTCGGCACTTTTTGCCAAAACATTGAGGGTGAACAAGTTGTTTGGCGCCGCAAACTCATTCCAGCGGATTAAAGTGACTGTGAAAGATGTAATGTAAGTATACGCATCGATCTGTTTCTTTTCCTATGAGCCCATCTCAATCTGACTCATCCATTCGATTCCTCATTGTATAGGAAACCATTCATTGTATTGTTAACTCTTAATATCATTCTACTATCAATATGGACGGCCACTAACCCAATGGTATACAAACGAACACAAACTTCAATTACAAGTAGTTATGGATCTTGTCAGGTTGAGGACACAGGAGCAGGTCTAACGACGCCAATCTTGTTCGGACTTCTAAACTTGATTATCCTTTTTGGTGCAAACGTTCAAGCCTTCAGGGCAAGAGGAATTAGCGACGAATTTAGTGAATCAAAGTACATTGCAATAGCCCTTGCTAGTATCTTACAGGCTATCATAATCGGCGTGCCAGTGGCTGTCATGACAGCAGCAGAGCCAGACGTCTTCTCGGTAATAGTATCATGCTTTGCCTTCATTGTTGCTATGTCTCTTTCATTGCTAATATTTGTGCCAAAAGTTCTATTGGCTATGAAGAGGGCAAAAGAGAAGCAAGCAAAGATACAGCAAGGCAACAATCATAGATCTATATCTGCTACGTCTACTGAAGTTGAAGAGAGTGGCATACGTATAATTCATGCACCGACATCTAAGAGATTTGTAAAGCATGAGGTGGTGAAAGAATCTCAACAGGATGAGAAACTGCGGCAATTAAAAGTGATATTAACAGAGCAAGGTATTGATGCTACTATTCTATTCAAGGACGCTGGAATCGACCTGCCCGAGAACCGTGAAAAGTCCAGTGGATTGGATATCAAGCAGTCTGACGATCCAAGTAATGGTAACACCGGTAGCAGTAGTACTTAAAGCTAAGGTTAGGTTACTTGGTTTTATAATCATATCATGATTAGGCAATAGGCACAATAGATTGTTGTCAAGTAAAGAGAAAGTTACATTTTGTGCACGAGATGTGTTCACTTTTTGGGGGTTAGCGATATTAGCTCATACTTTCTCTTGACATTCACAACCATACCAGCCCAATCTCCTTTTACAACATCTCCTCTTCTTCTGCCATTCTCATTCATCATCAACCTTTGCCTTTTTATTGCTCTCCTCATCACCCACTTCTTCTGTTTTATTGCTGTGGATCGGATTGGGAATGCTCGTATAGTAGGGGTAGTATACCAAATGAGGAGTTAACTTTTCTATTGGTAAGACTACGTATGACATTGTTTGAGTCGGCAGTGGCAAGTTATGGTTAATTTAATCTTCATAGAGTATGCATATACTACAAGACTAAAGGATCAATAGTAACGATATTCCCCATTGGCAGCAGCAGCTTAAGCTTTATCCCACTAGACACTCTTAATCTCACCTAAGTATACTTGGTAGGATTGTAATGCTTTTGTATAATCGTCTTTTGTTGCATTTCCATTTGAGTACATATCTTTGAACTCTTTGCGTGCCGCAATCATATAATGTTTCAAGGCTCTATCCATATTACCTGCCTTCTTCTCATGAACACCCAGATTGAACCTTGCTATCTCGTCTCCTAATATGGCTGCGAGCTCATAGTAATGTTCAGCCTTCTTCTTATCAACTTTCACTCCTTTGCCTTGATCATATGCATAACCAATACTGAGATATGCTTTAGAAAAACCAAGTTCTCCTGCCCGATGCCATAATTGTAATGCCTTATCCAAATGTTTTGAAAAACGTACAATCTATCTTGATAAAAACATCCCATATTGTACATCACAATAGGATCTCCAGCATCTACTCTCTTCTTAAATCTTGTAACAAGCTCTTTGTACTTGGAGTTCTGCAAAATGGACACTTTTGATTATCAACTTTGTTGCCTTGGTTGTCATAGATGGGCGCATGAACACATCCACTGCAAATAACTTTACCACAACATGGCATATATTTCTTACCCGTTGGATTCAATACAGGCAACTGTTGGAAACAAATCTGACAATCTTCCAGCAGGAGGTTGTTTGAATAACTTCTCGTCGTGTAATTCAGCAGCACGCTTACGACATTCCTCATGTATAAATATCCTATTGCAAATTGGGTTTGTGGTGTGAATGTGATGTGTTGTCGTGAAAAGTGAGTTTGGATGAATCAAAGGTATCAATATCGGACTCTACTATATCAAATGAATGTCGATACTTGGCTATCGTTAATATACCACCGAAGCTATTAGATTAATGGAAGGACGAGCCGCTGCAACAATACAGAACAATACGATAGTTATATATGAGGATACCAGTGAATAGTATCCTCTATTCTATTCCCTTGTTAACACACTTATGCTATTGTACTACTACTACTCGAAAGAGCGTTAAAAACTGAGTAAGATGGTATATTGATAGTATTGAACTTCCAGTTGACGAGAGTATTTGCTCTCTAGAGCCAGACGATTAGCAAAAGAGAATGAATCAATGTTGCAATTTTGTCAACTCTCATAAAAAGATACCGGCCAGCCAAATGATTACGTGTGGAATAAATCATCCTGCCCGGCGCCCAGCAATGACGGGCACTTTTATTAAAATAGCTTAGAAGAGGTATAAGATCTTATTATTATTGTCGCTATGATTCTGAACAAGTATGATGATACTCGTTTCGGTTTAACTTCATCAGCAGATTTGTGTCGACGTGCTGCTTCTTTCGTGGCTTCTGCGGTTAAAGGACCACGACCAATTGGCAGCTCAAAATCGTACAATTAATTGTATTATACTCTCAATTTCGTATTTGGGGATACACCAGTAGGGTACTCGTATATCTCATTCTTTCACTCAGCATGAGCCCCACTAGTGGATTAGGCATTCTTTGACCTTGAGCAAGAGGAAGAGAAGAGGTGAATAGCTACAACACGGCCTCATACTGTCCGAATGTTCGGCCAATGGCTTACGCGGCAGGCATGGGTGGCTTGTTCATGTAAGGTATATATGATGAAGAGGGGAGAGATATAGATGGTTATCAGTTTTCACTAATAGAAAACTCCTTTATTTTATACTACTTTTTTGCTTAAATTGTGTGTCCCGAAATGCACAAAAGGACTCCCGATTATCGTTTCAACAAAGCACAGCTTGCAAAGATAACACAACAGCAGTGTAGGATAACTTGTACGTCTCTTGTTTAATATTTGTTGGATTTTAATAATTGTGTCTACTACCGATTGTATGTTAATGGCAATTATCAATTACCAATGGCAATTAGAAATAACACAAACATGTTCACAAGTATTAAAACAATTATCTATAATGTTACCACGAAGTACAATATATTATAATATTTGTTGGATTTTAATAATTGTCTCTACTACCGATTGTATGTTAATGGCAATTATATCAATTACCAATGGCAATTACAAATAACACAAACATGTTCACAAGTATTAAAAGAATTATCTATAATGTTACAATAACCTATGGTATTTTAATAACAAACAACACATTGAACAATACCATATCATAAACAACTATTGGTAGTAGTCATACAACATCAACCAGCTGTTGGGATGTAACTATCCGTTTTTTGTGTGGCTTTGAGCTGATGGTATTATTATCAAGGAGATAGTCTTTTCCATTGAGTTGGGTGATTTCACACATTCCTCGCTTCCTGTTTGATGAGCTGGAGTATCTTATTGCCAATTTGAATAAGTTGCAATTGTGCTTGCATAGATGATAAAAAGCGCTGAGCGTGATGCATCCGCCATTCAATTCACTGAGCCAACCCAATGCGTACGGGAACATGAAGTCATCTGTGCCATCCAAGAAGGTAGACTTGCTCTTGTTTAAGTTTGTCAAGTGTGATAGAACCACTTTTGATGCACCAGCAAGTTTGGCAGTTGATGATTTCTTCTTCCATGTTACATTTGCACTGAAGTTTATATGGAACATCTGTTTTATCTTTTCACCAACTGATGAATTATAAAATGTTTTCGGTGGTCCTCTTATCATCCTCAGAGTATGATTAGAAAAGTAAGTAGAGTCGATGGTTGATTCGTCGCAAAGAAGGGTAAGAATCTGAGCCCATTCATGTTTGCCTATGTTATTTCTCATTAGCGATAGCACCTGCAAGTGTTTATTATTCTTGAGACCATTCAAAAGGACAAGGAGGCCTTTGGAGGTAATATTATTGCGATTCAAGGACAACTTTTTGACTGAGTAGGACTCGTGTTGGAGTAACGTTTGTAGGGTTTCACAAGCAATGTCGTTGATGTCAGTTCTGTCTAAATTCAGTGTGCGTAGAGCACTACCACCATTTAGGCGTAGAGCACTACCGACACCGTTATTTGTTGCTCGTGTATATGATAGTAATGAATATACTCCATTGTTACCAATTGGGGTATTTTCCAGAGAAAGGTTGCTGACAGCCACCATTATACACGATAGATAACCACAAGCACAGTCATCTATGTCTGGATTATTGGATAAATCAATCGTCGTTGGTACTGAGTTGTCTATCTTCCAGCATTTGGTGATTGTGTTAATGTGCCTGTCATCTATGCCACAATTAGTCAAGCTCAGTTTGTCAAGTGAACCATGAAAAGCGGACGATATAGAAGTAAGAGATCTCATGCTCATCACTGTCCCCTCTATGATGATTGTTTTGATAAGTGAGCGTTCAATGCACCTCCCTAGCGGATGCCAACATTCTAGATCAAGGGAACAATCATACATTTGTAAGTCACGAAGGCATCGATTGTTCCGGAAGAACAAGACCATTGACATGAAGAAAGTTTTGTCGTTGTACTCTCTGAAATCAACATCGTGAAATGAAATACACTTGATGTTTCTATTCTTCTTCAGCCCATACGCAAGACTTATCAGTGAGTTGAATTGTGTACGGCGGGGAATAATTCTATTCCAAGGGAATGTGATTGTGAGTTTTGTAACACTGTTGTTGAATTTGCTGCTGATCGTGGTGTTTTAGAAGGCATCGTGAGGAATAAGATCCGTCCTGCTTTCATCAAGAAAGGATGGATCTGTATTGCATGCCAAACCAAACAGGCATCTTCGATGATAAACACCATTGCTTTTCGTCCACAAGCACCCGAGGGGCCTACTATTGTAGATGCTACGCCATTTGCAGTCTGTGATTCTACCACTTGTATTCATCGTGCCACCAGAAGGGCTAAATCTCTTGTAAGCGACGCGGCTGAATTGTGTAAACGAGGACAGTGTAGTGAGGGAGATGCTTGCTGCGAATCGCGGTTGAGCTGAAAGACTATGTGGTCGGCGGGAGAGAAAGAGGCATGTAAAGCATAGAATGATGTACCTAAATGATGATATCTGGGGAAAAGTAGCGATCTCGCTCTTCACTATCCTACTAATGTCTGTTATGTTTAGAATAACTAATACTGTTTTCAGAATAGAATAGTATCATTAAGTTGTTTTGGAAGACAGTAATAACAGCGATATAACCACGTGCTATCCTTTCCTGTACTGTTGGAAACAACACCAACACTGCAAGTTTATATTCTTTCGTTACGAGAGATCCTTCAATAATTTGGATGCTACTATTGAGAGGAGCATCAATCCTTGTGTGGTACTGAGGCTATTGTCCATGTCAATGTCACCTGCAATCGTCAAGCTCACTTCATAGTCTTTCTCCCTTTTGTGTTTGTTTGACACAACCCGTGCCGCTGCTGGCGATTGTTGAAGAATTGCGTTGTGTTGGTAGATGGATCATCTAGACGGCGTATCTGGTCTTTAGGGACAGTCACAATCTCTAAGTACTTTGGCCTTGATTGTTGCTAGATAATAGCAACCGCTATATTGGCTGTGTTTGTCGACCCATTGCACCCAAACCTTTTGGTTTGGTCTGAAGTTGATGCGATCACGCTTAGATGTGGCGTTGTAGAAATAGTCAAGCATACCCTAGATAGCATAACAAATGCAAAGAAGAGTCTCACCTTCGCTATTTCTATCGCCCTTTTTTGCATTCAAGACCCTATATTTGTTCATGTATCTTCGAGGACCTCAAATACACACAAGTTGTTCTGCATATTGAAGATAGAGGTATTCATGTAAGAAGAACAGATGTCAGATTTAGCCCCATTCGTAGCCGCACTTCTCCGTGATGACGTTGTAGACGATTTGAAAGCAGAGAATGACAACTTACGTGCAGAGAACGCCAAAACTCGTGCATTTGTCCTAGAATCTACAAAGACTGGAGGCTGTCTCCAAATCACTGGACAGGGTGGATCACCTGTGTATGCCCATGCTTCCCTTAATAATGCAAGATTTCAATTTATAGATACCGACGTTCATCATAACACAGTTAATTGTTTCAAGCTTGGTCTGACACCCAATTCAGACTATATGTGTCAACTAAGCAAAGTATGTCACGCGGAGCTACGTGTCAATGGTATCAAGGTCGCCACTCTCGGAGAAGGTGATTCCGGCAACTATGGTTGGAACAGCGAGTATTATGGAGCAGACGTGTCTGGGATGAAGTGCCAAAAGCAGGAATACGTATTCCATCACGGGTTTCCTGGTATGCACTGGGGTAGAGTCCAAGTGTCTATACATTTTGGTCCTATTCCATCAAATCACACAGACGTGGTGGATATGTGCGAGTACAATCACACGACACAAACTACCGTAGCACCCTTCAAGAGGATGGAGGAAATGAAGGACGAGGATGTTACAAGGGTTTGTTTCAAGAGTGTTGGTATAGAACTAAAAGAAGATGGAAATGAAACCGACATTCTTGTTGTAGCCTCCCAACTATATGAATGGGTGGGAGAAGATGATGAAAGCTTCTCGTCTTTGTAGGGTAGGTTATATGAATGGGTGGGAGAAGATGATGAAAGCTTCTCGTCTTTGCAGGGTAGGTGATTTGATGTGTCACATGTGTTACTTCTTGTTAGTAGTTGGTGTTATTATAGATGTCACATTACCCCCAATTGTGATACCATATGACCCGTATTGTAGTTACGTCCTATCTAGGTTATGATCACTATCAACAAACATCGGAGCCATTAGTAGTAACTTCACTATCATATCTACAACAAATTGATCAACATCCAACTATGGTAGTGTGTCATGACGCAAATGCTCTAGTAAACTCATTCGCGTCTCTTATAGACGAGCGTTAAGTTCTTGCATCGTAGAAATCTTGGACTTGTTCATCTTATTATATTTATCTTTTATCCACTTCAATTCAAACATACACTCAATGTGTGGCATTACTGCCAATATGGATTTTGCTATGGGTGCAATAGCATCCTCGTTACGAGTTGTACATTTAACAAGGGCCATACTCCAAGGTGTTATTCCGTTGACTATTCTTGCTATGAATATGCTCCCAGAAGCTATCTCACTTGGTAGGTGTTCAAGTAAGTGATACACTGATAGAGTACATTCTTGAATGAATAAAGCATCTTGAGCGATATCTTTTTGTGCTAGACCACCTGAAGCCTCCAAGTAGATGTATAGAAATGTATAAGATGTTGGTACACTCACACGATAATCCAACCTCGCCAAAATATCCAGTTCTATGCGTTTCACGTCATCTGTTGTATAATACACTAGACCTGTCAGATATTCAACAAGTTTCTCGTTCTGGCATAGATAACAGTTACCTCCTAATACCTTTGACGCTATTAATAAACATACAACACCAAGAGATTTCACCTCCTTCATCTCAACAATCCTCTTTGTCATGAATCGATCCAATATGTTCACTGCTAGGCTCAGAACCTCTGGTTCCAACTTATGAGCGAGATGGAGCTTTGTTAGAAATAAAACAAGCCCTGTTCTAAGATGTGTCGTCATGTATTTTTGGTCTTCCATGTATATTGGGCGAATGGAGGTTGACTGTTCAATGTACATCGAGTGGTCCGATAATGTATGCAGTGAATTCACCGGTTCCACCGATGATTCAGAAGGGCATTGACTGGAATTATCATCGGATATTGTGCTTGGCGAGACACTACAGTTGTAGTAACCATCCTCTCCTAAGTTGTTCAATCCTCCTGCTCTGGACGTATTGACCAAGTAATGGGTTGCTTTCACTAGTAACAGTATACCATTACTCTCCGACATTATATAAGGAGTCATGCTAAGTTGGATAGTACACTATGTATCTCTATCTTCACTTCAATCAGTGTTTGTAAAAGATACGTGAACAAAGGATACCAAAACAGTTATATGTAGGATACGATGGGTGGTTGTGAATACAACTCTAGTTGAGTAATAAAATTAGGACTATACAACAATTGGCAGAGATGTCGAATGTAAACTTGCGTTATGTTCCTCTATTGTGGAAGTCTTTACATGAAGATCAAATGAGTGAAGATCCTACTCCTATCGTTGTTTCAGTAACTAACGAAGAGTTGAACGCTTTACTGGCTTTTGATCAAGGCGTTTTAGATGACATCTTAAGGGATAAGATCCGCCCTGCTTTCCTACAACAACGCATCTGTATTGCCTGTCAAACCCAACAGGCATCTTCAATGATAAATACCATTGCTTTTCATCCACAAGCACCCGAGGGGCCTACTTTTGTAGATGCTACGCCATTTGCAGTCTGTGATTCTACCACTTGTATTCATCATGCCACCAGAAGAGCCCACTCCTATCGCATTGAAATTGCAGCGGCTGATCCAGATTTAGCTCGTGCCGAATCTGAGGTGTGTGATAATTGCAATGCTATTCAAAATGTAAGCGTTCATGGTAGGCTAAAGAGATGTGCACGGTGTAAGGCGATGTCATACTGCTCTAAGAAATGTCAGGTTGAACATTGGCATAAAACGCACAAGAACTTCTGTAAAAGTGATGCGAGTAAGTAGATAAGTAATAACAATATGACAGCAAAAGGAAGGGGTGGGTTCGTATGCGTTTGAGTAGGGGGGAGTGTTATGGTTGTGAGATGTTCTACATGAACAATTAAGATACCTAGTATAAGATATGTACGTTATTGATGTTACAATTGCAGTCTAAACTTAAGGCTTATGTCTACAATATCAAGTGCTTATTCCAACTACACTACTTTATTATGAAGTAGTTAGACAAACCTTCTAGAAGAGAACCTTAAGCGGTCATAACTAAAATTATTTAGACAGATTAAGTCAAACTTTACATACTGCCTGTGGATCGTCGAACGATATGCAATTTATCAATCCTCGTCACCGCCAGTCGACAAACGGGGCACGATGGCTTGATTTGGCACCAGTTGGTTATACACTTGTAGCAAAACTGATGCGAGCAACAATTCAGTAGAGAAAGACACTCAATGTTCGACACTTCTTCCTTGCAGACTCCACAGATGTAAAGTGGTTTATGTTTACCGTTCCCCACGAACACTGGGAAATATGATTCAATCACGCCCTGACTCCCCCTCTCGGGCGATATATCACCTTCAGACCTAACGTCATCGGCGCCACGAGTTGTAGCAATGGAACTGGAACTCGGATCAGTGTCGATATCTGATGCGGCGTCATCAATCGATTCATAATCAGAGTCGACGAAGTGAGCGTTATTTTCTTCAGCAATTAAGTGGGCCAGATGCAATGGATCGTCAGTCTCCCCATAGCGTTCAACATGGCCAAGGTAATATTCTACAAGGAGCTCGTATGTCATATTATAGAGACCTGGGTAGTGTTTGATTATCTCTTCCTTGAGGTTGTAACAACCCTTGGCGTAATCATGAATATCGATTGCATCTATGTCGTTATCTTCAATATAATATTGATTATCTTTTATGTATGGTATAAACTCAAAATAATGCAACGAGTTACTTATTCTGCCACTCCCGCTCATGATGCTCTTGCTCTTATCCAATTCAGTTTCTAATCACTACGACAATTGTTGGACAGTACACTATCTCTACACAAATCAATGTTTGCAAAAAGATACGTGAACAAAGGATACCAAACAGTTATGTAGGACGGATACTCTGACGAGCTCTGACGCCTGAAACCTAACAATCACATTTGACAGGAGGAATGGAGCAGAGCAGCGTCAGCAAAACAGGTGGTGGATCAGGTGATGAGCCGCTCTTGAAAGAAGACACAAATCGATTCGTTTTATTCCCTATAAAATATGATGATGTGAGTATGAGTCAAGATGTACTGTAATACAATGTACTCAATTTCTACAATCTCAGACGTACTCATCTTTTCCTGTATCTTTTGTCTATTTAGATGTGGACTATGTATAAACAAGCTTTAGCATCATTCTGGACCACAGAGGAAATAGACCTGGTCGAAGACGTGAAGCACTGGGAGGATCGATTGACGCAAAATGATCGGCACTTCATCTCACATGTTTTAGCCTTCTTTGCAGCTGCTGATGGTATTGTCAATGAGAACCTTGCAAGTAACTTTGCTACCGAGGTGCAGGTAGCTGAAGCACGATGCTTTTATGGCTTTCAAATTGCAATGGAGAGCATACACAATGAGACATATTCTCTATTGATTGATACCCTCGTCAAGGATGAAAGGGAGAAGATGCATCTACTCAACGCGATCAAGACTGTACCGTCCGTTCAAAAGAAGGAAGAGTGGGCTTTGAAGTGGTGTGATGCCAACAATGCATCATTTTGTGAACGTTTGGTAGCATTTGCGGCCGTGGAGGGAATCTTCTTCTCTGGTTCGTTTTGTGCCATCTTCTGGCTCAAGAAACGCGGTCTCATGCCTGGGCTTTGCTTCTCGAATGAGCTAATCTCCCGTGATGAAGGCATGCACTGTGATTTTGCCTGTCTCCTTTACTCCAAGATGGTGATTAAGTTGCCAGATATCAGAATTGTAGAAATCATTACAAATGCCGTGGAGATCGAGAAGGAGTTTGTTGTTGATTCCCTTCCCGTGGGGCTTATTGGTATGAACTCTTGTCTCATGTGCGATTACATTGAGTTCTGTGCAGACAGGTTATTGGGTTCTCTTGGGTGCACCAAGTGCTACAACGCTGTCAACCCCTTCGAGTGGATGGAGATGATCTCACTGCAGGGAAAAACTAACTTCTTTGAGAAAAGAGTCGGAGAGTATGCCAAGTCCGGAGTTGGCATTGTTCCAGAAGAACGAATATTCAGTACAGATTCTAACTTCTGATCCGTGGATTTGATATCAATAAATGATAACCAGTGCCTTTATTTACATTACAAATTCTCACAAAGCCTAAACCAATAGGAAAAGACAAAGCACCTACCCTACTTCTTCTATTTCGCACCCTAGTAGTACTGTAATATCACACAAAAGCAACAGTCCATCAAATTAAAACCCCTTGATACATGCGCCTGTTCAATTCTGTATCACTTATCGCCTCTCTACCCAATCTGACTTTACTATTAATTTAAATAGCGGCCGTCTCCATCTTCATGCTCTCGTGATGATCTCTCAAGAGCGTAAGATCGGGAACGCTTATCGCCTCTCCGCTTACCACAACATCGGGAAGAAGGAGAATATCGCTTACCACAATTTTGGGAAAGGGATAGCGAATTTGCCTGTTGTAATCTTTTTCAAACTTCTGCTGTCTCTCCTGATCCTCAATAGCAGTATCAGCCAGAAGATCTAATTTATTTTGCTCTTCTGAGATAGAGAGAAGATGATGAGCGAGAGTGGGTGATCAAGTCTTCATATAATAAAAATAATATCATATCGTGCCCAATCACTTACCAGCTGGTGGGGGGGTCACGGTATTAACTCTATAGGCTTCGAACTTTTTATACTGCTCCTGAGCAATTCTAAATATATTAGTTAAAAAATTGTCGTCTTCCTCTATGATCTTTTCCGACTCCATTTTTTTGTACTCAAGTTTATTCTTTGCGCGATCATACAATTGCCCAACATCAAATAGATTTTTTTTCACCGTCTCAATCGTATCCG
>Ga0214478_100822_pt1 | contig 17261 bp, 10 predicted proteins | sample M1_20Mar14CPVII9_2_FD_178001 | JGI IMG/M metagenome (GOLD analysis project Ga0214478, IMG submission 178001) | Marine eukaryotic communities from Monterey Bay, California, United States - M1_20Mar14CPVII9sort6BwellD7 | ecosystem: Environmental > Aquatic > Marine > Unclassified | place: USA...
CAGGAGGAAATGCAACAAAAGATGATTATACAAAAGCATTAAAAGTATACCAAGCATATTTGGGAGAGATTAAGAGTGTTCAGAGAGATGAAGCCGCTGCTGCTAAAGATGAATATCGTTACTATTAATAGTTTACACAGAAATGAGGTGGAATAAAGCACAGCTTGGTTTGCTAAGGACTTCTAATTTACACATATCCCACATTTAAGAAGATGAACGAGTCATTTAAGGAAGCTTTGAGGCATATCATGGCACTAAAGGTAATGGATTGGCAGTTGACACTGGACTACATGAGCAGCAATTACAACTGTGACATTACATTACATTTAGTTTAGATAGATGAGTCACTATAATATGCACGAGGTTCAATCTCGCTCTACACAAAGAGCAACTCTCTCTTTCTACTATTCTCCCCACATATATTCTCCCTCAATTTTCACTATTCATAAGTACCTATGCATACTCAATACTGATCTGCCTCGCTATAAAGCAAGTTCCGCCTTCATCTGCATTGGCAGTTCTCAGTCTTCTAACCTCCTCTTCTTCCATCTCTCTTTGTTGCTGCTCCAACATCTCCTTCTCTTGTTGATCGGCTTGTCGCAACTCTTCTGTATACTGATCAAATACCTTTCGTTCCTCGGCACGACACTTGAGACTTAATGTTGGGGTCTTTGGTTGTGTTAGGTTGGCTGTATTGTCAATTCTTTCTATTTCCTGTGGTTGATAAGTAGATTTAGGTACAGGCTTTGCTCGGAACGTGCCGTGATGTTCATCATCTTCTGCGAGTCTCTCCTTCCTTGCTCTAGACATCTCATACTGCTGTTGGGCACGGACATGATAAGGCGTATCATTAGGACCATCCTTATAAAATCTTGATGATGAATTAGGTAATGGTCTAGCTTTGAATGGCTTTGACAGCTCTAAATCATCCGTGCTAGGAGGCGGTGGCTTTGGAATGTTCGAATGTAGACGAAATGGACTAGGCACGGTCAATGTTCTCCCATGTTGCTGTTGCTGATGTGGTGCCCTCCCGGTGTGATGTGAAACACGACGTCCACCGACTCCTGGTAAAGGCCTTGCCTTGAACTGCTTCTGACACTCCTCAAGCTCAAGCTGCTCTGAACTGGCCACGGGTGAGTAAGATGACATGGTAGTACGACGAGATGACATGGGAACACTTCCATAGCCATACTCCTTGGCCTTGAACTGTTTTTGACACTCTTCCAACTCGAGCTCTTCAGTAGACTTGACATGTTGTGAGTTTGACATAGTCTGACGTCTTAGAAATGCCTCAGAAGGTGGTTTTGGAGACGGCAGCTTGGAGGTAGGTCCTCGTAGACCGTGATGAAGATAATGATTAACACTCTCACCAAACGTGGATACTTTCTTACGACTAGGGGTTGGTTTGTATAAACCAGATTGACGTCGAGGAGAGTAGCCCAGGGGTCTTGAGGAGGATGACTTAGGCTTGGAAGATGATTCAACAGATGTTGGAGGCCTTGGTACTCTCTTTGTTGCCGTTTTATACCTCGAGGGTACATCTATTGATCCATGAATCTTCTTCGCCTTGAAGGGCTTAACTCGTTCCATCTCTTCTTGTTCTAATTCGGCAGTGGATTTGACATAGCTCCGCGACGGTGCAGTTCGTGTCAACAAGGAAGGTGGACCATTCACTCTCTTCTTGATACTCTTGTTGGTGGTAGTACTAGAAGCAGTAGAAGCAGATGGCTTGGCCATTGATCGACGTTGTGGCTTGGCTAATCTCGATATCCGATCCATGTCTACCTTCTTCTTCGGCTTCTTCTCTTCATTTGGTACTGGTACATTTGAATCATCCTGTCTTCGACTCTTTGTCATGGATACTAAAGACTGCTTCATTGATGACCTTCTCGTCATACTACCTCCCTTGTTATTCTCCTTACCACGGGTCACTACCGTACAATTACTTGCCTCACTTCTCATTATTCGAAGGGAAGAAGACATATTAGTCTGTACTATAGACTTTGATCGTTTCTTAGCTGGCTTGGCTGCCGTTGGTGGACTCTGAAGTTGCCGATTGCTTGCACGTTCTTGACGTTTCAATGTGGCAGATGATAATTTGACAATAGGCTTGTTAGCAGCATCAGTTGTAGAGTCTTTGGCAATCACCATTGACTTGGACTTCTTCTTTGCCGGTTTGACATTGGATGGTGGCGGTGTAGCAGCCTTCTTACGATTGACATTAGACGACGGACTTTGATTTGCTCGTTCTTGACGTTTCAATGTAGCAGAAGATATCTTCCGTCCTTTCTTTTCTTCGTTAGTGGGCAAGGGCGAGCGATCTGACGACGATCGTTTGGTTCTTGATGTACCATTACTAGTAGGACGAGAGGATGCCGATATTGACGGGGGCTTTGATACAACTGGCTTAGACTGGGTAGGCTTCTTGAGAACTTCTTCCACCATTGACGGAGGAAGGAAGGCTTCTATGTCATCAGTTTCCTCCTCTTCACTACTGTCACTATCGTCTTCTGACATGGGTAGCATCGGCTCCACATCTAATGGCAAGATCTCGTTTGGTTCGGGCGAAGATGCTGCGGCATCTGTGTTAATGGTATTATACAGTAGAAGATGAGATGAGTATTGTGATTAAAAACAACAGCGGTAAGGTATCAAGCAAAAGTCACTTACTTGGCATGAACATAGACTCATTCAAGATACTTTCATCCAATGCCTGACCAGAGCTACCTGAGGATGGCCTGGAGTTATTCCCGTCCATCGTCGTTGGTTGATCTTCTTGCTCGATTGTTGGACAGGCCTCACTACTTGACTTCTCTACTGATACATCCATATCCGCAACCTTGTTCATATACTGACCAACCCTATCAAGAATATCAATGTCCGTGCTACTATCATTGACTTCCTCCTCGTTCATCTTCTCTTCATCATTATCACTAACTTGTTCATCCTCCATTGTTGATCCCAAAGCATCTGCTTTATCGTTGGCATCAAAGAATTCATTATCCAATGCCTTTTCAATACCACTAAAGGAACACATGGCCGTATCGAACGTATCATCGTTGGTGGCAGTAATGGATACATTGTTATTGGATGTGATGGATGTATTGTTGTTATTATTAGAAGAGATTGATGTTGATGATGTTGGATGTCCGTTGTTATTATCATGATTCATGGATGTTGCCTTTCTAGCCGCCTCTTCTAATCGTTGAGCCTCGAATTTGGCAGCGGCATCGGCTATAAGGGTGTCCCTCGAACGTTCTAACTCCTCGGTAGCTCGTTGATTGGCCAATATCTTCTGCTCAATCCCCTCTTCAAGTCGATATTGAAATAATGCAGCTTCTTCGGCAGCTAATCGCTCTTGATCCTTGGCCTTCAATCGAGCATCCTCGGCAGCCTGCTGTTCAGCCAGAACTCTCTCTTGTTCGATACGTTCTTTCTCAAGCCTCTCAATCTCGACCTGCTTAGCCTCCTCCTCTAGTCTCTCCTTTTCGACACGCTCAGACTCCAACCTCTCTTTTCCCAATCTATCCAATTCAGCTTGTTCGGCCATCCTCTTGGCCTCCTCTTCCTCCTTCTGACGTTTTTGTTCAGCTAGTAATGCCTGCTGCCGTTCAACCTCGGCCAACCTCTCAGCCTCAAGTCTAGCCTCCTCGGCCAACTGTTGCTCAATTCTAATCTTATCAAGCTTTTCAATCTCAGCCAACCTTTCACGCTCAAGCCGTTCATCTTCCTCGGCCTTAAGCCTAGCTTCATCGGCCAACTTTGCCTGTCGTTCAGCTTCTTGCTGAGCGGCCAATTTCTCAGCTACTTCCAACCTTCTTGCCTCTTCTTCCTCTGCTGCGGCTGCTAATCTCTCTTGTTCTAAACGCTCTCTTTCAAGCCTATCACACTCAGCCTGCCTTGCGGCCTCCTTCTTCTCACTTTCCAAGCGACGTTCATTCTCCAATCTATCCAACTTGGCCTGTTCAGTATTAATCATTTCCATTGCTAAGCGACGTGCTGCATCCTCTTCCATCTCTAATGATAATTCCGTAAATACAGTAACCTCCTTATCATTAGCTCCCTCCAATTTAGCTCCTTGTCTTCCCTTGGCAGGAGGTACGGGAGAAAGCGTAGGCATAGCATTCTGTAAGGCCGAATCGGCATCTTGGAATAGCATCTTCATTGACTCGGGTATAAAGTCTTCTTCTTCATCCTCTGTCGTGGCATTTGATTCTTGAGCTATGTCTCCGCCTTCTAATGGAATGGCAAGTGCCGTGGTATATTCCACATTGGACTGTTGATATTCGTCATCATCGCTAGACTCATCTTCCTTCGGCACCGAGTCTTCAACTGCTTGGTTTGGCATTTCGGCTGCCGCATCCTCGATGGGTTCACTCTGCTGAGACGTTGATGCATCCTCCTCTTCTTCATCTCCCTTCTGCTGCTCTGGGGATTGTGTTTGTGAATTGTTATTATCCGTAGGGGAGTTGTTTGATAAGAAGGATAGCCAAGGTGACCTAACCGGTGGAGATGCCACCGGCTCTGGTGGACCTTGAGGTGTTAACGCTGTTACTGATGATTGATTCAATTCCATTGCAATGGCAGAAACATCTACACTCGTGGGTGGTAGAAAGGTATCCGCGGCAGGTGATTGAGGCAAAGAAGCAGGTGTGGTTAGCACCCTCGATTCAACCTCAACATCAGGAGATGAATGCTCAACCTCCTCCTTCTCAACTACTAGCGGTGATTCAACCTCCTCCTTAACTTCCTCAACCAACGGTTCCAGCTTCTTCTCCATCGGTGTACCACCATTATCCATAATTAATCGTTTCTTCACGGGTGACAATCCACCGCCCCCACTTCTCATTCCTCCATTACCACCTCCTCTCGCACTAGATACATTACTCATATCAACAATACCAACTAATCCCTCATCAGTATCCTCTTCATTTTGTAACATTTGTGCTATACGACCTGGCGTGGATTGTATATTATCAATTGATGATAATAAGTTACTTAATTCATCTTCTTGCTTTGATACGATATTCTTTAATGCCGTGGGTACAAAGTCATGTTGTTGTTGTTGTTGTTGTTGGGAGGTGATGGAGTTTGGTACTGTTTGATTGATGGATGAGGGTGGTGTTACGGCTGCCTCTTCTTTGATCGGTGACGATTCGGCAGCAGCTACGTCCTCCTCTTCTGCCGTGCTGTCCGACGATTGGTGATTGAGTTCATCATTTGTACTCGTATTAAGAAGCTGAACAACATTATCAATCGATGGTGATAAGCTTGCTGCCGACGAATCAAATCCACCACCACCACCACTGTTACTACTACCACTCGCCTGTTGTAGTATCATGTCATACACCACACGATTTTCGTCATAATGATTAGGATCCTCCTCGGCAATCATCTTGGCACTCTCCTTAATCAACGTTGAGAGATTAATACCATCATTTAGACTCTGATTCACCATACTTGACAATTCAGTGTTATTGTCATCGTCTTCTAAATTACTATCACCCCATTCCTCATCCCACCCTTCTTCTCCTTCTTCATTATCAAGGGTATCATCATTAATATCCTGTTGAACTACCGTATGCCCCTCCTCATTCTCTTGAACTACCGTATCCCCATCCCCATCCTCTTCACTACTGCCAACTTCTTCATCATCATCAGCCTCACTGGCAGTTTCACTAATATCCGAACTATCCACACTTTGACTTGATACAAATCCATCATCTTTACCAATATAGAATGATTCATCTTGTAAGTACTGTGTCATGTCATCTGTTGGTTCATTGTTATTGTTGCTGCTATTGGGGTGACTGCTGTTGAGATGGCTACTTCCGGCAGACGAAAGATTGTTGGGATGACCACGGTTGTTGGTATTAGATGAAGGGTTGTTGCTGGTGATTTCTTCTTGACAATTGAGGAAGTTGGGTGTGCCAGAGGTGTATGAGGCTGTGTTATTACCGGATGAGGAGGGAATTGGATAATTGTAATCTTCTGTTGGTGCATCCTCCTCTGTATTGGACACGGCACCCTCGTCATCGTCCACTTTAGCCACAGCCAGTGTATTAGTAATATCCCCGTCCACTTCTTTAGGTACCAAAGGAGATTCAACGACAGTTCCCACTTTAATCTCTTCTTTAATTTCAGCCGTATCGTCAACCTCATCCCCAGCAACCTCCTTAACCTTATCACCCTCAATCCCAACCCCAGCGTCATCATTATCAACCAAGTTATAAATACACTCCTTCTTATACGGAGTATTTAAATCCTCATCAACACCTAATGCCATACTTAGAGCTGATGATTTACCACCCTTACCCTTCCTCCTGCCCCTCTTATTATTATTTGTCGGGGGTTTATTGTTATCATGTGGCACCTTTTGTTCAACTGTCTGCTGGTCTTTATCAACTTCAGCACCATCCTCTGTGGAAGCCTCATCCTTAGCTGCTTCGGCAGCCAACAATTTATCTCTTAATTCACGTGCTGCCAATGTGGCATTATCAATCTCAACCTGCTTCTCCTCAACTTCTTTAATTTGTTTATCTTGTATACGACGAGATCGACGTTGAATACCCTCCTCGACCTTACCATTATCATCTGCAGCAGAATTATTAACATCTTCTAAACTATTAACTAATTCCTCATCCTCATTCTCAACCTCTACTAATAACTCATTATTACTGTCCTCCACTATAAATCCCTCTCTGTCCTCTGCTGTTAATCCCTCTTTATTGTCAGTATTAGTATCATCAGTGATGAATAAATTGTACTGATTTTCCATCCTATACAAATAATCAGCTGCCGCGTCTAATATCATAGTTTGTTCACCCCTCTCTTCTACATCCTTATCTCCGTCCATTAGGTTGTTGTTATTATTTGATAAACTACTAGAAGAGTTGCTACTGCCACCAGCAGCTAAACTTGATCTATTTTTAAAAGGGGTTAAGCTTTTCTTAACACTATCAACTACAGTATTAACCACATTGTCAACCTTGTCTAAAGTTGTGTTTGGTGTAGAGTTAACTAAGTTATTGGCTGTTGTGTGTAGTTTTTGAGTAGTTGGTGATACTTTAGTACGTGGTTTAGATGTAGGGCGTGGTTGTTTATTAGATGATGATGATGGGTTAGTTAATATCCGTTTACTTGGTGTTGATTGATTGTTATTATTATCACATTCCATCTCGGTAGGTTGAGAATGTTGTTGTTGTTGTTGTTGTTGCTGTTGTTGTAACGAAGGGACAGTAGATGAAGAGAGGATGGTAGTGGCACCTTGAAACCCCATTGATTTCATCTCTTCTATTATACTCGCTCTATTCTGTTCAATTGTACTACTATTATTATTCTCCTGGGTACCATTGATATCATTCTCTTGTACCATCTTAGAAGAGCAGCAACTATCATCTGAATTATCGGAATTGTCAAAATCAAATGATATACCCGGCAGTCGTACTTTTTTACTTGATGAATATTCCATTATTTATATTTTGATTTGATTATTTTACTTGTGTGATGTGTATAACACGTATCTATCGGCGTCCGACTTGCCCAACTAATTAAATAATGATGTGTGTGAGTTTGGTCGTTGGTCGAGAGATGAGACACGGGTGCCAGTTCATCTCTTAATGCAGTGATTTGCTTACATGTGGAATATTTTCTCTGCTCCGGAAGGAGTTTTCACCATTTATAATATGAAAACTTAAAAACTTAGTGTTATTTATTATCGATCGTAATGAAGGCTTGTGTTTGAGAGTTACATACGCCGACAACGATATCAAATACTGCATTATAGTGCAGTAGCAGCATTGGTTTATATTATTGTCATTAGTTTTGTTCGTGGTGAGAGTTGATTACCTTATCTTTTTTTTAGGTGCACAAAATTACGTGTACTATTCAACATTCAACAAACGTAAGTGATAACAAATAACAGCCTCTGTGTTCAGTAATATAAGATCACAATAATCTTAAAAGCTGAATTATTATTAGTAACAAAACATTGCAATTAGACACCGCCGCCGACGTATATATAATATGAGCACATCCGATAATTGCAAAGACGGTGCATCAAAATCAAAGGATGACGGTGTATGTGATGTGAACAATATGGTAAACAACATGAGTGCGGATGATAATCATGTATCAATATGTGCTAATTGTGGTAAAGAAGGTGCTAACAATATATGCAACAAATGTAAGCAAGTAAAGTACTGCAACGCTATATGTAAAAAGGTACACAAGAAGAAGCACAAGAAACAATGTGAAGAACATCAGAGACTAGCTGCTGAGAAACACAACGAAGAACTTAGAATTGCTGCCGAACTCCATGATGAAAAGTTATTTAAAGAACCACCGTCACAATACGGAGATTGCCCCATATGCTTTGTACGATTACCAACATTTGATAACGGTAGAAGCTACAAGTCATGCTGTGGAAAAGTTATATGCAGTGGTTGTGTTTATGCGCCTGTTTATGATAACCAAGGGAACGAAGTTGATAATGATAAGTGCCCATTTTGTAGAACCCCAACCCCTAAAACAAATGGAGAAGGATTAGAAAGAAATAAGACAAGAATGGAGGCAAATGATCCTATTGCAATTTACAATATCGGAAATTATTACATGAAAGGGAAGCATGGCTTCCCACAAGATTATTCCAAGGCAATAGAACTATGGCAAAGGGCGGGAAAGCTTGGTTATCCCAAATCATATAACAATATTGGATGTTCATATGAGTGTGGTAGAGGAGTAGAAGTTGAAAAGAAGAAGGCTATTCATTACTTTGAATTGGCTGCTATTGGAGGAGAAGTAATAGCAAGGTACAATCTTGGCCTTGTTGAGCAGGAGAGGGGAAATATTGACAGGGCATTGAAACATTATACGATTGCTGTTAGAGATGGAGAATCTGACTCTTTGGAGATGATCAAACGACTATACTCAAATGGACACGCATCAAAAGAAGATTACACAATAGCATTACAGTGTTATCAAGCATACCTGGGCGAGATAAAGAGTGATCAAAGAGATAAAGCCGCTGCAGCCGATGAGGAGTATCGTTACTATTAATAAAAGTTAGAGTTAGACTAAGTTAGAGACTCTTTTTCCATTATCTTATCCTTTTAAGCTTAGACCAGACACACACGGCGTCCACCCAAATGATTATACATAAGAAACTAACGTATCAATAACAGCACCATTCGCAGCCGCAGCGTCACCAACACTCTCGACCTACCACTACATAGGGCCGGCCGGTTCATCTCTCGAGACTTGGAGTCCACATATTTTCCCTTGCTTGAGGAAGGAGTTTTCATTAAATGGGAAAATAAAGTTATTTATTGTCTTTTAGAGTAGATTGAGGTACCTATTAGAGAGGTTTGGTTAGAGAGGTGTACGCCATCAACATTATCGAATACAGCATCATCAGTAGCAGTAGTATCATTAGCGCTATAGGTTTGTTAGTTTTGGGTAGTGGTGAGAGTTGATTATCTTTAAGGCGCCCAAAATACAAACTTCGTTGGTGTACTCAAATAACAAAGGCCTCCGTGTTCGTAATATATTGATCACAACAATAATCTTAAAAGCTGTATTATTATTAATAACGAGATATTAATAACAATTAGACACCGCCGCCGCCGTATGTATAATATGAGCACATCTGATAATTGCAAAGACGGTGCATCAGAAGCAAATAATGAAGGTGTAGGGTATGTGATGTGAACAATATGTTACAGAATATGAGCGTTGATGATAGTGATAAGGCAATGTGTGCTAACTGTGGCAAAGAAGGTGCCAATAATACATGCAACAAATGTAACCAAGTGAAGTACTGCAACGCTGTATGTAAAAAGGTACACAAGAAGAAGCATAAGAAAGAGTGCGAGGAACATGTTAGACTAGCTGCCAAGAAACATAACGAAGAACTTAGAATTGCTGCTGAGTTACACGATGAGAAGCTATTCGAACAACCTCCACCAGAATATGGAGATTGTCCAATTTGTTTTCTTCGTATGCCTACACTCATCACGGGTTCTAGATACCAGGCATGTTGCGGGAAAATGATATGCAGTGGATGTTTCTATGCGCCTGTCTACGACAACCAAGGGAATGAAATTGATAGTCAAAAGTGTGCCTTTTGTAGAACTCCAACACCTACTTCAGATGAAGAGTCAATTAGACGGTTGATGAAACGAGTAGAGGCTGGTGATCCTGAAGCAATTGACACTAATGATCCTTTTGCGATATACAATTCAGGTAGTTACTATCGAGATGGATTACATGGCTTTCCACGAGATTATACCAAGGCATTAGAACTGTGGCATCGGGCAGCAGAACTCGGTATAGCTAGAGCATATGTAAACATTGGTGTTGCACATTATAATGGTAGAGGAGTGGAAGTTGATATGAAGAAGGCTACACATTATTATGAAGTAGCGGCTATTGGGGGATGTGTAAATGCAAGACGCTATCTAGGTAATATGGAAAAGAATAGAGGCAATATGGAGAGGGCCCTCAAACACTTTATGATTGCTGTTAGGGGCGGAGATACTAACTCTTTAAAGGAAATCAAAGAGTTATACTCAAATGGGCATGCAACAAAAGAAGACTATACAAAGGCATTACAATTATATCAAGAATATTTGGGAGAGATAAAGACTGATCAGAGGGATAAGGCCGCCGCAGCAGAAGAGGAGTGTCGTTACTATTAAGTTGTAAGTTAGGGTTGAGGTTAGGGGAAGGGGAATAGAATTAGAAAGAGAGATTGTCATTTGAATAGAGAGAGAGAGAGAGTGCTTAAAAACAGTTAAATTTAATCCCTTCTTGATAAATTTCATACTTGATAAATCCAGATAGAAGTGCCATACATATACTTTGTTTCCCATACTGTGTTCCCAATATTAATAGTACTTATCCTCTTCATATTCTGCAGCTGCCTCATCCCTCTGTGCACTTACAATCTCTCCCAAGTACTCTTGATATGCACGTAATGCTTCCTTGTAAACTTCTTTTGTTCCACCATTTGTATTTGCATAACGTCGCTTAATATGATTCAACGAGTCACTACTTCCACTCCTCACCGCAATCATTAAATGTTTCAATGCCCTATCCATATTGCCTGCATTCTCCTCCTCAATCGCAAGATTATACCTTGATTGTGCACATCCCTTCATAGCAGCCAATTCATAGTAATACTTGGCCTTCTTGTTATCAACTTCTACTCCTAGTCCAATTTCATATGCATCACCAATACTGCCATAAGCTTCGGCATCACCGAGTTCTGCTGCTTGATGCCATAACTCTAATGCCTTTCCATAATCTCGCGGAAAACCATACAATCTCTCTGAATAACTAGTTCCATGCTTCGTAAGTGCTACAGGATCATTAGCCTCAACTCGTTTCATAACGCTTTTCATTAGCTCCTCGTCTGACTTAGGAGCACCAATTCGACAATAAGGACACAGCTGCTTATCACATGTTTTTTGGACTGCATATATGCAACCACAACATATCCTTTTTCCACAACACGGTTTGTATTTACTTCCCGATGGAAGTGTAGGTATTCGTAGGTAACAAAGTGGACAATCATCTTCATCTTGTGGCACTGGTTGTTTGAACAGCTTTTCATCACGTAACTTAGCGGCACGTCTTTGACATGCTTCACATTCTTCCTTATGCTTCTTTTTGTGTACCTTTTTACATTTAGCATTGCAATACTTCACTTGTTTGCATTTGGCACATACATTGTTGGCACCATCTTTACCACAATTGGCACATATCGTCGAAGAAGTTACTAATACATCTCCATTATCATCAGTACTCATCTTCTGTAACTTCTCTTCCAACTCAGACTGTTTTTGTTGAGTCATTGCCAACTGCTGTAATCGTTGATGAAGTGTAGTGACATCAATGTATGCCTCAAATGTTGGAGCCGATCGATAAAGCGTCACCTCCAATTCCTTAGCAAATTCGAGCATCCTTTCTAGCCACTCTTGTGTCTGAGATGCATTAGGAGTTCTCTGTTTGTAGGCTTGCATACTGGCATTTGATATAGAGGGCAGTATTATAACATTGTCAGTCATCACATATAACATATCAAATGAGCTACTTACATATTGACAATCATTTTCTTACGCTCCTCCGTGTCCTTTTCACTATGCCATCCACATGAAGATACGACGATATCTTCTGTGCTCATTATTGCTGTTTGATGTGTGGTTGTGTATATTTTACAATATTTGGGTCGCTGCTAATACAACTACTACCACTATCGCCGCCGCCACTACTGCTACTTCTACTGCTCAACTACTATATACCTTCTTGCTAATCTGCCGCGTTAAACATCCTACCGCATGTGCAAAAGATCATCTTTTCATTTCGTCTTCAACTCTCTCGAATTGCTTACATGTGGAATATTTCTCTCTCTTAGAAAAGAGTTTTCTCGTTCAATGAAAACTTAGATTGTTTGTTTGTCATACTACTAGAGAGATGAGAGGCTTGTGTTAGAGAGTCACATACACCGCCAACGATATCAAATACTGCATTATATATAGCGCAGTAGGTAGTATCATTAGTTATATTAGCAGTTTTGTTAGTGTGAGATTTTTAAGGTGCACAAAATAATAGACATACAGAAGCGGCCTTGAACTGGTAAGTACATATCGTACTGCAAATTGCAAACAACTATCTCAATATATATCACGAGCTCGCGATAAGTTACTAATCAGTAGTTACATATTAACTTAGTATAAATATTGATAAACCGCCGCCGCCAAATATGAGCACATCCGATAATTGCAAAGACGGTGCATCAAAATCAAATAATGATGATGTATGTGAAGTTAACGATATGTTACAGAAATTGAGCACGGCAGATGATAAAGATAATGAAGTATCAATATGTGCCAATTGTGGTAAAGAAGGTGCCAACAACATATGTAACAAATGTAAGATGGTGAAATACTGCAATGCCGCATGCAAAAAGAAGCATCGACACAAACATAAAAAAGATTGTGAGGAACATATCAGACTCGCTGCTAAGCGTGCCGCCGAGTTACATGATATAGAACTATTCAAACAACCTCCGCCGCCATTAGAAGATTGTCCAATTTGTTTCCTACGAATTCCTTTACTTTTAACAGGATGGAGATACTATGCATGCTGTGGAAAAGTTATTTGCGGTGGATGTTGCTATGCACCTGTTTATGACAATCAAGGCAATGAAGTTGATAATCAAAAGTGTCCCTTTTGTAGAACTCCAACTCCCACTGTAGAAGAGAGAATTGAATTAGAAAAGAAAAGAGTTAAGGCTGGCGATCCCATTGCAATCTACAATCAAGGAATCTACTATAAGGATGGGACACGTGGATATCCACAAGATTATACCAAGGCAATAGAACTGTGGCATCGTGCAGCAGAGCTTGATAATGCCCTAGCTTATTGCAATATTGGTTATGCATATAATAATGGTAATGGTGTAGAAGTTGATTTGAAAAAGGCTCTTCATTATTATGAGCTGGCAGCTATGATGGGTAATGAAACAGCAAGGCACAATCTTGGTGCCAAGGAGGCTGATGCAGGCAATTGGGATAAAGCATTGAAACATTGGGTGATATCAGCTAGAGGTGGGAATGCCAACTCTCTGAGTAATATCAAGCAAATGTACTCAGACGGATATGTATCAAAAGAAGATTACACGGAAGCATTGCAATCCTATCAAGAATACTTGGGTGAGATTAAGAGCGATCAGAGGGACAAAGCTGCTGCTGCACAAGAGGATTTTCGTTACTACTAATGCCAGTTATATGTTTAGAGCTGATATAGATATGAGTAAACTCTTTTTGTCTGTCTCTCTATAGAGGTATACCTGGCTGGGTGAGATTAATTTTAATTAATTAGAGACGCTTTCAATCAATCGTATCCGGCTTTAAGCTTACTAGACTATTCCTACAATTACAAAACCGGCATACCTCACAAGTAAATAACCTCTTCCTTCCCCTATTTCTAACCTTATACCATGATATGATCACCTAAATGATGTACACTAGAAACCAAAGTATCAGCAGCAGCACCACTAGCTACATCACTTGCCACATCACTAGGCAAAACAGTATTACCACCATCCAACCAAGACGGTAAATCAACATCATTCTTCTTAGCAATACCCACAACAACATCTTTCAATAAGAAACCACCAACTAAATATATAGCATATTGACTAACAAATCCAATCACTTTTTGTACTGGACTTTCTTCACGTGGCATGATTGGTTCCCATGATGGATCTTCTGCTTTACGTTGTGAGTATTTAATGTAGAGATCGAGCATCTCGCCGTCCATTAATAGTTTGTCTACTTCTTGTTCGGCTAGGGGACGGTTGGAACCGAACTTTTGTGGCATGTCTTCTTGAAATTTGGTGATTAGATCTTCACGTCTATTATATTGTTGTGTTTATTGTATTGTATGTGTGTTGATAGATGAGTTTTATATGTGTGCATATCGCATATGTGCATAATTATTGAGAAAAGAGATATGAAACATTGAGATGACGCCAAATTAATGCATGCGCATACGACAATCCGTGCAATCTATACCCTTTAAACCACCAAAGAGGTAGAGACCGTACTGAAATTGCAAACATAATGCCAAAGAAGAGATAGAGTACTTACGTGCCAATAAATTCCAAAACTTCATCAGGATCAATACCAAGTGCTAATTTCTCTTCATCATCAACTCCCAATAATGTAACGTATTGCTCAGATTTACTCATTGTATTTAATTCGTCTGCCGTCATTGTTGCCTGTAGTAATGGTTGTGACGATATTGTTCTACAAGATTGTGATGTATGATGATGTTGTGATGTGGAGGTATGTGAGGAGATTGAAGGGGAGAATGCACTGCATTGTGATACTGCGGTGGCGGCGGTGAGTATTATTGCTTGAGATATTATTGATGGTGACTTCATCTTCCTATTTTTCTATATTGTAGTATTGGTGTATTAGTGGCGACAAATAATAGATCGATCAATGGTAAATGGTAATAGAAGAGTTTATTGAGAGGAGTTGAAGAGGAAAAAATGAAAAGATCTTTTGCGGTATCTTTTTATGCTCCACTAGCTGGATTCTGGATTAGAGAGATGTGAAATTATGTTATATCGTAGAGTGGGTGGTAAAGGGATTTTTAGTTGAGCAGCTGTAGTGTCAGTAGTAGTGGTGGCGATAGTGGTAGAAGTATTAGGATTTCACTTGATTGTAGAGGACAGCAGGAGGCGGCAAGACACAATATTCAAAGCCATCACCTTGACATTAGAACAACATCATGAGTAGTACAGAAGACACGGCCGGCAAAGAAGAAGATGTTGTTTTATCAGTATGCGCTAATTGTGGCAAGGGCGAAGAAGAAAGTGGCAAGCTTAAAGCATGCAATGCATGTAAGATGGTTAAGTATTGCAATAGAGAATGTCAAGTCGCTCATCGTCCACAACATAAAAAAGAATGTAAGAAAAGAGCTGCTGAGTTGCACGATGAAAAGTTATTCAAACAGCCTCCAAATCCTTACGAAGATTGTCCGATATGTTTCCTTCGAATGCCCACAATTGAAACGGGACGTAGGTACATGACATGCTGTGGAAAAAAGATATGTAGTGGATGCTGTTATGCACCTGTTTATGATAACCAAGGGAATGAAGTTGATAATACAAAGTGTGCTTTTTGCAGAACCCCGGCACCTACTTCAGAGGAGGAGATGATTGAATGGTTGCTGAAACGAATGGAAGTCAATGATGCAGATGCAATAAACACTATAGGATGCAACTATCGAGATGGGAGATATGGAATCACACAGGATTATGATAAGGCATTAGAACTGTTCCATCGAGCAGCAGATCTTGGATATGCCGAAGCATACCTCAATATCGGATATGCATATATCAATGGAGATGGCGTAGAAGTTGATGAGAAGAAGGCTATTCATTACTTTGAACTAGGGGCTATGGGGGGAGATGCAACGGCCAGGAGCAATCTAGGTTATAATGAACACAATGCGGGCAATATGGAGAGGGCAGCTAGGCACTACACGATTGCAGTGCGGAGTGGAGATGCTGACTCTCTGGAAAGGATTAAAGAATTATATACAGATGGACATGCATCAAAAGACGACTATACAAAAGCATTACGATCATATCAGGCATACTTAGGCGAGATTAAGAGCACACAGAGAGATGAAGCTGCTGCATTTCATGAGGAGTATCGTTATCATGGATCAGGGCTATAATCTTCTTGATAAGTAGAATGAAGTAAGACTATGCAAATGCAAAGAAATGAAGTTAGAGTTACTAGATCTAAGCTCTCAAACTCAAGTAAGGAGAAAAGTGCACATCATATGTACTAGATTAATAAGTATGAGACCTAGCTTTACTCTATAAGTATGTGAACTAGCTTTATCTCTCCTATCACTCTATGGGGGACAATTATCGGCTCAGTACTCTGAGTTTGCAACCAAACGACGCACATCATAGAGTTAGTCTGAAGGACCATGCATGTGCCTCTCGTCTTTAAATACCATCAATAGTAACGACACTCCTCACCGGCCGCGGCGGCCTTATCCCTCTGAGAACTCTTAATCTCATCTAAATATGTCTGATATGATCGTAATGCTTTTGTGTAATCTTCTTTTGTTGCGTGTCCATTTGAGTACATTTGTTTGATCATCTCCAACGAGCCATTACTTCCACCCCTTACTGCAATGTTAAAGTGTTTGATAGCTCTTTTCCATTTGCCTGCACGTATCTCTTCATTGCCGAGGATTTGCCTTGCTTCTGCACTCCCTCCCATAGCTGCTAGCTCATAATAATGTACTGCCTTCTCCTTATCAACTTCTACACCCCTACCAATATAATATGTAACACCGATGTTGGTATATGCTTTAGCGATACCGAGTTCTGCTGCCTTCTGATAAAGTTCTAATGCCTTGGTATAATCTTGTGGAAATCCGTTTATCCCATCTCGATAATAACCTCCGTAATTGTATATCGCAAATGGATCATTAGCCTCTATTCGTTTCTTTTCCCTTTTTCTTACTTCCTCATCTGTGTAAGGCGCTGGAATTCTACAAAATGGACACTTTTTACTATCAACTTTATTTCCTTGGTTGTCGTAGACAGGTGCATAGAAACATCCACTGCATATCATTTTCCCGCAACATGCCTGGTATCTACGTCCCGTTGGGTCCAATGAAGGTAGACGCATAAAACAGATCGGACAGTCTTCTTCTGATGG
>Ga0214478_100823_pt1 | contig 17249 bp, 16 predicted proteins | sample M1_20Mar14CPVII9_2_FD_178001 | JGI IMG/M metagenome (GOLD analysis project Ga0214478, IMG submission 178001) | Marine eukaryotic communities from Monterey Bay, California, United States - M1_20Mar14CPVII9sort6BwellD7 | ecosystem: Environmental > Aquatic > Marine > Unclassified | place: USA...
TGCTCACTTTTATACTAGGGAACTTTTATCATAACAGAATGACTCACCAAAATTCCGGTATCTTTTACTAGTTAACTGGCTAGTTAAATAGCTCATTAACTAGCGCCAACGTCTGACCACTAGGGGATTAACACCGGTTTGATAGAGTATTGCAATTAAAGATCATACTGATAAGGTATTATGAGCGGCAGTGATACCCAACAGCATCAGTCGATGATCAATCTACAAAGTACATTTATTTATCAAAATCGTCAAACTGGTCAGCCATCCACAACACCATTAACTGTACATCAGTTATGTCGAATCTTATGTCCACCCAACTCTAACAACACATCTACAGCTACAACATCAATAATATCACCACAAACTTTACTACTAGGATATAATCCAACAACTCACACATATGATGAATCTGGTTGGAAGGCTGCATCATCAATATCAATATTGAAGGAGGCTTGTACAAATTGGTATTATGAAGATAGCAAGGCTGGTGTTAAGGGACCAATTACTACAAGAGCATTAGCTGAGTTACTCAATAATGATAATACTAATACTGTTAATAAAAAGTCACGAGTCTTTCCTGTTGTTACAACACAAGACGAAGGAAGTAGCGGTGGCGAATGGAAGAGTATACAAGATTTGAAATACTTACAATTAGCTATTGAATCATTGAGTGAAGCTAAAGCTATGCCATCAATTTGGCCAGCTAACAATGAGGACACCAACATTGATATGAGTAAGGATGTTGCAAATATGACATATCAAGATAGGGATTCTGATACACAGAATCATGACAATGGAGTGACTCAACAAAAAGTTAACGATGAGCTAGAAGCATTCCTGAACTCAACTGATGACTTGGCTCCTCATGCATCAGCAGGAGCAGGAGGAGGAGATGAAAGCGATGAAGAAGAATACGAAAGTGATGGTGGTACTAGATATGTAAAAGATAAACAGACTGGGAATTGGATTCATGAGGCATTAGCTCCCAAGAAAGACAACATCAAGAAGAAGGATAAGAGCAAGAAGGATGATGCACTGCCGTCCAAAGTACAGGCATCATCGTCAACAATACCCACTAAAAAGAGAAAGAGAAACAAGGCCAAGTTTAGCGCTAAGAACGCTCGTAATTGGATATATGTATCAGGATTACCAAAGGATACGAATGAAGAAGAAGTTGCAGCATACTTTCAAAAGGTTGGCATTATCGATTTAGACCCAGAGACACAAAAACCAAAAGTAAAACTCTATCGAACTAAAAAGGGTGAGAATGGCAACAGTCAAGTATCAGAGCTCAAGGGTGATGCATCTATATGTTATGCTCGACCTGAAAGCGTTGAACTTGCGTTGCAAATCTTGGATGAAAATCTATTCCGTGATGATAATAAATTATCAGTACAAAGAGCCAAGTTTGAACAACATGGTACATTAGATACCACAAAAGGTGGCAGAAGAGTCATATCAGAAGCAAAGCGCAAGGTGGCAAGATTGGCAGCATTACAAGCTGTTGGGTGGGATGAAGGCGAGAACGGACGAATTGCAGGTGGACTGAAAGGTTTACGGATAGTAGTATTAATGAATATGTTTGATCCGAAAGAGATACAACAAGATAAGAATGATGTAAAGCTACAAACACTCGAGAAGGAAGTACATGCTGAATGTGAAGCATTCGGTGTAGTGGAGAAGATTACAGTATTCTCAAAACATCCCAGCGGAGTAATAATTGTAAAGTTTACACAACCAAATGCTGCAAGTGATTGCATGAATAACTTGAATGGCAAGATAAGAGGTAATGGTCGGAAGATAGATGCCTCATATTGGGATGGTGTGACAGACTACACATGCAGAGATGAGGAGAAGGAAGAAAATGAGACTGAAAAGAGACTCGATGAATTCGGAGATTGGCTTGAAGATCAAGAGTTGCCTGATGAGTTTAAGCTTCAAGTTGAGGAGTAAAGTAATAATATATCATATCTTCTTAGTATTTTTATCAATCAAGCTCTGAACCGCAGTTGATAGTTGATCTAGAGCTACTCGACGAGCATATCTTGTTTCCATTAATGCTTTTCCTAGGTATCGATGTGGATTGATTACTGCTTGATTAGTCTCGCCACTCTTCTCTGTTGCCGAAGCACGCACCAACCAAATATCAACACCAACTCTCTTTGCATCTATTTGTGTTTCATCATCTTTATTTTGGTCCGGATGGTACTTTAACGCAACTCGACCTACTTCCTCAATAACTCGTTGCAACTTCTGATGTTGATTATCATCCTCATCGTTCGTAGAAAGTACATCTAGCAGACATGTAGTAGCATCCTTCCTAGCTGCATTTCCATTGGCATCAGCACCTCCGCCTGTACAACAGACATTGCATCTATCTAACTTTCCACCTGGTAACGATCTATACATTCTAACCTCCACACCCAACTCAATTTCATCATTTGTTGTTGTGGTTATATCATCAACATCATCTAAACCAATTAATATACCAACTACACCTAAAACTCGCGCTCCTGGCTGTAATCCAATTGAATGTCTAACTTTCCCCATTTCTTTTGATAGTTCACGAGCAGTAACAGCTTCTCCATACTGTACATGTGTCCACGATGCTTCCATTCTTTGAAATGCTGAGGCAAGAACCCGTGTATCACCAGCAAGTCCAGATGTTAAGAGGAGATGTGTAGGTGATAATCTATGTATTTTAGTGTTAAATGTTGGATTATGCTCGTTAATGGTGTTGTTTGTTAATATTTGAGGTTGGAATTGTCGTACTACTGATGTTGTGTCAATTTCTTTATCATCTTTTGTACTATCATCTTCATTTACTTCAACCTCATCATCAACTGAAATTGGTTTATGCACATCATGTGTCTTGTTATGGCTATCGATCAATTCTTGATTATCATCCTCATCACTACTGGGAAAAGCAAACACAACTACTCCATCACATTCTACACAAACAGTCAATCCTCTACCTCGTTCTTCAGCTGCTATTAATGCATATTCCAATTGCAACAATCGACCTTCCGGTGAAAATGTTGTGATACTTCGATCATATCGATCGACTGTTCGACGAACTTGTACGCGTCGCGCCTGTAGAGATCTTGCTGCTTGACATTGTTGAGTTGTTAATAATACCAAAAACAGCGAGAGGATTAGTCTAATAGGCATCATACTGCCACAATTACAACGCCATAAACAAACACCCCAAATAGCAAACTTCTATGAGAGTAGCTTCAGGGCTGTTTCGTAGGTTGAGTTACGACACACTAAGAACCTACCTTTTGTGGTTCAGTGCAATTCATTGCAAATCGATTATTGGAGGCGCTACAAACACTATCTATTGCAATCAAGCAATTCAATATATTAGCGGCTATCCATACGGACTACTACCTCATTTTAATATCTAATACCCCACCGCAAAATTATTAAATATCATGGCACCCAAATCAGATGAAAAACCGGTAGAAATTATGGCTGGCAAGTCCGCGTTGTATTTGTGTTATACTTATAGTGTGTTCAATATGAAGTCTCAGTGATCTAGTTACTTCTTTTGAGCTACTACTTGGTTTTCCTCTATGTGATTGCCTTTGCAAACGCATGTACTAACATGTATCTCCTCTCTTTTATATCATGAATTGTATCTTCCAGAGACTGAAAAGGATAAGGATACAAAGTCTAAATCCAACAAGAAGAAGGATAAGAAGAATGATGATATCATCGATGATGAGAATGCAATGTCCGAAGAAGATCGTGAATTAAAAGAACGTCTCGACGAGTGTGTATCAACATTAATTAATGAAAATAATGAAGAGTCGGTAACAACACCTATCCGATTAACCGCCCTGGATGTAATTGTAACCGAATTACGTAACGCCACGTCAAGTATGACAAGTGTACCCAAACCACTTAAATTTTTAAGACCAAAGTTTGATATATTAAAGGAATATTATGGTAGTATTGAAAATGATAAGAGTGTTGAGGGTGATAAGGAGATGGTATTTTTAAGGGCTAGGGTTGCTGATGTATTGGCTGTTTTGGCCATGACTTTGGGAAAGCATGGTAAGTTTATGTTTGTTGTTTTTTGGTAGTTGTGGCTGTGGTGGTATTGTTTGTTGTAGTTGGTGTTTAATGTTGTATATCTAACCAACCCCTATCCAACCCCTATATCATTAACAGATGAACGTGAATCCCTAAACTTTAAACTCAAGGGTACGAAAGATTATGACCTTGCAATTTCCCTAGGCAGTACTACAGCCAAGGCTGAGAATGATTTAGGATCATGGGGACATGAATTTATCCGTTCCCTAGCCGGTGAAATTGGACAAGAGTATAATGCACGTGTAATTGCCGGCTCTGATCCCGACACAGATGAACCATTTGCTGACTTGTTAGGTATGGTGGATGTTATTGTGCCATTTAATGTCTCGCATCATGCCGAGGCCGAGGCTGTGGATTTATTAATTGAAGTTCAACGTTTAAAGAAGATATTGGAGTTGGATAGTATTGATGAGGGGAATTATAGGAGGGTGTGTATGTATCTTATTAAGACTGCTGACTTTATGAGTGATCCGGATGATTATGCGGTAAGTTTATATTATTTGGGTTTGAGGTTTTGTCTCAGTTTGTTAGAGTACCCTTTCTTATTGAAATTCTCACCCAAATATCACTACTCATTATTACTAATACATTGCAGGAGGTACTTGAATCAGCATATGAACTATTCATTAAACAATCTCAGTACTTTGATGCACTCCGTGTTGCTTTACGTATGGGAAATGATGATGCCATCCCATCTCTCCTATCTCAATGCTCGGAGGATAAACTCATGAAGAAGCAAATGTGTTTATTATTAGCCCGTCAACGTGTCAATTATGAAGTTGAGGAAGATGACGATGATGAGGCAGAGGAACTGAATGAGATGATTGGTAATGAAAAGTTAAGTGAAGAGTTTTTAAAGGTAGCTCAGGATTTAGATGTCATGGATCCTAAAACACCCGAGGATATATACAAGAGTCATTTAGCCGAGACTGGAGGATTTAGTCGAAGGAGAGATGCCGGAGGTGCCGTTGTGGATTCAGCACGTGCAAATCTCGCGAGTACATATGTTAATGCCTTTGTGAACGCCGGCTTTGGACAGGATAAGCTCATGACTCCTGATAATGAATGGCTATACAAGAATAAAGATCATGGTATGATGGCAGCATCGGCATCACTCGGTTTGATCCAATTGTGGAATGTTGAGGAGGGTCTTGCACAGATTGATAAATTCTTGTATTCATCAGAGGAATATGTCAAGGCCGGAGCGGCACTTGCCGTGGGTATTCTTAGTAGTGGAGTACGCAATGATGCCGACCCTACGCTTGCCTTGTTAGATGAGCATATCAATGGTGATTCTCATATTATGAAGTGCGCGGCATGCACTGGGTTGGGGATTGCATATGCAGGCTCTGCAAGGGAGGATGTCATGGAGTTACTCTTACCTATTGTCGAGCAAGAGAACTCGGGACCTACTACCATGCTTGAGGTATCTCTTGCTGGTTTGGCGTTGGGTATGATCTATGTTGGAAAGTGTGATGATGCCGTTGGTGGAACGATTGTACAGCGTCTTATGGAGGCGTCAGATGAGGAATTAGATCATTCACATGCCAAGTTCCTCTGCCTTGGTCTTGGACTGCTCTTCCTTGGCCGTATGGAGAAAGCAGAGGCTATGATTGAGGCACTACGAACAATCGAACACAAAATCTCCAAGCTTGCTGCGGTTATTCTAGAAACATGTGCTTACGCTGGTAGTGGTAATGTACTAAAGGTTCAGGAAATGCTGCATCAATGTGCCGAGCACCTCGAAGAAGATGCCGACCATCAAATGGCGGCTGTGATCGGTATTGGTTTAATTACAATGGGAGAGGAAGTGGGTGCTGAGATGGCACTTCGATCGTTTGAGCATTTACTTCACTACTGCGAGCTTCCCGTGAAGCGTGCCGTGCCTCTTGCAATGGGTGTGCTTAACATTTCCAATCCAGACTTTGCAGTGATTGATCAGTTGTCAAGAATGTCACACGATCCTGATGCGGAAATGTCTCAGAACGCCATCCTAGCCATGGGTTTGACAAGCGCTGGAACGAACAACTCTCGTGTTGCCGGTTTGTTACGTCAACTAAGTGAATTCTACAGTAAGGAGGCTGGTCACGTCTTTTGTGTTCGTATTGCCCAGGCCATGCTTCACATGGGTAAGGGTCTATTGACATTGAACCCAATGCATTCAGATAAGATGATTACTAGCGGTCCAGCTCTGGGAGGTGCCCTTACAGTCATCTATTCCTGTCTCGATCTCAAGAGCACTTTGCTAGACAAGACGCACTACCTTCTTTACTACCTTACATGCTCTATGAATCCACGAATGCTCATTACAGTGAATGAGGATCTATCATGGAGGCCAGTAACAGTACGTGTCGGACAAGCAGTTGAAACTGTTGGACAAGCCGGTAAGCCAAAGACTATTACTGGATTCCAAACTCACACCACACCCGTCTTGATTAGTACAAAAGAGCGAGCTGAGCTTGGCACAGAGGAAGTTCTTAGTGTAAGCAGTGTCTTGGAGGGTATTGTAATCCTCAAGGATAATCCAGACTACGAGGAGCCTGAGGCTGACAAGTAGATACGATTTTGTTTGGTGTGAACTAGTGTTTACTAGAAACAGACAGTGATTGCACCTAAGTAAAATAAATAAATTAAACTGATTGAAAATAGAAATGACTAGTCTTATGTTTCGTCCCATGGAAATTGAGGAGACGAGTTAGCTTGTCTGTCCCTTTTTATTTGGTAATTGGGTCTAGTAGATGTGAATTGTAAACCCGGTCTCTGTATTTGATTGGTAAGAGTAATATTGTGCGGACGTGACAAGTCATATTCACGTTGCCTACCATTAGACACTGATGCAGTTTCAGGAGCTTGTCTAGTCTGTGGATTATGATCACTAAAAGTAACAGATGGTCTCTGTATGACAGTTTGAGGCCGTTGCTCTGCATGGGTAATTTGGTCAGCTTGTTGCTCGATTGTTTTACCGAATGATCTGTTGACCTTGAGAACACCGCCGTTTCTTGACGAGGGCGACGATATACTCGAAGACGACGCTCGAAGAAATGGGCTAAACCTAGACACATCCACAGTTCTACTTTTAGTGATGTCGTTGTTGAATCGAGACCTATCCCCAGTTCTACTCGTCATGTTGGCGAGTCGCTGAGATATATCCCCAGTATTACTCGTCATGTTGTTGAGTCGAGACACATCATAATTCCCTCCAGAAGAGTACGAAGATCGTCCCAAACGGTTGCTACCAGGAGACCTGTTGAAGATCATCGAAGGCTTGGGGCTTCGGTAGGATATGAATGAAGACTCCCTTGAGTTTGAGAGGTACTTGCCAGAACTTGATGGAGATACAAATCTCTGATGTCCAAAACTGAAACCAACATGTTTGTTAAGTCGTTTGCTTTCCTTGGCATACATCCTCAAGGCAGAAAAAGCTTTGGCTGTCAAGTTATTAGCCCAATGGAGCAAAGCCACTAGATCTTTCTCTTTCTCTTCCTTGTTTTCGTCAACGAGCATTCTCCATCTATTGAACACCATCATTAGCCATAGGCTTTGCCTCTTGGCCAACTCTCTTCTAGTCAACTCTCTCCAACAGCCGAAGACAGTCTTCAATAGCCTATCATTTCTAGCTTGAATCAAAATCGTTTGTGCTGAAATATGTTTGTTGATAGTTACCCACTTAGTAAGTGCATTTCGCAGTGTTATATTCTGAGAGAGTTTATCAAGCATATCTAAAGCCTTGCTAATTGTCTTCTTCTGTTGAACATGAGACTGCAAAGTCGTGAAGACAAGTCTCTTTGATTGAAGCTCCTCAATTTTCAATGTGCTCTCATTATCATACGATGACAAGATACTATCAGATGATAGAGGGGAGAAACAACTGCTCATTGAAGTACAGCATGAAAGCATGTCTTCATCACAATTTGCAACGAAGAGCCCTTTCCGCCAATGGTCAAGCGTGCACCTCAATACAAACGTTTTCAGGATAGTAAAGCAAGTTTGCAGAGCCACTTTTGTTTGTCTTTCTAGATCTGGGTAGCATGCTGGTGGGTCGAGTTGTTGTGATGATAATTGTTGTGGCAAATTGGTGCTTGAATGTGAAGAAAATGACAGACTGGAGTAATCAAAGCGAATGCTATCAGGCAGCTCGTCGATATCACTTGACTCGTTGACATCTTCAATAGCATTCGATTGTAAGTCAGCTTTAATCTGATTGCTAGCTCTACTCTCTTCTTCAATCACATCATCATCAGCATTGCTACTACAACTTCTTTGTTCATGATTATCATCGTAGCTGTGTTGGGATAGCAGTGTCAAGTGTTCAACTTTACCTGATGTTGTACGATCTACCCTCGAAAGGCGAGTAACTTGAGAGCTAGCTGTGCTGCATAAACTGCTTTCAACAGTGCCAGATGTAGACGTCTGATTTGTGCTGACATCATCAGGCGGCGGTGGCGGCGGAGGTAGAGAATCCTCACTATCTATGGTTGATGGGCTGCTAAAGCAAAACTTGTCATTTGGTGGTGGCGGAGGTAGAGAATCATCACTGTCCGTCATTGATAGTGTGCTACTGTTTATCTCTTCATACTTTGGTGGCAGTGGAATTGAACTCTCTGTCGACGAAGGTGAGTTCATTGTTCCACAATACTTCTCCTCCTCGCACTCCTTCTCATCATAAGATGAGTGACCACTACTGTATGATTTGAAGGAAGGCATGATATCAATATCGTCGAGTTAATTACCGCCACAATTTGGTACGTAGGTATGTAGGCAGTACTTTCATCTGCGCTATAGCTCTCAAGTGAAAGTTGTAGAGTATGATAGTATGATACTATTGAGTAGGCAGGGTAGTACACCCCCAAAGGATATAATTGATTTCTATTTGCTTATCATTTCTATGACAAACAACCTCAATTCTCTCCGCTAAAACTGAAATGATTCAGTTCTGATTTATATTCATTCTAACATCTACCAATTCCCTCTTTATGCTTAATCAGAAGAAAAATGTCCACCCTTTCCAAGTGCAAAGTCACTTAATGTACGAATAGCATCCTCCTTCTCTTTAAGTTCAGCCTTTACCAAATCTTTAATACTAACAATACCAACGACACCACCACTATCATCAAGAAGTGGTAAATGACGAATATCCTTTAATAACATCTTTGCCATACAATCTGAAACAGTCTCTCCTGGTGATGCAGTGATTAAGTTGGCACTCTTTGTCGAGATTTCTTTTTAGATAGTTTGTTATTTGTTGTGTAATGTTTGTATTGTTATATATTGAGTTGTTACATTAGTTCAATTTTCAACACATGTATGATAACGACCGCTACACTTAAACACACATATAATACTTACCTTTAACTGAAACCTCTTTAGATGTCTTTCCCAATAGCGCAATTTTACAAACATAGTCACGTTCACTAACAACTCCAGAGATTACACCTGTTTTTTTATTGTAATTGTAATATACATATGTTAGATACACACAAAAAATATAGAAATACATAGACATTTATGCAAATAATAAACTAATACATACCTTCAGCATCAACAGTTACCAAACAACCAACATTATAAGCAGCAAATTTCTGTACAGCTTCATATACTGTATCATTCTCATTAATTGTATAATCAATATCAGAATAGCAAGACTTGTTCCATGCGTCTGTAGCAGTCAATCCTTCTTTAACAGTTTGAACGAATCGGCATGATTGTTGAGTATTAGCAGCAACAAAGGCTGGTTGAGCTGTACGACGTACTGCTTGGGATGCCAAAGGGCGGACTACTTTGGTGGCAAGAGAGAACTGTAATAAAGAAGAAGGAGGTTAGAGAAGGATTGTTGTATGATGTAAAGATCAACCACGCTAAAAATTGTACATATCAAAAACCAACATATCGAAGAATACTATCAATAATCATCCACAATACTACTGACCATCTTCGTCTTTACTTTAATATGAAGTTTACAAAGGCGTTGTTTTTGTTGTGTGCTATAAAACATTCCACGTGCTCGAATTGTTTTCCTTCTTTCGGCTTTCGGAGCCTGAAGAAAGGTATCTCATTACTCGGTCTCAGCTTGAATTTACAATTACCTAAACAGCCCTCTATCTACAACACGATGAAGAGAATAATCCTACTAATTGCAGCTCTACGATGGCGTGAAGTTGTCGATGGTGCTCTATCGACAGTTGTTGAAAGTGGAGAAGAGGAATGCTTTGTTGTTAGGGCTAAAGCAAACTCTTTGATAAGGTGAGTGTTCTCATTTTGTATTTTGGTATGTGTTGTTTGTGCAGAGTTTGTGTTTGATGTTATTTCTGTATGTGTATTTGCAATATGTTATTTGTTTTGTTATATGTGATGTTTATTTGTTCTCACTATATGCTTTAATTTATATATACTCTCATATTATATTATGTCTCACATAATATATCATATCATATAATTATATCACATATCACACACAACAATATATTGTAGTGGCAATTTCGATTGCCTCGATGATGATCTATCACCCGATCCAATTGGTGTAATACTTTACGATTCTAAAATGACACCAGTATGGAAATCAAGAGGGGGCACATCGGAAGGAACATTTAGTCTGTATGGAACTGGTAAATATGAGTTATGTATACAGAATGGGAATATAGGACATGATGATGAATATGGACCAAAGGATGGCAACGACAGAGAAGTTGGATTTGCAATAAGAGTAGTACCACCGGCACGTGAGTTAGAGAATGAGGCAGGACCCGATACCAGACTAACAGCCAACCTGTTAAAGATGTCAGTCAAATTAATGTCAGGATTAGATACAATGTCAGATCATCAAGAGTATATGCGTGAGCGCGAGAATAGACACACAATACTGGCAGATACAACATTTAACAGAGTAGTGCAGTGGACAATGTTAGAAGCTATTGTATTGGGCTTGATTGCTGTTGGACAAGTACTGTATCTGAAGAAGTTCTTTGAACAAAGAAGATATTTGTAAATGGGGAAAATAATGGTTAGAAAATGTTATACTAGATGCATTAGTGCTCATTACAATATCACCATCTTAAGCTATCACTTAGTTTTAAAAGACATTGTAAAAGCCAATCTTTGCAACTGCAAGTACGACATCCTTCGCCTCTCCTATTGATACTACTGCCAGTCGGCGTACTCTTGGCTCGAATTGCTTTGAATCTGGACCTGGACCATATCCTTTAAAATCACTAAAAGGCAACCGTACAGTTGTCCAACCTCCAGGTTTGATTGTAAATGTCGATCTGTATGATGAGTTTTGTCTCTCACATGCAGGTGTTCGTAGACTGATTGTTTTTATTTGATTGGAACTCGGATGTGAGCTGACAAATGGATAGAAGAGCAACACAATAAACGACAATAGGAAACATTCAGTATGACTCACTGAACATTGAAGTTCTCTTCAGCTTCATCTCCATCACAGTATACCTCTAACTCTACACCATCAAAATCACTAACATCTACAAACATGTCAACACGATCCAAAGACAAGTCCGTCGCCATTTGTATAAATCCTCCATTATCTTCTAGTAAGCATTCTTCTGATTTCACTACACATTCAACATTCCCTCTTAATACATTGGCTAACTTATCACCAATAGTTTCACGACTTAGACTTCCATTAGATGTTCCGCCCATTACTCTATCTGTAATTCCCTGCCATTGGTTCCCAGAAGAAGTGAATGGAAATGGATCACTCATATCATCAATTACTCCAGATGTTGTGCATGGAATATATGATGCTTTTGCTTTCCTCACATTCTATTATAAGTTGTTATTGCATGTATTGATATCGTTTGTATAGGATATTGAGAATAAGAAAATTACATGAGTGTATTGATATCGTATGTGTAGGTCTCAATATAAGGACATTGCATGAGTATGAAAGAGATCCCTTCATATACTAACCTGGAATCCATCTTCTTTGTGAGCTTGCTTACCTCCACCCGGTGATTCATCTGGTCCACATACGTTTGCAAAATCCATATTGGCTGCGCCACCGACTCTTCCCTTTTTCCTTAGGAATGCCATAGCTTTATTATCTCCTCCACTATCATCTTTTTTTGCTTGAAGATATGTCGATGGGTATCTTTTATATGTTGCAACATATATCTTTGGTTGTTGCAATTGAAATGCGGAAATTAACGAAAGAAGAGCTAGAAGTAGTAGTATTGATTGCAACATTGTTCCTAACAGTTGAAGAAGAGATGCTAGCTATCACGCCGTAGCACATAAAGATAGCAACTTAGGTTGTAGCAGAGTATGTAAAAAGTAAAAAGATATTGATGGTTCAGGTAGGTACATGTAATACCGTATCTTCCCCTACAACTACTAAGTATTTGCCTCATTCACTCTCTTATTACTTATTTACTACATTCGTCTGACATTCGTCATTGACCTCTCTTATTGATTGCGTGCTTATTACAACTCCAATAGTATATCAAACCATGCGTCTACATTTGGCAATGCTTGCCTCAACACTCTCTACAGTCCTCCGCGTTTCATCGAGCTTTGCACCAAAGAGTAGCACATCATCTATACTTCAAAGATCTATCACATCAACATCGTCATCACTTCAAATGGCTGACAGTGATACTGTTACTGTTGGAATATTCGGTGGAGGGACCGTTGGCGGCGGTATAGTTGAAATCCTATCCAAAAAGAAAGATTACTTTAAACAACTAAGTGGTAAAACAATCGAGGTTAGAAAAATCTGTGTAAGAGATGCATCGAAAGAACGTGACTTTGAAGTACCCTCTGGTTGTGATATTGTTACATCCTATGATGATATATTAAACGATGAATCAATTGATATGGCAGTTGAAGTTATGGGAGGTACTACTGATGCTAAAGATGTAGTGTTGGGTGCTTTGAAGAAGGGCAAGAGTGTAGTTACAGCAAATAAGGCATTGATTGCCAAGGATCTTGGCGAGATTGAAAGCTTATGTGCATCAGTTGATGATAGTACACAATTTCGATATGAAGCAGCAGTATGTGGAGGTATCCCCATCATTAGAAGTATGCAATCTGATTTCGTTGGTGATAATATTAAACTGATGAGTGGTATTATTAACGGATGTACCAACTTCATGTTAACATCAATGGATCGAGATGGGAAGAGTTATGACGAAGCATTAAGCCAAGCTAGTGAATTAGGATATGCAGAGGCCGACCCCACATTAGATGTTGGAGGCTTCGATGCCCGTTCCAAGCTAAAGATTTTAATGAGATTGGCATATGGTATGGATGTCGACGAGGATGAGATATCATGCAGGGGTATTACCGAATTGACAAAGATTGATTTCGAGTACGCCAAAACACTCGGCGGTACAATCAAATTGTTAGGTGTGGCGCAAATGAATGATGCAGGGGAAGTATCAGCATTTGTATCACCATGCTACGTTGGGAATGATGATCCATTGTCAAGTGTGAATGGAGCCACTAACGCTATCGAGATCTTGTCTGACAATCTAGTTGAATCTATCTACATTGGTCAGGGTGCCGGACGATACCCCACTGCCAATTCTTGTATCAATGATATCGTAGCATTGGCCAAGGGAGATGCAACACCACTACCATTTAACCCCTCAGCAGATGTCAAGTTTGTAAATAACTACGAATCGGTATTCTTCCTCAGGCTAAACTATCGTGATCAGGTTGGTATTACACGTCAAGTGGGTGAAATCTGTGAGAAACACGGAGTATCTATTCATTCGATTCTTCAGAACCCAATGACAAAGTCACAGGACTCGGCATTTGCAATCGTTACCGAAAAGGTTGAGTATGCAGCTATTTTGAAAGTACTAGCTGACATTGAGGCCTTGAATTGGTGTAAGGGAAAACCATTCTACATGCCTGTGCTTAGAGAGGATTGGCAGTAAACAAGTTTATGAGTACTTAATGTCAAAGGAGAAGAAGCAAGTTGAGATGAATTAAGTTCTTAGGGCTAAACGAGACTAGTTTCAGTTTCACTATTATCGTCTGCGACTTCTGTTTACTCTTGCGACTAGAAATAGATATAGTGTATCAACTGAATAAGTATTAAACATCAATGATACCTATGCCCGAGAAGAGAACATACCCTGCCTCATTGAACTCGCTCCGCCCTATCTACGATTGTCAAGATCTCCACATGTAGGAATGAGTCTGTCCGTCTCCTCCCCTCTCGGCCGCTAATAATTTCAACACTCTTACGCTCTTACTCTCTTTGGTTTTGATCTAATGTAAGCTTATATTGGCGTGGATATATGCAGTGTTTGGCATGTATATATATGCTAAGATTTATGGGGCGGACAGCGGGAAGAGCGGAGTTATGTGTATCAATATAGATTGTATGACACGGGTATAAAATTATTGGTTGGAGAAACTATTTGATAGTCGATATCTCCTTGGCACTTCGTAATCCCTTCTTTCAACGAAAAGGGGTATTAACATATGTTGTTGTAGTTGATATTGTAGTAGGGACGGTGTGTTGCCGCCGCTGATGGCTTGATTAGGGATTATGTGCATATGATGTGGATAAAAAATGATGGTGTCGTTCTTAATTATTCTTACCCCTCCTACTAATCTCACCAATTGCAATTCCTTTCACCCATTATCACACTTCTTTGACAGTTCTGGAACTTATTGATTCCGATAGACTTTTGTGTATTTGTATTTCAAAATATTTGTGATAAAATATGCCGAGTGAAACAGAAATGGCCGAGGCCAGAGCAAAGATGATTGCCAAGAGATTTGGTGGTGCCTCAGCTTCAACGGGGGGAAAGGGTGCCGTAAGACGTAAGAAGAAGGCTGCATCTAGATCTAACTCTGCTCAATCAGATGTTAAGCTAAATGCAGCTTTGAAGAAATTAGGTGCTACTAATATCCCAGGAATTGAGGAAGTGAATCTTTTCAAGGAAGACGGAAAGGTGATTCACTTTGTTAACCCAAAGGTACAGGCCTCAATCGCAGCCAACACATACATTGTTTCGGGACCAGCGGACACCAAGCCACTTCAAGAACTCCTACCCTCAATTGTATCACAATTGGGTATGGATAACATTGCACAATTACAAAATGCCATGGCTGCTCAGGGTGGTAACTCTGCCATGCCCGCTGGTATGCCAACGGTGGGTGAGGAAGATGAGGATGATGACGATGATGTTCCAGACCTTGTCGACGGAAACTTCGAGGAGATCTCCGAGAAGGCCTAATTTATTTCATATGTTAGCTGTTGAAAGTACATTATTATAGATCATTGATTTTAGAAAAAAGTGTATCGTATATTGGTTTTATAGCATACCCTAGTCACAGGCAAACACTTTCTTTGCAAAGAAAAGGAAGTGGGCAAAAAGGAAGTTAAAAAATCATTTGCCAACTCAGTGCATTATTATCTTCGAGTTCAGCAGTTCTTTGCATTATTACTTTGGGAGAAGTGAAAGAAACACACCCCCAATCCACCCGTGGCCAAGCTACCACCCCACCTTGAGCAACACTTGAGGACGGCACCACATCATGTATGCATTCTTCGCAAGAGAGGAATCTTGCGCACACAACAGATAGTAATACCTTCTAAAGTGGCAAAGAATAGACTTACACTTACAAATAAAACTAGAAGAATAAATAGTTGAACATGCATTAGATTAGATATGTCAACCTCAATTGATTAATTTAACGGTATGACTTCTGGAATCTAGCACGAGCACCGCGTCCACCATACTTTTTAGGTTCGCGTCTACGAGGATCAGCAACCAATAAGTTTCTGTCATATGCCAAAAGAGTAGCTCTTAATTCATTCTTGGCACTCTCATCAACATACTTGGCGTAGTATGCAACGATACTCTTGGCAATTGCAGATCGGATGGCATAAATCTGAGCAGTCATACCTCCTCCCTTAACACGGATACGGATATCAAGGTTGGCAAATTTATCTTGTCCAAGGATGAGGACGGGCTCGAATGCTTTCAGACGAAGACATTCTGGTTCAATATTCTCAATGGGTTGACCATTGACCTTGATAAGACCACGACCTTGCTTGGCAAATGCACAAGCTGTGGCGGTCTTTTTCCTAATGGATTAAGGATAGGAGAGAAGTAAAATGAAATGTTAGTGAACACGTGATGTGATTGCATTATCCTCATATCTCTTATCCATCTTATCACATCGGCATGATATCAACACCGTCAAACCCAAACACAATAACCAAAAGGAATGAACTAAACATCGATCACAGGGTCTTCCAATCAGGAACCTCATGGCCAATAACATTCTCCTAACATCATAGCTATAGCTATCAATGAATCCGATATTATAATCGGTGGCGTCTCACGCCTAGGGTGCGCACAGCGTCAGCTGGCTCGCCTCCCTGTAGTCAAGTGGTTACTTACTTTCCAAATACTTGAACTGATTGAGACTCTGGCATGATTGTATGTTGAGTAGAAGGAGGAGATAATAGTTTGCAAATTGTTTATGAGGCGATCGAGGACTGATTAGCAAATCATTACATGTGTAATATTTTTTCCAGTAAAGCGGTAAAATATAAAATACTCCACCTTTCATACATAACTTTTTGTTGGTAAGATGGCGCTGCTATATTGATGTCATTTCAAGGAATACTATGATATATTGATATAGAATGATATGTATTTTTATTTGCAATGTTAATAATATACCAATCTAACTTTTCATGCTTATCTTTTGCAATCGATACAAACATACAGCGTTGATTTTATCACACAACAATACAGACCGGTCCGCTCCTGAGGTTCGCAGGTTAATAATATACAAACAACAACAACAAAATGGCAGCACGTCCTTTAGTATCAGTCTTCTCTCTTGAAGGTGCCAAGTCTGGTGAAACTCAATTACCTGATGTCTTCACCGCTCCTATGCGTCCTGATATTGTTCAATTTGTACACACAAACATGAACAAGAACAATCGTCAAGCATACTCCGTCTCTCCATGGGCAGGCAAGCAAGTTTCTGCTGCCTCATGGGGTACTGGACGTGCCGTAGCTCGTATCCCCCGTGTAGGTGGTGGTGGTAGCTTGGCCACGGGTGGATTGGGGGTGTGTTTCTTTCACTTCTCCCAAAGTAATAATGCAAAGAACTGCTGAACTCGAAGATAATAATGCACTGAGTTGGCAAAT